>Ga0208695_1001126_pt1 | contig 23540 bp, 19 predicted proteins | sample AD_UKC111_MetaG_FD_184449 | JGI IMG/M metagenome (GOLD analysis project Ga0208695, IMG submission 184449) | Active sludge microbial communities of municipal wastewater-treating anaerobic digesters from Hong Kong - AD_UKC111_MetaG (SPAdes)... | ecosystem: Engineered > Bioreactor > Anaerobic >...
TGGTCGAGGGTGAAGGGGGCGTTTGCGGGAGGGGGCGGAATCCTACGCCAAGCTCGCCCAGATAGCCGGCGCGAGATCTTACTTGTTGCTGCCTTCTACGGTCGCGCCAGAAAGGCGACGGCTCAGTTCTATCCGGCGATGGCTACGCATTTTGAAGGTGTCTGGCCCAACGCGCCGATACTCAATGAAGCCGAGAGAACGCCAAAATCGCTCTGCCGCTTCATTCGCTTCCAGCACGGCCAACCGAATCTCTGTGGCACCTCTCGCAGCGGCCCAGCTTTCGACCGTCGAGTAAATTGAGCGTCCGACGCCACGACCACGCTGTGCGGCATCAGCATGGATCACAAACGAAGGTTTGAGGCGGTGACGAACATGAGCACATAAGATTGGGCTATTGTGTATCTTAACCAGCATCTCAATCAAGCTATCTCAAACCGTAGCTCGGAAAGAATAAGGAGCATGTATGCCGCGTCGCGTGACCCTGACCGATCGACAGCGCGAGGCGCTGCTTCACTTGCCGGTCGATCAAGGTGAGCTGCTGCGGCACTATACCCTCAGCGATGAGGATCTCGGGCATATCCGCCAGCGCCGGCGCGCCCACAATCGTTTTGGCTTCGCGCTGCAACTGTGCGTCCTGCGCTACCCGGGCCGGGTGCTCGCTCCTGGCGAGTTGATCCCGGCGCAGGTATCGGATTTCATCGCGGCCCAGCTCGGCCTGACCAGCGACGATCTACTCCTCTATGCCGCGCGCGAGGAGACCCGGCACGAGCATCTGGCGGACCTTCGCCGAATCTACGGCTATCGCTCCTTTTCGGGGCGGGGCGCACGGGATTTGCGCGAATGGATCGCTCGGGAAGCCGAGGCGGCGACATCGAATGAGGATCTTGCCCGTCGCTTCGTTGCGGAGTGTCGCCGCACCCGCACGATCCTTCCCGGCTCCTCGACGATCGAGCGCCTTTGCGCCGATGCGCTGGTTGAGGCCGAGCGCCGGATCGAGGATCTTATCGCCCATCGCATCACGCCAACCCTGAGCGAGAATTTGGCTCACCTGTTGGAGGATACGGTGGATGGTCGCGTCACGCGCTTCGTATGGCTGCGACAGTTCGAGGTTGGCGCAAATTCAGCAGCCGCTAACCGGCTGATGGATCGACTGGAATATCTTCAAAGGTTCGATCTTCCGGCGGATTTGCTGGACGGCGTGCCGGCGCATCGTGTGACCCGGCTTCGCCGGCAGGGCGAGCGCTATTACGCCGACGGCATGCGTGATCTGCCCGAAGACAGGCGGCTTGCGATCCTCGCTGTCTGCACCCTGGAATGGCGGTCATCGCTGGCCGATGTCATCGTGGAGACCCACGATCGCATCGTAGGCCGTCTCTATCGGGCCTCCGAACGCCTTTGCAACACCAGGATCGCCGACGCAAAGGCGGCCGTTCGGGACACGCTGAAGTCCTTTGCCGAAATCGGTGGTGCTTTGCTTGGAGCGCAGGACGATGGCACGGCCCTGGACGGGATAATCGCCACCGGGCCTGGCTGGGAACGGTTCAGAACCCTTGTCGCCACGGCCTCCGCGCTGACCAACGTGCTCGCGGCCGACCCGCTCAGCCGTGTGCTGGACGGCTATCACCGTTTCCGCCTCTACGCGCCCAGGATGCTGCGCCTGCTCGACATGCAGGCGGCGCCGATCGCCACGCCTCTTCTGGCGGCCGTTGCGATGCTGCGTAACGGGATCAAGGTCGATCCGCCGGTGGATTTTCTACGTCCCAACTCGAAATGGCATCGTCATCTTCGCGCTGAGCCCAGCGGCGACCACCGGCTTTGGGAAATCGCGGTGCTGTTCCACATCCGCGACGCCTTCCGGTCCGGTGACATATGGTTGGCGGGATCGCGCCGCTATGGCGACCTCAAGCAGCTTCTGGTCCCGCCACAGGCGATAGAGCAGACCGCGCGGCTCGCCGTGCCGCTGCGACCCGGCGAATGGCTGGCCGAGCGCAGGGCTCGACTGGATACACGGCTGAAGGAGTTTGGCCGCGCGGCGCGAACCGGCACGATCCCAGGCGGCATCATCGAGAACGGCAAGCTGCACATCGACAAGCTGAGGGCCGACACGCCCGAAGGGGCCGAGGATCTCGTGCTCGATCTCTATCAACAGCTCCCGCCCGCGAGGATCACCGATCTGTTGCTGGAAGTCGATGAGCGAACCGGATTTTCCGAGGCGTTCACGCATCTGCGCACCGGCGCGCCCTGCAGCGACCGGATCGGCCTGATGAACGTGTTGCTGGCGGAAGGCGTCAATCTCGGTTTGCGCAAGATGGCGGCGGCGACCAACACGCACAGCTTCTGGGAATTGCTGCGGATCGCGCGCTGGCATGTCGAAGGCAGCGCCTATGATCGGGCGCTCGCCATGATCGTGGAGGCCCACGCCGCCCTGCCCATGGCCGCCTTCTGGGGACAAGGGCAATCGGCATCCAGCGACGGGCAGTTCTTCCTTGCTACCGAGCAGGGCGAGGCGATGAATCTGATCAACGCGAAATATGGCAACGTCCCGGGCCTCAAGGGATACAGCCATGTGTCCGATCAATATGCGCCGTTCGCAACCCAGGTGATCCCGGCAACGGTCAGCGAGGCTCCCTATATCCTGGACGGGCTGCTCATGAATGACGCGGGCCGCCGCGTTCGCCAGCATTTTGCCGACACGGGCGGCTTCACCGATCATGTGTTCGCCGCCTGCGCCTTGCTCGGCTACAGGTTCGCCCCCCGTATCCGCGATCTCCCTCAGAAAAGACTCTATGCCTTCACGCCCAACGCGACGCCGGCCAATGTGCGAGCGCTGGTCGGAGGTAAGATCAATGAACCGCTCATCGAGCGCAACTGGCCCGACATCCTGCGCATCATGGCGACGATCGCAGCGGGGATCGTCGCCCCCAGCCAGATTCTTCGCAAGCTCGCCTCTTACCCGCGCCAGAATGAGCTGGCCCTCGCATTGCGAGAGGTGGGCCGCATCGAGCGAACCCTGTTCATGATCGACTGGATTCTTGATGCCGGCCTCCAGCGCCAGGCTCAGATCGGCCTCAACAAGGGTGAGGCCCACCACGCCCTAAAGCGCGCCATCAGCTTCCACCGCCGAGGTGAAATCCGGGATCGATCCGGCGAAGGCCAGCACTATCGCATCGCCGGAATGAACCTGCTCGCCGCCATCATCATATTCTGGAACACCATGAAGCTCGGCGAGGTCGTCAATACCCGGGCCGCCAGCGGTACCCATATCGCGCCTGATCTACTCGCCCACGTCTCGCCGTTGGGATGGGAACACATCAATCTAACCGGGGAATATCGCTGGCCCAAATCCTTAGCGTAGGATTCCGCCCCCTCCCGCAAACGCCCCCTTACTTGATCCAAGACACTCAAGGATTGATACGTGATGTTGTCAATCCCATCGAAATCAAAGTCGTTGATGTCAGGTTGTTTTGGTCGTGGATAGTGTTCCTGTTGTGCGCGGGTTTATCCTATGTCATTCATAGATTAACAGACGCATAGCGGACGCCAAGGAACGCGCGTCTACGATCCGCCAGTGCGGACAGGCGAAGCCGGAAAAGTAAGCTGGATACCGTGCCGACGGTTCTGACGGTGGATTGAAACGCCGGCTTTTCATCCCGGTCCTTGTTTTTAGTCGAGATGCGGTGGCCTGGCTCGATCCCTCTCAGCTCGATACTCGATCCTGACACTCTTGATCTCAAGCGGGTCGGTCGTCGGCAGTTCAGCGCTGAACGATGCGGATCGGCTCCCCCGCGGTGACAATGTTCCCCATCTGGTGTCCGCAACGATCGGTGCGCGCCTGTCGTCGAACAGGCCTTCAACATGGAGATGACCCCAAACGGGTCCTCGAAAAAGCATCGGCCGCCGGACTCTTCCCATCACGAGGACGCCCTTGTTTGTCCGATAGGTACGGACGCCATAGATTTCGAGTGGCTTACTGGGGCTGACAATGATTGTGGTCTGGAGTGGTGGACCGGAGACACAACCGGCTAGAAGACCCAGGATGGTGATGACTGGCAGAGCATAAATGCCTCTGTTCATTGCAACTCCCCCTTCAATTTCGGTGCATCTTCATCCGGCTTTGCCGTCGGCTGCGGATTAGAGCGTTGGCGTCAGGCGCGTTTGCATGTGCGGGAGGGCTTTTTTGGCTCATCAAGTTTGATGTCCTTGCCATTGAGCGTGAGATTCATACCGTCGCCTACATAGGCGAGCCCTTGGGCTGGCGCCGTCAAGCGGAGTGACGGGCCAGTAGGCCCGCGCTTGACATTGATGGACGTTTCGTCCGCCAGAAAGTCGATATAGAGGACATCCCCACCCACGCATCTGTAGGTATGACTGGCCACGATGGCGGGCGGCATTTGGATAGAGGCTGTTGTGTTCGTAGCAGCGTTGCGTGCGTTGGTCTGATCCGGTTCAGAACATCCGGCGAGAAAGCCAACAAAGGGAACTGCCAAGAGAAGAGGGAACAGGCGGCGCGACGGAGGGATGCGGTGGAGCAAACCTTCATCCTTCAAGGAAAAAATCATAGTCCATCCTTCCATATATCTCGCTTCGAGCAGGATCGACCAACGTCTGAATTTCACCTCGTAGGGTGTCGCCGTGGGCGCGGGGGCGCGCGCCCACGGCGTGGTCCGCGCCGCAAGGGAAGATGGCACCGTCTGGCGGGTGCCTTTCTCCCGAAAATCGCTTGCGGGGGACCAAACTCGCGGACCCGTCAGGCATTCGGCCGAAATCCCTTCCTCGGACGTTTCTTGGGCGACGGAGGCCGAGCAGGCGTGAGGTGCCGCTGAAACAGCCGGTCGGTGATCTCGAGCATCTTGGCGAAATTTTTCCGCATATTCCTGTGCTTCAGCGCGGAGAGAAGGCCGGTGCAGCGAAAGCTGTGAACCAGCCGCGACCCAACGGGGACGGGTACAACGCAATAGCTCTCCTCGAACGTCATCAGTCCGCCAAATCCGAAGCGGAAGGTCATGCATCTTTGCGGCTCGAGCGCTGTGATGCGGGCGTCGACGGTCCAAAACCGCGGTTTGTTCGATCTCATCCTGAAGGAATATTCGACAAGCGCGCCTTGCTCGAGCTGCCCGGAAATCCGAACAAACGGGCTCCACCGCGGATAGTCGTCAAAGCGGGTGAGTGCCGCCCAAACCTTGGGCGGCGAGGCATGCAGGATTGTTTCATTTTCTTCTGCGAACATGCTTCTCTCCCGGGCCGCCGCTCGTGCGGCGGGTCAGCTTCTGATCAGTCGAACAGGTCCGAAAGAAAGCCGCGCCGGCGCTTATAACCATGGTGGCCCGAACGGTGGCGGTCGTCTTGGTGCCCCCATGGCTGGGAGCCCTCCCGACTTTCGTCCCGGGGCGGCTGCGGCATGGCGGTTTCGGAGCGCTCGATGATCTTGTCGAGCTCCCCGCGATCGAGCCACACCCCGCGGCATTGCGGGCAGAAGTCGATTTCGACGCCCTGCCGCTCGGAGATCGACAGCGTGACCTTGCAAACGGGGCAGAGCATGCCTTGTCCTGCATCTGCGGCTGAACTCATGATTGTCTCCTCTCGGTTGTCTGAAGATCTGAGCCTTCAACTTGGGCGAAATACATTGGCGGTCAGGTGTGCGTGGAACGCACCTCCGCGCACTCTTTACTTTCGGTCTGGATGGTCGCGTGCTCGATTTGAAAGGCCTGCGCGAGCATCTGTGCCACGCGGTTCCGTGTCGCCTCCGCTTGCGCGATGTCATCGACCACGACGTGAACAGAGCAGCTGACATTGCCGCTTGTGATCGACCAGACGTGAAGATCATGGGCACTTTGCACGCCCGGGACCGCGCCGATCGCCCTGCGCACCTCATCCAGGGACATGCCACGCGGCACGCCCTCCAGCAGGACGTTCGCCGTATCGCGCAGCAAAATCCAGGTCCGCGGGAGCACCCAAAGGCCGATGCCGACCGCGACGACCGGATCGATCCAGGTCATACCGGTGAAGCGAATGGCTATCGCCCCGGCGATGACCCCGATCGAGCCGAGCATGTCAGCCCAGACTTCGAGATATGCGCCTTTGAGATTGAGGCTCCGCTCCTTGCCGGACTGCAACAAGCGCATCGACACCAGATTGATGATCAGACCGGCTATCGCGACGGCGAGCATGCCCCCCGACTGCACGGGTTCGGGATCGCGGAAGCGGTTGATTGCTTCCACCAAAACATAAATCGCGACGGCAAAGAGCATGAGCGCGTTGAATGCGGCCGCCAAGATCTCGAAGCGTCTGTAGCCGAAGGTCCGTTGATCATCGGCCGGACGCGCTCCGATCCGGATCGCCATGAGAGCGATGGCCAGCGCTGCGACGTCGGTCAGCATGTGGCCGGCGTCCGAAAGAAGGGCGAGGCTGTTGAAGACAAATGAACCGATTACTTCCACGACGAGGAAAGTGCTGGTGAGAATGAGGGCGAACACCAGCATCCGGCTGTTCGCATCTTTGCCGTGATCATGCGCCGGCGGTGCCGCAATATTGGGCTTGCCGGTCACCGGATTATCCAGCTTGTCGGACATGGACGGTCTCCTTTTGCGGATCGGCGCTTTGCTCCGTCATTGGATCACCGCTCTGTCGGCAGCTCGGCGTCTGCAAGGGCATGCCGGAGGAGTCGAGCATGGCATCGCGGCGCAGCATTGGTCCGTTCGTGCGGCGAAAGGTTCGATCAATAAGCCTTAGACCCTGGCCCTCAGTTCCGAGGTCGGAACCTGTGCATTCCCTCAATCGCTCTTGAGGCCGAGCTAACGTGCATGAGGCAAAGGTCTTCATGGTCTGTCCGCGCTATCGGGAGCGCGCAGTTCCAGTGGTGCTGGACGCACGGCCGTGGGCGGCACACCGTCATCGACAGAATGACCGGGCGCCGCCGGAACAAATTCGATGCCGCTGTCGGGATCAATGTCGAGCGCTGGCGGGCCAGGCGTCGTCTTGCGGCTGAAGCCCGGTTCGAACAGCGTCCCTCCGAAAAGATTGAGATCGCGCGCTTCCGCCCGACCCATTGCCGCGAGCAGGGTGAAACCTGCGACATAGGCATCGCGCTCGGCGGTCACGAGTTGCACGCGGCTATTGAGAAGCTCCTGCTCCGCATTGAGCACGTCGAGAACATTGCGGGTACCGACTGTGTTCTCGGCACGGACGCCCTCCAGTGCGAGCTCATTCGCCGCGATCGCGGCCCTGGATGACTGGATCACGGCCTGCGTCGCCTGATAGCGCGAATAGGCGGCACGGGCTTCCGCGACGACACGGCGCTCGATGAATATGGTCTGCTCGAGCGCCTGGCTTTCAAGGGCGGTAGCGCGCCGCACTTGGGCCGCGGGCAGGCCCCCTTGATAAAGGGGGATGGTTGCCGAAAGCCCGATGGTTGCCGTCGTTTGCGCCTGTTGAAAGACGCGCCCAGGCAGTGTGCTGGTGAGCGAGCCCAGATAATTGTTGTAGCCGCCGCTTCCAACCGCCGAGAGCCTGGGCAGGCGCGATGCGCCCGCCACGCGGACATCGTAGCGCGCGGCCCTTGCGTCTGCCTTTGCGGCGAGAAGCTGGGGATTGTTCTCGACCGCGATCGCGACGGCCTGGGCAGGCGTTCCGGGCAACCCCGGCAAGGCCGGCGGCTGCTCGAGGTCGCGCGCGGGCAGGCCGACGAAGCGGAGATAATTCTCAAGGCTGGTATCCAGCTGTGCCAGTGCCGTCTCCAGCTGGCCTCGCGCCACTGCGAGACGCGCTTCGGATTGGGCAACATCGGTGCGGGTCAGATCCCCCACTTCGAAGCGGTCTTGTGAAGCCTGGAGGTTCGTCTCGAGGACAGCGACATTGCGGCGGTTGAGTTCGACGACCGCATCGTCGCGCATGACGTCCATGTAGACCGAGACAATGGCCGTGAAGACATCGGCTTCGGTGAAACGCAAGTTCGCCCGCCCGGCCTCCACGCGCGCGTCGGCGGCGCGGATCGAGTTCTTCACGCGGCCGCCTTGGTAGAGAGGAAATGTCAAATTCGCGTTGGCATTTGCAGACCGCAAAGGGGCGGAGAAGCTGTTGGCGGATCGCACAACGAATTCCTGATAATCTGCGGTGGCGCTCAGTGTCGGACGCCCGGCCGCCTTGGCGATGGGCACGCCTTCGTCGGTGGCACGCAGCCCAGCTCTTGCCGCCGTCAAGCTGGGGTTGGTGCGATAGGCATGGATCAGTGCTTGCCGCAGGGTTTCGCCGTGGGCGGCGCTGCTAGCGACCAGTGGCAGCGCCGCAATAAACCATTTCGAGAATCCGTTGCTCACTGAGAACCCCCGTTGTCGCGATAGGCCAGCAACCGAAGCGCATTAAAAACGACAAGCAGCGTCGAGCCTTCATGGGCCATGACCGCCGGTCCTATCCCGAGGCCCATGATCGTCGCCGGCACGAGCAAGGCGACGACGCCCAGGCTGACGACCAGATTTTGCCGGATGATCCAGCGGGTGCTGCGGCTGAGGCCGACCGCGAACGGCAGATGCGCGAGATCGTCGGCCATCAGCGCGACATCGGCGGTCTCGAGCGCGACGTCCGAACCAGCGGCCCCCATGGCGATGCCCACCGTCGCATTCGCGATGGCAGGTGCATCATTGACGCCATCCCCGACCATCGCGACCGGCGTTTGGGCGCGGAGCTTTTTGATTGCCTCGACCTTGTCCTCGGGCATCAAGTCGCCCCAGGCTTCCTCGATGCCGACTTCCGCAGCGACCGCAGTGGCTACACGCTGATTGTCGCCCGACATCATGATCATGCGCTGGATGCCCAGCGCCCTGAGGCGAGCGATTGCGTCCTTTGCGGCAGCGCGCGGCGTATCCATGAGCCCTATGGCGCCCAGGTCGCGATCACCGAGGCGCACGACCATTGTCGTACGACCCTGTTCGCGCAGGCGCTCGATTGTTTGCGCCGTCTCATCCGAGAGAGGCGCGAAGCCATCCCGACCGAACATTTCGGCCTTGCCGATGAGCACCGTCTCGCCGTTGACCCGGGCCTTTACGCCGCGGCCCGTCAGACTGGCCATATCCGTTGCTGCGGGGATCGGTTGCTCGTCGAGAAATTGCTCACCATCCCGCGCAATGGCTTCAGCGAGCGGATGATCGCTGAGCCGCTCGACGGCTACGGCAATCGCCATGAGTTCGTCGTCATCGACACCCGTCGCCGGCACGATGTCGGTGATGCGCGGCCGACCCGCGGTGAGCGTCCCGGTCTTGTCGAACGCCAAGGCATTCAGAGACCCGAGTGCCTCAAGCGGCCCGCCGCCCTTGATCAGTACGCCCCCGCGCGCCGCGCGCGCCACGCCCGACAAAACGGCGCTCGGCGTGGCGATGGCGAGCGCGCAGGGGCTAGCCGCTACGAGCACGGCCATCGCCCTATAAAAGCTGTCGCGGAACGGTTCGTCGATGACGACCCAGGCGAACAGCAACCCGACCACTAGAGCTAGGACGGAGGGCACGAACACCCGCTCAAAACGGTCGGTGAATCGCTGGGTTGGCGATTTTTGCGTCTCCGCTTCGCTCACCATTTTGACCACCTTGGCCAGCGTCGTATCGGCGGCAAGGCGAGTGACGGCGATTTCGATCGCTCCCGGACCGTTGATGGTGCCGGCGAATACGCGATGCTGAGCGGAAACCTTGTCAGGCTGGGCTGCCGCCTGGGCTCGGTCCGGCACCGGCTCCTTATCGACGGGGACGCTTTCGCCTGTCACGGGGGCTTGGTTGACGCTCGATCGCCCGACCACGACGAACCCGTCTGCTGCCAGCCGTTCATTGGGCTTTACGACTACGGTGTCGCCAATGACGAGTTCCTCGACGGGAACTTCGCTCAGACCGCCGTCGCCTCGCCGAACCATGGCAGTGCGCGGCGCCAATTCAGCCAAGGCCTCGATCGCGCGTTTGGCCCGGCCCATGGCGTAATGTTCGAGCGCATGCCCGAGGCTGAACAGGAACAGAAGAAGAGCGCCTTCGGCCCAGGCGCCCAAGGCACCCGCGCCCGCTGCCGCCACGAGCATCAGCGTGTCGATTTCGAAACGCTTTAGCCGTAGATTCTCGATCGCTTCGCGGAGAGTGAACCAGCCGCCGAAGACATAGGCGGCTAGAAAGCAGGCGAGCGGAATCCACGCAGGAGCCGTCGTCAGCTTCTCGATCGCAAATCCGGTCGCGAGCGCTCCGCCGCAAATCAGCGCGAAGATCAACTCGGTATTGGCACCGAAGATTCCACCATGGGTATGCTCATGTTCCCCTTCGGCGTGGTCGTGCTCGGCATGATCGTGAGCTTTCGTCGCGGCCGTCGCCGAAGCTGCACCGATTTCCGGCCGTGGGCGGACACTCATCTGGGCCAGCGCCTTGCGAATTTCCGCCTCCGTCAGTTCGGATCGGCTGAATTCGACACTGATGGCGCCAACTGCGCTCGCCTCGGCTTCGACGATCCCCGGCATTTTGCGAAGCCGATCGGCGACCGTGCGGGCCTTGCGGGCGTGGGTCAGTCCATCAACCGACCATTGGATATGCTGATATTTTTCGGTGAGCGCAGCGCCAGCGCCATTGGCGATTTCCCGTACCCGCTCGAGCGACAGGATGGTCGGATCATAGTGAATGCAGAGTTGTGCCGGCGTATCGTCGTGGCTCGCCACGACGTGCGCTTCCTGGACGCCCGTGCGGCCTTGCAATTCAATTGTCAGCCTGCCTATGCAGCGGTCAGCCTCATCTTTGATTTCCGGCAGCAGAAGCGGAATATCGAGGCGCACTTGGTCTTTCATTGCTGCTGTCCTCTTCCCATCAACCCGCGCATGAGTGAGCGCGCAGCTACGGAGGCTGGTCTTCGCCGATGGTGAGGTGCGGGCGCGACGAACGCCCGCACCTCAAGACGCCGACGCTGGCGGAACCAAAGATGGCGGGGTCGGCCTTCGCTGAACGAATCCTCCGCATGGACGGACGGCGGAAAGCTCATCGAGGACGGGCATTTCGCTGCGCGTAGCGCGATATCACCGTACCCCGTCGAAGATGGCGCTCGAGCGAGTCGCCAGTCCTGACGAGCTGACGTCGCAAGAATGGACTTGTGACAATCCCTGGCCACGAGCCGATGCCCGAACAGCATAGTCGATGCGTAAGCCGGGTGCCTTCGGGCGACTTCTTCAAATGAAACCCTTCCTCGATCTGGAGCAGCCCTTTGATGCCCACGCGCCAGGCGAAGTGGCAGGGCCGTTCGAGGCAAACGATCCTTCCGTCGGCCGAAATAACAGGGTCGGTCCAGCCCGGTCGCCAGTAGGTACAGAGGAGTTTTTTCGGATCGGCGGGGTCGCTCTCGAGCCCGACAGTCGGATGCCAGTCGCGATAGCGATCGACGTCGACTAGTACCCGCCACACCCGCGCCAGAGGCGCAGACAATGATATCGAGTTCGCTACCGTAAACATAGCTCGTCATCCCACGAGAGCCGGAAGCCGCCCGTGTTGCGCTGGTGGCCACATCGGACACGCGAAGGTAGTGCCGCCTGCCGTGCGCGATGCTTGAAGGATCGCGCGATTCACGTGGGGATCCGATGCGGGTCATGGATTTGTACCCGGCAGTCCCTGCTTGGCCTTCCCGCCAAGAATTTCCACAGGTTCCAGTGTCATCAGTCCGATGTCGGGAATATCGTCGAGTGCCACGGCAAAGCTTCTCAACTTGGCGTCGTCATCGACGATCTCGATAAGGAGCGCCCGGTCGTTTTCGAAAACATGGCGCCGGTGCATGTGCGCCGAGCGGCCGAACCCCAACCGCGCCTCCAGAACCGTGACGCCAGCCAGGCCCGCATCCCTTGCCCGGGATGCAATAACTTCAAATACCCTGCGATCACCCAGATAGGCGCCTTCGTCAGTGTAGATTCGCAACAGCTTGATTGCTTCAGTCATGATCTTCTCCTTCACGCCGGCTCGGGTGCGTTCGGCTCGACTTGTTCTTCGCGCTTGCGGCGCTTGCCTTCGGTTGCACCGAGCACCACCTTTGCGATCGCCGGCAAAACGAGGAGGGTCAGGATCGTCGCCGCGATCAGGCCGCCAATCACTGTGGTCGCCAGCGGCTTCTGGACTTCAGCGCCGGTCCCCGTGGCGATCGCCATTGGTATGAAGCCGATTGCCGGGACGAAGCCGGTCATGATGACCGCGCGCATTTTCTCGGCCATGCCTTCCCGGATTGCCTCAATCAGAGGTAGCCCATGTTCCTGGCGTTCACGAATGGCCGTCATCACAACGAGGCCGTTCAGAACCGAAACACCGGCCAGCACGATAAGCCCAACCGCTGCCGAGACGGAGAAGTTGATCCCGGTTAAGATGAGGGTGAAAATCCCCCCGGCGAGTCCCAGCGGTACGGTCAGGAAGACCGCTGTCGCGCGGCCTGCCGATCCAAGGGCCATGAAAAGCAGGACGAAGATGGCGACAAAAGCCAGCGGAACCACAATCGACAATCGGGCGGTGGCCGCTTGCAAATTCTCGAACTGTCCGCCCCATTCGAGATAGTAGCCAGCCGGCAGCTTCACCTGCGCGATCTTCGCCTGCGCTTCCTGGACGAACGAGCCTGCATCGCGCCCTTCCAGGTTCAACTGGACAACAACGCGGCGCTTGCCGTTCTCGCGTCTTATCTCGTTAAGTCCTTCGGTGAACCGTATCTGGGCCACTTGTGCGAGCGGGACCTGTCGGCGCATTGCGCCCGGTTCTTCGGGCAAGAGGACCGGCAGCGAGCGGATGTCGTCAAGGTTGACGCGGGTTGCATCCGGCACGCGTACCGTGATGTCGAAGCGCCGATCGCCTTCGTAGAGCAGTCCCGATTCTCGCCCGCCCAGTGCCGCAGCGACCGTGTCGGCGACTTCCTGTACGGTCAGCCCGTAACGCGCGATCATCGCGCGATCGAGTTTCACGTCGAGCACCGGCGCACCGCCGACCTGGTCCGCCTTCACGCTGCTCGCTCCGGGGATCGCTTGCAGCACCCGCACCATCTCGTTGGCGGTCTGCGACATCTTGTCGAGATCGTCGCCGTAGAGCTTGATCGCAACGTCGCCGCGTACGCCTGAGATCAGCTCGTTGAAGCGCAGCTCGATGGGCTGGCTGACCTCGTAGAGCTGGCCAAGCTGGCCGCGAGCGGCCTTTTCGACGCGCTCAATCACATCGGCTTTGGTCGCGACGCCTGCCGGCCATTGGTCCTGCGGCTTCAGGATCACGAAGGCATCGGAAACGTTCGGCGGCATCGGGTCGGTGGCGACCTCGGCGGTACCGGTCTTGGAAAACATGAGCTCCACTTCCGGAAGCTTTTTGACCGCTTCCTCGACCTTGCGCTGCATCGCCAGGGATTGTTCGAGGCTCACCGAGGGCACGCGCGTCGAGGCGAGCGCCAGGTTCTTTTCATCGAGTTGGGGAATGAACTCTGAGCCGAGAAGGCCAAACGCCGGTATTGCCGCCAAAAAGAAGGCGAGACCGCCTAGAATGAACGGCCACGGCCGAGCGAGCGCCTTGTCGAGCAGCGGCAGATAACGATCCTTGCTCTTGCGGATCAGCCACACCTCCTTCTCGGCAACACGTCCGCGAATGAGCAGCGCCACCAGTGCGGGCACCAGCGTGATCGAGAGGATGAACGCGGAGACAAGCGCCAGCATGATGGTGATCGCCATGGGCGAGAAGGTCTTGCCCTCGACACCCGTGAACATCAGAAGCGGTGCGAAGGAGAGGAGGATGATCACCTGGCCGAACACGGTCGGTTTGATCATCTCCTGCGAAGCACGCATCGTTTCTTCGAGCCGCTCCCGAAGCGTCAGCAGCCGTCCTTCGTGTTCCTGACGATGCGCCAGTCGCGCCAGGCAGTTCTCGATGATGATCACGGCGCCATCGACGATCAGACCAAAGTCCAATGCGCCAAGGCTCATCAGATTGCCCGGCACGCGAAACGCGTTCATCCCCATCGCCATCATGAGGAATGAAAAGGGGATGACGAGGGTGGCGATGATGGCCGCGCGCCAGTTGCCGAGCAGCAGAAACAGCGACGCCGCGACCAGCAGCGCACCCTCAGTGAGGTTGCGTTCAACCGTCCCCACCGTCGCATTGACCAGCTTGGCCCGGTCGAGAACGATCTTGACTTCAATGCCCGGCGGCAGCGTTTTCGAAACCTGATCGAGCTTGGCGGAAACATCCTGGGCCACGATACGGCTGTTCTCGTTGATGAGCATGAGGACGGTACCAATCACCGCCTCCTCGCCGTTCATGCTGCCCGCGCCCGTGCGCAGATCACCGCCAATCCTGACGTTGGCGATCTGGCCGACAGTGATCGCAACGCCGCCGCGCGTTGCCGCAACGGCGTTCCGAATCTCGTCGACGGAACGCGCGCGGGCATCGACGCGGACGAGGTAGGCTTCGCCGCCACGGTTATAAAAATTGGCGCCAACAGCGAGGTTGGCTTTTTCCAGCGCCTCGCCGAGCTCGCTGTAGGAAATTCCGAAATTGGTCAGCTTGGTCGGATCGGGTTCGACGACGAAGTTTTTCGCGTAGCCACCGATCGAGTCGACACCCGCCACGCCCGGCACCGCCTTCAATTGCGGGCTGATGATCCAGTCCTGCACGGTTCGCAGATAGCCGGCCTTCTGAACCTCGTCGGTCAACCGGTCCCCCTCAGAAGTGAGATAACTTCCGTCGGGTTGCCAGCCGGGCTGTCCGGCAATCTTCTTCGCGCCCTTGCCGTCCGGATTGGTATAGCCGACAGTATACATGACGATCTCGCCGAGACCGGTTGTCACCGGCCCGATCTGCGGTTGGACGCCGTCAGGCAGGTTCTCGGTCGCCTGCCTCAGCCGTTCGCCAACCTGCTGGCGCGCAAAATAAAGATCGGTGGATTCCGAGAATATGGCGGTAACCTGGCTGAACCCATTGCGCGAGAGGGACCGCGTCGTTTCAAGCCCCGGAATGCCGGCGAGGGAAATTTCGACCGGGTAGGTGACGAGCTTCTCGATTTCGACCGGCGACAGACGAGGATCGACGGTGTTGATCTGCACCTGGTTGCTGGTGATGTCCGGCACCGCGTCAATCGGCAGCTTGGTCAGCTGCCAAATGCCGAGGCCGGCGACCGCGAGGAAGATGAACAGGACCGCCCAGCGTGCGCGGACGGCGAGCGCAATGAGACTTGCAATCACGGTTTATTCCTCCTCGCCCGCGCCCTTGCCGAGCTCGGCCTTGAGCAGGAATGCATTTTGAGTTGCGATCATCTGGCCTGGCTTCAGGCCTGAGAGAACCTCGACGCGGCCGGCACTGCGTCGTCCGATCGTCACCTTTTGCGCGCGGAAGCCCTGATTGGTCCGCACGAAGACAACATCTCGTCCTTCAAGGGATTGCAGCGCGTCCTCCGAGATGACGATCGCATCCGACACTTCACCGCGGCTCGGCAGGAGGCGAACGCGCACGGCAAGCCCAGGCTGCAGACTTCCCGTAACATCAAGCACAGCCGTGGCGGAACGCGTCTCACCGCCAAGACCAGGCGTAACGGCACGCACACGAGCGTCTATCGTTCGGCCGTCGGGTAGCTCGATGATGGCCCGGTCGCCGGGAGCAAGCCGCTGGGCGTCAATTGGCCCGACGGCAGCTTCGATTTGCACTTTCGAGGGGTCGGCGATGCGAAACAACTCGGTCTCCGGTTGCACGAAAGCGCCAAGGCTGACGCTTTCCGCCGTCACCCGCCCGGAGATCGGGCTGGCCACTATCGCGCCGCTGCCATCGCGCGTGACGTTCGCAGCACCGGCCGCAACCTGAGCTCTTCGGGCTTCGGCCGCAGCGGCCGCGGCCTCTGCCTGCGCCTGCTCATAGTCGGCGCGGGCGGTTACCTTCTGCTCATAGAGATGGCGCTCCCGCGCGAGCGTGCGCTGGGCCAGAACCGAGCGCGCGTCGGCCGCCGTCCGGTCCGCGGCGATCTGGGCGGCATCTCGACTCTGCACTATGGCCAGCGTCTCTCCCGCGCGTACAGGATCGCCCAGCCGTTTGAGCACTTGCGTGACCGCGCCGCCGGCACGGGCAGTCACGATCGCTTCACCGGCCGGCGTCGCGGCAACTGTGCCCTGCGCAAGGATTTCGGAGCCAAGGCCGCCCGGCTGCACCGCTTCTACACCGATGGCAGCTTTGCGGATCGCCTCTGCAGTCATCGCGAGGCTATCGGTGGGGGTTTCCGTCGTCTCTTCGGCCTTTCCAGCACTTGGCGCTTCCGCAGCAGGATCCGCGGTGCAGCGCGCGACTGAGAAGCCACCGACTGCGGCGAGCAGAACGGCACCAGCCACCCCGCCGAGGAGGCGTTTATCTTGTGTGATCATTCAACATCTCCGAATATCGAGTGGGCTGGCTGCGGGAGGGCGCGCGTCCCGGCGAGCCGCGAGGCAGAGGCTAAGAAAAGCGGAGTGGTGCCGCCTGTCGGATCCGGCACGGCGGGCAGGGCGCGTGTCTGGTCAGGTTCGACGTAAGCGTCCTGAGCCCGCAGGCGTGCATGAAAAACAGCCGGTCCAAGCGGCAGGTGGTCGCCGTTCCTTGAGAGAAGCTGGTTCATTGTTCCAAGTCCACTTCGCTCGCCGCCGCTGCCTGGCGCGCCAGCGTGGCTTGAGCTTCCGCCCGCGCGCGTCGCGCCGCGATGAGTTCGGCCTGTGTCGAGGCATAGGCCTGCTGAGCATCGAGCAGTTCGATCAGCGAGGATTTGCCGGCCCGGTATGATAGCTGCGCAAGACGCAGCGCCTCGCGCGCCTGGCCGATGCCGCTGCCTTCAAGGGCCGTGACGCGTGCCTCGGCGGCGGCCAAGGCCGCACGCGCGTTGGCGATTTCCGCCTGGGTGTTGGCGAGAACACTGTTGCGCCGCGCTTCAGCCGATTGAATTTCGGACCGCGCGGCTGCGATGTTGCCTTGGTTCCGATCAAAGACCGGCAGCGGCACCGAAAGGCTGGCAATCAGTGCCCGGTCACCTGTTTCGCGCAATTGGCGCACCCCCACACCAATGGACGGGTCAAGACGACCCTCCGCGCGGGCTTGGCGCAGTTGCGCATCAGCAATGACCCGTTCGGCTTCGGCAAGACGCACGTCGAGCGTCGCCATCGCATCGACATTCCTGGGCGGCGCCAGCAGGTCGCTACCGCTAAGCTCAGCCGGCGGGGTGTCCACGCCAAAGAGCGCTGCGAGCGAGCGGCGGGCATTCACTTCATCGGCTTCGGCCGCGCGGAGCGCCGCCGTCGCCTGTGCAAGGGCCGCGTCGGCGCGCAGCCCCCGCAGAGGGGGCTCCTTCCCCGATTCCACAAGTTCGCGCGCGATGCGAGACAACTCGCGCGCGCGCTCTTCATTTTCCCGCGCAAGCGCCAGGTTGTCGCGCACGGCTATGCCGAATGCGAAGAGAGAGCGGACCTGCTGGCCGAGCTCGGCACGAGCGATCGCGAAGCGGTATTCCTGTGCGGCAAGTTGGGCTTCGGCAAGCGTCATCCGCGCCTTGCGCCTGCCGCCGATGTCGAGCCTCTGATTGACCGAGGCCGTCGTTTCGGTGCCGTTGAAACCCGAATAGGGGCCCGTGCCGGCGAAATTCTCGACTTCGACGTTAAGGATGGGATTGTACCTAAACCGTGCCTGGCGCAGGCGCCCGCGCGCCGCTTCGACATCGGCGCGGGCCGCCACGAGAGCTGGAGAGCGGGCTTCGGCTTCCTCAAGCGCCTGAGGGAGTGTCAGGACCGGGGGTAAGGGGCCGGTTCGGACCTCGGGCGGCACCGATTGTGCCATGGGACCGGCGATAGGCCGATTGTCCGCCTGAGCCGAAGCGGGCGTGACCGATATAGCCACGAGCGCCGCAGCCATGGCGGGCGCAAACATAGGATGCATGTATGAAGAACTCCTGACAAACCGAAGGCGCGCGCCTGGGCACAGCCAGGCGAAGCTTCAGCTGTCAGGCAATCGGAGGTCGGAAAGTGTCGGAACGGGTCGGGGGAGCGAGACCTGCACGATTCCGCAGCAGCACGACTCGGACGGGAGCTATGCGCTCGATCTCGGGCGCGGACGCAACCGGAATTCCCACATGATGGCCGTGACAGCCATGAAATTTCACCGACATCTTTGAGGGATCGGATTGGCTCTTGTCGCTCTTCTTCGAGTAGCTCCCGCAAGCGTCCATGGACGCCAATACACGCGTGCCCGACCCCGGCTCAGCGGCATGGGCCATAGCTCCCGCCGTCACGCCGAAGGCGAGCAACAGGCTGAGAACTATGGAGAGCCACCCTTTCATCGGTTGACCATCTAGCCTCTCTCAAGTTGAAAAGGAAGAGGTAAATTCCAAACCAGAGTGAATTCGCGTGGCGGGCATCGACGGCTCGCCTCGATGTTATGTTGTTACATCCTATGGGCCCAACTTGCGTCGATGTTTATCTTCATTCAATTGCATTTATCCGGCGGCTTCTAAGAGGAAGACCCAAAAACGTAAAATATGGACAATGAAGTATTGGCTGGCTATTCACGTGTTTAGATGGAGAAATGTACCTACCGAGGTGCGGATTCTCGTATGATACTTTTCTTGAGTGGCCAGGTTCGCCTGCGATCGCCTGAACTGGAGCCAGCCGCTCGGCCCAAGCGTCGTCATAGTTCCCGGCGCTCGGGCCTAGCCGCTGTCGGCGGAGCGAAAACGACGGGGAGATTGCTGATTGCATCGTCGCGCGCCGCGACAGAACGCGACCGGGCTGTTGGCAGCGCTCGCCACCCGGTCTAATTCGTACCAATGACATCGCGACGCCGTTCGCTCCGTACTTGCAGCCCGCGAACGCGGACGGCGAACGGGAGCCAAAGTCGAGACTCGGGGTTCTTGTATACATCAGGTCCGGACGCCGTTGTCTTTGGCGGACGAGGAACTCGTGATTGTGCAACTACCGACACAATTGCATCGACACATCTGGGGGAAATCGATCATAAGCTTGCCGATCTTGCCGCCCTCCGCCGAGAGAGCGCCGCGCTGGACGCTCTTTGCGACGGCGGTACAGGCGGTCAGTGCCGAATACTGGAGGCGGTTGCTCCGATGCAAGAAGGCGGTCGCCCAATAGCCGCGCGCGGCAGGCTCGATTCCCCAACCGCCATCTTGGGGCGATTGGCATGAAGGCTCTGATTGCCTTCGATCTTGACGGCACACTTGCCGACAGCAAGCAGCCGCTGGACGAACGAATGGGACAAGCGCTCGCCGACCTGCTGGCCGTCGCCGAGGTCGCGATTATCTCAGGCGGGGACTGGCCGCAATTCGACAAGCAGGTTGCAAGCCGGCTCCCTGCAAGAGCGTATCGTGGCAGGTTGTGGCTGCTGCCGACCACCGGAACCAAGCTCTATCGGTATGACGGGACATGGCGGCGGGCTTACGCCGAGCTTTTCGGCAAAGAAGAAAAGAAGACAATTCTCGATGCTTTCGATGCGGCACTGGAGGCGACAGGGTTTCAGGCGGAGCGGAGTTGGGGCGAGCGGATCGAGGATCGTGGGAGCCAGATAACCTTCTCGGCGCTGGGGCAGCAAGCGCCACTGGACGCCAAGGAGCAATGGGATCCCGACTTTGCCAAGCGCAAGGCGATCCAGGCCGAGTTGATTCAGCGCCTACCGGGCTTTTCGATCAAAATGGGGGGGACGACGTCGATCGACGTGACTCGGGAGGGCGTGGACAAGGCCTATGGCCTCGAACGCCTGAGCTGCGAAAGCGGCATTCCGCTCGATGCGATGCTGTTCGTGGGCGACGCCATCTTTCCGGGTGGAAACGACTATCCCGCAAAGCTGCTGGGTCTCGATACGATCTGTGTCCGCGATCCGCGAGAAGCGCTTAGCGTAATCGCGGCAATCGTCGCTTGCCTCGCCGACCGTCACGCATTCCCCGAAGGCATCACCCCTCCCGATCAATGATGCTGGCGCGCACGATGATGTCGTTCGCGATGGTGGCGCGGCCGGTCGTGGCGGTTATAGGGGTGACGGTCATAGCGGTAAGGCCGCTCGTATTGGTGTGCCGGATACGCCGGATAGGAATAGGCGTAAGGCTCCGAATGGCGGTAATAGGGCTCCGGCTCCCGATATCCATGGCCGCGGTCGCCCAAGACCTCGTCACCGTAACCGCCACGATATCCGCCATCGTGATGTTGGGCCATCGCCGACGTCGGAACCGCGATCGTCAACGCGGCCAGGCCGGTCCATATGATCTTGCGCATCGCGTTCTCGTTTTGAATGCCGCCCCTCTGGAAGGGCCGAAGCTTATATGAAAAATTGCTTTTGAACGCCGAGTGAACGTTAGGAACAGTGAAATTGCCCCTTCGCATCGCCGAGTCCGGCGCGTCGAGCTGGACATTGGCACACCGCAAACAGTTGTCGGCGTCCCCGTAAGGCAGCAGCACTCGGCCACGCAGCGATCCGCCGTAAATGTAAACGACATTTGGGCCATGGTCGTCGCGATCTCCCGCGCGCCGTTCGATCAACGGCCCCGTGGGTGAAGCCAGCTCTTCTCGATATCGATCAGTGAGCCGCATTTACCGAACTGGGCGAAGCCTGAACGGGCGCTAGAGCAAGAATGCGTGTCCCGCCGTTCCAGGTCGCAAGATCCGAGGTGTGAGCAACCAGAGATTCTCAGCGTCCTGCAGTCCGGTCGCCAGGTGGCGCCCGTCGACTTGGCGCGAGAACACCGCCATACCTTTGCCCACCCCAAGGCGACCCGCCACAGACTACATTGCAAAGCGGTGGAAGTTCTCCATCTCTGGCATTTCCGCCATATGCCGCGCTCGCCGAGGGCAAATTGCGCGAATGATCGGCACGTGTGAAAGCGTCAAAGGAGGTTATATAGAATGGGTGTTTTCCTCCATGGTCAGGTTGCCTTTTCGCTGGTGTCTGATGCGGCGGACGGCAAAGCCGCCCGCCTCTTACAGGGATGCCCGTTGCCGATAGGGCGGCCACCAGGACTCACAGGGAAGCCTTGACGAGATTGGACGATCCCGGGTCGGGCCGCTTGTCCGGCGGCGGAATATCCGTCTCCCTGCGCCCGTAGCGCGCGTAGAGCGTCGGCAGCAGGAACAACGTCAGCAGGGTCGCCGAGATGAGCCCCCCGATGACCACCGTCGCCAGCGGCTTTTGAACTTCGGCGCCCGCACCCGACGCGATCGCCATGGGCACGAAGCCGAGTGACGCGACCAGCGCCGTCATGACCACGGGGCGCAAACGCATCATGGCGCCTTCACGGGCGGCTTTCGCGCGCTCCATGCCTCGGGCCATCAGTTCCTGAATCGATGTCACCATGACGAGTCCATTCAAGACCGCAATGCCGGACAGGGCGATGAAGCCGACCGCCGCCGAGATCGAAAAGGGCATGCCCCGCAGGAACAGGGCGAGCACGCCACCCACCAGCGCCAACGGCACGCCGGTGAAGACGATCGCTGCATCACGCATGCTTCCCAAGGCCCCGTAGAGCAGTAGGATGATGAGCGCGAAACAGGCCGGAACCACGAGCATCAGCCGCTCGCTCGCCGATTGTAGGTTCTCGAACTGGCCGCCCCAATCGAGATATTGCCCGGTGGAGAGACGCACCTCGCTCGCGATAGCAGCCTGCGCATCCGCAACCACGCCCGCCACGTCACGACCGCGCACATTCGCCTGCACGACGACCCGCCGCTTGCCATTTTCGCGGCTGATCTGGTTGGGACCATCGGTCACGCCAATGTCGGCGACGCTTTGAAGCGGCACGAACCCCCCATTCGGCAGCGGCACCGGCACCTGACCGAGCGTTTGCAGATTGGCGCGCGCCACATCCGACAGGCGGATGGTGATGGCGAAGCGCCGATCTCCTTCGAAGATCATGCCGGCGTCCCGTCCGCCGATCGCGGCTGAGATGGTGTCCTGCACGGTCTGCGCGGTGATGCCGAGCCTCGACATGATGTCGCGGCGCGGCCGAATGTCGAGCATCGGCAGGCCTTCGGTCTGTTCCACCCGAACGTCGACGGCACCTTCCGTCTTGCGCAGGACAGCCGCGATAGCATTGGCCGTCGCGTTCATCGCGTCGGTGTCGTCGCCGAACACCTTGACCGCGATGTCGCCCCTCACGCCGGCGATCAGCTCGTTGAAGCGCATCTGGATGGGCTGGGTGATCTCGAACGCACCACCCGGCAGACTTTCAAGCGTCTTCTCGACTTTCGCCACCAAGTCGGACTTGCTGAGCCCCGAGTCCGGCCACTCATCGCGCGGCTTGATGATGATGAAGGTGTCGGAGATGTTGGGGGGCATGGGGTCGGCGGCGAGTTCCGCCGTACCGGTCTTGGAGAAAACGAACCGCACCTCGGGCAGCTTGCCGAGTTCCCGCTCGATCCGCGACTGCATTGCCTGACTCTGATCGATTGACGTTCCCGGCACGCGGAGCACCTGGGCGGTCAGGTCGCCTTCATCAAGCTGGGGCAAGAACTCTTGGCCCAGGAACGAGAAGGTCAGGATCGCGGCAAGGAAGGCGCCGATACCCACGCCCATTGTGAGCGTTGGCCGCTTCATCGCGCGATCAAGGCCCGGCTCGTACTTGTGCTTGAGCCAGGTCATGATCCTTCCTTCCTTCTCTTCGACCGGCTTCGACAGCCAGATCGCCAGCATGGCCGGCACGAAGGTCAACGAGAGGATGAAGGCGAAGACGAGTGCCATAATGACCGTCAGCGCCATCGGCGTGAAGGTCTTGCCTTCGACGCCAGTGAGCGTGAGCAGCGGCACATAGACGAGGATGATGATCGCCTGCCCGAACACGGACGGGCGGATCATTTCGCGGGCGGCATGCGCTACGACCGACAACCGTTCGTCGAGTGCGAGCGTGCGGCCGTAATGATGTTGCCGCTCAGCGATGCGTCGCAGCGCATTCTCGACGATGATGACCGCGCCGTCGACGATCAGGCCGAAGTCCAGCGCGCCGAGGCTCATCAGATTGGCCGAGACGCCGCCGCGCAACATGCCGAAGGGCTCTGTTGCAAAGATTGGCGGCAGTCAGAGGTAGGCTGTCGCTCTGCGCCGATCAGGCGGCTGCTGCGAAATGGTGGTTGAGCATGCCCATGGCCTCCGTCAGCGCCGAGGGCCCAATGCCAAAAGCTCTCTCCACAAGGCGCACCTCGCCCCTGATGCCGGGCTGCAGGCACCAGGGGCGAGCCTGTCCTTTGCGCAGGGCTCGCATGACTTCGAATCCCTTGATCGTGGCATAGGCCGTGGGGATCGATTTGAAACCGCGCACCGGCTTGATCAGTATCTTGAGCTTTCCGTGATCGGCCTCGATCACGTTATTGAGATACTTCACCTGCCGGTGGGCCGTCTCCCGGTCCAGCTTTCCTTCGCGCTTCAATTCGGTGATCGCTGCACCATAGCTCGGCGCTTTGTCGGTATTGAGCGTGGCAGGCTTTTCCCAGTGCTTCAGGCCTCGCAGGGCCTTGCCCAGGAACCGCTTCGCTGCCTTGGCGCTGCGGGTCGGCGACAGGTAGAAATCGATCGTGTCGCCCCGCTTGTCGACTGCCCGGTACAGGT
>Ga0208695_1001129_pt1 | contig 23514 bp, 17 predicted proteins | sample AD_UKC111_MetaG_FD_184449 | JGI IMG/M metagenome (GOLD analysis project Ga0208695, IMG submission 184449) | Active sludge microbial communities of municipal wastewater-treating anaerobic digesters from Hong Kong - AD_UKC111_MetaG (SPAdes)... | ecosystem: Engineered > Bioreactor > Anaerobic >...
ATGTGATCAACTCTCCCGCGGTGAGGGCGGGTTCGCGCAAACGCAAGTGGAACAGCCGGCTGTAGGCGTCGAACACCCAACCCCGTTCGGCAAGCAACTGCCAGCGAATGGGATTCGTCTTGCCGGAATCGGTCGGCATGGTGTCCCAAATCTCCTGCCCGTTGTAAAGAAAGGGAATGCCGTCGAGCGTCGCGTTGAGCGCCGTCATGGCCATGTCGGCGCGTCCGCCGTTGGATAGAACCGAGCGGCCCTGATCCTGGTTGTCGCTGTAATGCAACATTCGCGCGCCGCTGGGCATAAACGCGTGCATTCGCTCCCACTGTTCACGGATAAGCGTCGCGGGCTCGCCGTCGTGCACCACCTTCATAAGTGCTGAGTGGTAAGTGAAGTTGTAGCTGATGTCAAACGCCTTCAACTGGTGCTCGGGCATGTCTGCCTCAGCCAGCATCAACACGTTCGGCTTTACCTTTTCCAGCGCATCACGGGCCTGCTCCCAGAAGCTCGTAGGACTGCCGCCAGCCACGTCGCAACGGAAGCCGTCAATGTCAAACTCCTTCGTCCACCAAACCAGGTTAGCGGCTAAGTACTCGCGCACCTTGGGGTTCGAGAAATCCAGTACAGGACGGTGCCAGTTGCCCAGCTTGATCTTGCCGTCCGGATTGCGAACGAAGAAGTCCGGCCACTTCATCAGCACACTGTCGAAGGCCGCGTGATAGAAGACCACGTCGAGCATGATCTTCAAACCTCGCTTGTGCGCTTCGGCCGCCAGCACCTTGAGGTCCGCCGCCGTACCGTACTCCGGGTCGATCGCGTAATAGTCGCGGATGTTGTATGGACCGCCGTCCGCGAGCGCCGTGCGTTGCGCGATAGGACTCAGGTAGAGCACATTCACGCCGAGTTTGGCCAGTTGATCCAATCGCGCGGTGACGGCCGCCAGCGTCCCCTCCGGGCTGAAAGAACGCAGCCAGATATGATAGATGATTGCGCGATTCACCCACTCGGGCGCCGCGCGGGCCTCGCGCGCCGGTTGTGCTGCCCCCAGAATTAAGGGGGCCGCAGCGAACCACAACGCGATCCCCGCGCGAAGCATGGTCAGATGAACTTGTACTCGCCGGGCACGGGCAGCGGCGGCGCCGTCATTTTCACGTCGTAGCCAAAGGTCTTGGGCATGAGGTCCTGTTTTGAATTCAGAATCATGTCCCAGGTGATCTCGATGCCCGAGTACGCGGCTTCCCTCGCCATGATGCAGGTCAACGTGCTCTCGGCAACCTCCTGGCCGTGATTGATGTACGGGCCGGTGCCTCGAACACTGTTCACCAGGTCCACGTGTTCCTGGATCTGCGGATTGACGGCGGGCTTCCCACCCATGTCGCGGCAATCGGAGCGGCCCTTGCTGCCCACCAGAAGTTCGTAAACCTTGTAGTAGCAGCCTTTCGGGTACTGGCGGCACTCGCTGACCAGCTTCAACCCGTTCGGATAGGTGAACTCCGAGCGCAGATGATCGTAAATATTGCCGTACAGTTCCGTGCGGGGCCTCCAGGCCGCGCCGCCGCTCGCCACCACCTTCACCGGGTGCATACCGACGAACCAGTTGATCAGGTCGATGTTATGGAAATGCTGCTCGACAATCTGGTCGCCGCATAGCCAAAGGTAGCTGTACCAGTCGCGGTGCTGCCACTCCATGTCGCCCCACTTGGGGTCCCGCTCCTTGGCGTGCATCACCGGACCGGAGTAATAGCCCACATAGGCGGCCACGATATCGCCGATCGCGCCGGCCTGCACCTTCGCCCGGGTCTGGCGGATGGCACTATTCGAGCGGTTCTGCGCCCCGCTCACGACGGTAAGGTTCTTCTCTTTGGCCTTACGCGCCGAGGCCATGAAACGCCGCACACCGGTCGCATCGGTCGCGATGGGCTTTTCGGCAAATACATGCTTGCCGGCGTTGATGGCCGCTTCGAAATGCATCGGGCGGTATCCCGGCGGAGTGCACAGCATTACGATGTCGACGTCGCTCGCGATCAGCTTCTGGTACGCGTCGAAGCCGACGAAGCGGTTTTCTGCCGGGACGTTGACCTTCGACGCGATGGCAGTGTTGCGCGGATCCTGCCGAAGTCTGTCCAGGCACATGAGCAGCTTGTCTTCGAAGACGTCGGCCAGCGCGGTTACTTCTACTTCGTCGTTGCCCTGCAAGAACTGGGTGGCCGCGCCCGTTCCGCGGCCACCGCACCCAATAAGCCCTGCTTTGAGCTTTCGAGCTTGCATAGGAATGTCCTGTCTAGATGAACTTGTACTCGCCAGGAACCGGCAGAGGCGGAACTGTCATCTTTTCGTCGTAACCGAAAGTCTTGGGCATCAGATCCAGCTTGCTGTTCATGATCATGTCCCAGGTGATTTCCAGCCCCGAGTAAGCCGCTTCGCGCGCCATGATGCAGGTCATGGTGCTCTCGGCCACCGTCATGGCGTGGTTGATGTACGGCCCGTCGCCACGGATGGAGGAAACCAGAGCCATGTGCTCGCGGACGTAGGGGTTCTCCAGCGGGTCCTGGAAGCCCTTGCGGACATCCTGCTTCGTGCCGGAACCGAGGTCATGGCAATTGCTGCGGCCCTTGGTGCCGATAACAAGTTCGCTGACATCCTGGTAGCAGCCCTTGGGGTACTGCCGGCAGTGGCTGGACATGTGTACGCCGTTCGCATACACGAAGTCCGCCGTCAGGTGATCGTAAATGTTGCCGTAGATTTCGTTCCTGGGACGCCACGCAGCGCCGCCGCTTGCCACCACCTTCACCGGATGCGTGCCCATCACCCAGTTGCAGACGTCGATGTTGTGCAGGTGCTGCTCCACCACCTGGTCGCCACAGATCCAAACGAAGGAATACCATTGCCGGTGCTCCCAGGTCATGTCGCCCCACTTGGGATCGCGCTCTTTCTGGAAGACCACGGGACCGCCGATCCAGTTCGCGTAGGTCGCCGCCACGTCGCCGATCGCCCCATCGTGGATCTTCTTGATGGTCTCCTGGTAGTCGCGCGCGAAGCGCCGCTGGGCGCCGCTGACTACCGTCAGTTTCAGCTCTTCCGACTTCTTCGCCGCGGCCATGAAACGGCGCACGCCCACCGGATCGGTGCCGAACGGCTTCTCGCAGAACACGTGCTTCTTGGCGTCGATGGCGGCTTCGAAGTGCATTGGCCGGTAGCCCGGCGGCGTGGCCAGCAGGACCACGTCGATGTCGCTGGCAAGCACTTTCTTATAAGCGTCAAAGCCGACGAAGTGGTGTTCCTGGTCGACCTTGATGCGATCCTTCAGTTTTGGATTCTTCTCGACGTCGCGAAGTCTCGCGAGCGACTTCTCGAGTTTGTCCTCGAAAATGTCGCCCATGGCGACCAGTTCCACGTTCTGGGAACCGGTCATCAGGTCGATGACGGCCTGCGTGCCGCGCCCGCCGCATCCGATCAGGCCGGCCTTCAGCTTCTCTTTGCCCGCGCCGCGCACAAGCTCGGGCCGCAGAATCGTGAAAGCGGAAGCCCCCACGCCTGCCGTGCCCGAATTCCTCAAGAAAGATCTTCTCGATAAGTTGTTCAAAGATTGGTCCATGGATCAATGCCTCGGTCGGACCTATTTTACAACCAACCGGCTTTTGGTTTATAGCGGCGCGATGCACATTCGTGTTCAGCCAGACTGGCCGACGTCTGGAACAACAGGAGACCCTGCGAGACAATGTTACTTTGGCCCATGGGCCGAGTGAGGAGAAAACAATGCCTGCAATCGAAGGTGTGAATGTTGTCATGGTTGGCCCACGCCGCCCCAGCGGACACGAGGTCGACTTGGCGGCCACGCTTGAGCTGATCGATTTTCACAATTCGACCGGCGTGAAGGGCATAGCCGTCCTGGGGACCACCGCTGAGTTCGTGCATCTGGATTTTGAGGAACGCACCAGGCTGATTCCCCTGGCCGTGAAACGCTCCAGGATTCCCGTGATAGCCGGTGTGACGCATTCGACGTTGGATGGTTCGATCTTGCTCGGCCAGTCAGCCGCTGCCGCAGGCGCGGCGGCGCTGCTGGTGATGCCGCCGTACTTTTTCCGCTATCAACAGGAAGAAATTCGGGAGTTCTACCTCCGGTTTGCCGACGCAATCGACGGCGCGGCACCCATCTTTCTTTACAACATCCCTTTTTTTACCAACGAGATAGCGTGTGATACGGCCATCGATCTGATGTCAACCGGCCGGTTTGCCGGCATCAAGGACTCCAGCGGCAGGTGGGAGTATTACACCCGGCTGCGCGACCTGCGCGCCAGCAAGCCGTTCACATTGCTGATCGGCAACGATGCGATCTTCACCCGTGCCCGCACAGACGGCGCGAACGGCGTGATCAGCGGGGTGGCCTGCGGCGTTCCCGAGTTGATGGTCGGCTTGGACCGTGCCATCTCCGCGAAAAACACGGCGAAAGTGGCGCAACTTGAAGCCCGTCTACAGGAATACATCAAATGGCTCAACGAGTTCCCCACCCCGCTGGGCGTGAAGGAAACCACGGCCATGCGCGGTCTGAAGGTCGGCCCGAATGCCGTTGCGCTCGGTCCGGCGCGGCAGCGCAAACTCGAGGAGTTCCGGGAGTGGTTCAAGGGCTGGCTGCCCCAGGTACAGAAAGAGGTAGCCTAGTAGTTGATGTCCGATAGTATCCGACTGAATTCCACACAGGTCGCGGAGGATTTTCGCCGCGCCGCTCATCAAGCTGTCGATTGGATTGCCGATTACCTGGCGGACCCTAGAGAGTATCCAGTGCTCCCCGCCGTCCAGCCGGGCGAGTTGACGGACCGGCTGCCGCAATCGGGGCCGGAAACCGGGGAACCGATCGAGCGTTCCCTCGAAGATTTCCACAACCTCATCCTTCCGGCTACTACCCACTGGAACCACCCCGGTTTCATGGCCTTCTTCGGCTCCTCGGCTTCCGGTCCAGGCGTGCTGGGCGAAATGCTCTGCGCCGCCCTCAACACGAACGCCATGGTCTGGAAGTCCGGGCCTGCCTCGACCGAACTCGAGCAGACCGTACTGGGATGGTACCGGCAGTGGCTGGGTCTGCCGGAGGATTTCTTCGGCGTCATTTACGACACCGCGTCGATGAGCAGCACGCACGCCATGGCGGCGGCGCGCCAACTGGCCGATCCGGAATGCCGGCAGCGGGGTAGCCGCGGCAACCTGACCGCATATATTTCGACGCAAACACACTCCTCCATCGAGAAAGCGGCCATCGCGCTCGGCATCGGGCAGGAAAACGTCCGCAAGCTGGAGGTGGACGATGAGTTCCGCATGCGGCCGGACCTGCTTGCCTGTGCCATCGAGCAGGATCTTGCGGCGGGACGCAAACCCTTTTTCGTCACCGCCACGGTGGGCACCACATCGACAACCAGCATCGATCCCGTGCCCGAAATAGCAGGCATCGCCGAACGTCACGGACTTTGGCTGCACGTTGACTCGGCATACGGCGGCGCGGCGGCGATCGTGCCGGAGCTTCACCACATTTTCAATGGCGTCGAACGGGCGCACTCGGTGGTGACGAATCCGCACAAGTGGCTGTTCACGCCTTCCGATTGCAGCGTTTTTTACACACGCCGGCCCGATATGCTGCGCGAGGCGTTCTCGCTCATCCCGGAATACCTGCGGACCAAGGATCACCCGCGCGCCGTCAACCTCATGGATTACGGATTACAACTCGGGCGCCGCTTCCGTGCGCTGAAGCTGTGGTTCGTGATGCGCTACTTCGGCCGCCAGGGCCTCCAGCAAATCCTGCGCAATCATGTTCGTTGGACGCAAGAGCTGACCGCCCAGATCCGCGCGGATTCGCGCTTCGAGATTGTAGCCCCGACGCCGCTTTCAGTCGTTTGCTTCCGGCTGCGGTCCACCGATGAGGCAAACCAGCGTTTAATCGACAAGGTGAACGCGTCGGGGAAGGTGTTCCTATCGGGAACAGTACTGAGGGGCAAATACACCATCCGCCTCGCCATCGGGAACATCGGGACCACCTGGGCCGACGTGGAACAGGCCTGGAACCTGGTCAAGGCGGCTGTGTAACACAGCCCGGGCAGCGGAATCAGTTGGCCGCTAGTTCCGCGTGCATCGACGAGGGGCGGCTGTCCAAGCGTCGAACTTCTTCTTCCAGACGCGCCAAGTCCGTCCGGACGGCATCGAAGTCCCGGCAGGCCGTCGCGCGGCGGATGCGGCGGGCGTATTCAGAGAGATCCGGAGCCGCCAGGCGGTCGGCGGCATCCTGTAGTTTCTGAGCCTCGGCCATGGTCCCTGCTTCGTCCTCGCGATAGGCCGCCGCCCGCAGCTTTTCCAACCGCACCGGCGAAAGCTGCATGAACAGGACCGACATATCGCCGGTCTGCGCGCGCCGGACGCGCTGTCCGGCCGAGGCCGGCGAGACACTTGCCAACGCTTGGTCCTGGGAAGCCAGGACGAGCTGCAGACTCACGGTGAACGTGCTGCCGCTACCGACCTCGCTCTTCACGCGGATATCTCCGCCGAGGGCCTCGACCAACCGGCTGGTTATCGCCAGCCCCAATCCCGTGCCGCCGTACTTGCGGCTGATGCTGCCGTCGGCCTGGGAGAACTTCTCGAAGATTAACGGCAGTTTCTCGGGCGCAATGCCGCAGCCGGTGTCGGCGACCTGCAACTCCAGGTTGAAGCGGTCTCCCCCAGGATCCGGAGCGCCGTTCAGGCGAACCACCACGTAGCCAACCTCCGTGAATTTCACGGCGTTGCTCAGCAGGTTGTTCAGGATCTGCCGCATGCGCAGGGGATCGCCCGTGAACCGGCCTGGAAATTCGGGCGGGATCTCGGCCGATAACCGGATGCCTTTCTCGCGCGCCCGTGGTTCCTGCGCGTGGACGCAATCGGCCACCACCAACCGCAGATCGAAGGGGATGTTCTCGATCACCATCTTGCCGGCCTCGATCTTTGAAAGGTCCAGGACGTCATTGAGTAGCGCCAGAAGAAGTTTCGCGCAACGCTGTGCCGTCTCGAGTTGCTCGCGCTGTTCGGCGGACAGCGGCCCGTCCAGCACCATGTCGATCATGCCCATCACGCCGGTCATCGGCGTGCGCAGTTCGTGCGACATGTTGGCCAGGAACTCGCCTTTCACCTTGCTGGCGGTCTCCGCGCGCCGCGTCGCTTCCTGCAGATCCTCCGTGCGACGGCGGATGCGCTCCTCGAGCATTTCGTGGTGGCTCCGTATCTCTTCGCGCGAGGCTTTGAGAGCCTCGATCATCCGGTTGAAGCTCTGGCCCACCAACTCGATCTCGTCGCCAGTCCGGCTGATCTGCAACGGCTCCAGCCGTCCTTCGCCCACCGCCGTCAGTCCCTTCTGCAACAGAGCCAGGGGCCTCACCATCAACAGGATCGTGAAGCAGGCGATGGCGCCGGCCGCCAGCACTACCACAGCCGTGACCATTACGCATTCCATCAAATCGAAGCTGCCATGGCGGACGGCGTATGCCAACACGATCACCGCCACCCAAAACACGAGCAGGGCGGTGAAGACAGAGAACTTCGTCGCCAGCGACCGGTTTAACGGCAAGTGGGTCACACTATGTTCTTGAGATGCTCCTGTCATCTATCGTCGCTTCTTTTGCGGTTGATCCCCATTAGTGGAATACCTTACCATTGCCTAGGAAACATCTCTGATAAACTGAATCTGGCCGGATGTCGACCCGGATTAATATATCGGATGTAGGAGTGCGTTTATGAGCCGGATCATCGCCACTGATCATGCCCCCCGGGCCATAGGCCCTTATTCACAAGCGGTCGTCGCCAACGGCTTCGTGTTTCTGAGCGGGCAGATCCCGCTGGATCCAGCAACCAACCAACTTGTGGAGGGCGATGTCGCGGTGCAAACCGAACGCGTGTTGGAGAACCTCAAAGCGGTCCTCCGTGCGTGCGGCTCTTCGCTCGGCAGCGTCGTCAAGACGACGGTGTTCTTGAAAGACATGGCGGACTTCCCGCGCATGAACGAGGTCTATGGCCGTTATTTCCCCTCGAACGCCCCCGCGCGGTCGACCGTGCAAGTGGCCCGCCTGCCCCGCGATGTAAGCGTGGAGATCGAGGTAATCGCCGTGGCCGGCTGAGGGCCGGCCTCAGTGCGCGGAATACTGCGGCTGGGGCGAGTTCAACTTGATCGGGATGGTCTTTTCTTCCTCGTTCACTTCCACCATCTCCCCGAAGGTCTGGTAGCCCTTGGCAATCACTTGAATGAGGATCTTGCCCTGAGGGATGGGGGGAATGCTCGCAACACCTTCCTGGTTGGTGCGCAATTCCCAGTGCGTCCGGACCTTCTTGCCGAACTTGGCGACCGAGCGTCCCTCGACGAAGCGCACGATTACGCTGGCGCGGTCGATGGGCTTATCGCCCGGGCTGCGCACCTCGATGCGGAGCTTGGTCATTGGCGGGTCGGCCAAGAGCGGGCAGGCCGCAACGAACAAAATAGCCAGAAACGAGCTTCGCGTCCACATAATCCAACATTATCTCAGAGGCCGGCCGTCTGGGAGACGGCCTCTGCTGCCAGGTAGCCGCTGCGCACGGCGCCCTCCATGGTGGCGGGCCAGCCGGTGCGGGTCCAGTCGCCTGCCAGGAAGAGGTTCCGGTAGCGCGTCCGCGCGCCGGGGCGCAAGGCGTCCAGGCCGGGCCGGGCCGAGAACGTGGCTTTCACTTCCTTGACCACGTGCGCCTTCTCCAGGCGCGCTTCGCGAACCGCCGGCAAGTAAGCGGCCAGTTCGCGCACGGTCTCCTCGATCACCTCCGCGCGGCTCTTGTCCACCAGGCTCCGCGACGCGCTGACGACCACGAGCAGGTAACGTCCTCCTCGCTTGTTGAACATCCAGTGCAGCACGCCATCGAGAAGTACCGCGTGCGGCAGTTCTGTCACCGGGCGGTCGAACCACAGGTGGATGCCGGTAATGGGCGATCGCCCGAACTCGGCGGCGGGGATCCGGAGCGGCGCGAGTAGCTCCGAGGCGCGGTCCACGGGCAGCGCGGAAACATAATAGTCCGCGCGTTCGACGCGGCCGCCGGCGCACACGCCCCGCACCTCGTTCTCCCCGAAGAAAACTTCGGACACCGGTGTCTGCAAATGGGTTATGACGTTGCCGTAGCGCCGCCGCATGCCGGCGCCGTACAATTCGCCGAGCGGCACGGACGGTACCCCCATGGCACTATCCCGGGCCCCACCCAGCATGCCGGTTTTGAGCACCTGAAAACCGTGCGAGGCAGCCATGCGATCCAGGTCCTCGTTCACGGCGCTGACCAGCACGGGCTTCCAGAATCGCTCGATGAGGCGGGCCGGCTGTCCCTGAGCGTCCAGCCATTCGCGCATGGTGATGCGGTCGAGTTCGTCCCGCGTACGCCGGTCGCGCCGGATGCGGGCCAGCGCGCACGCCAGGGCGAACTTCTCGCGGCCACTAAGGAACTTGACACTTGCGAAAGAGCCGGCGAAATGCAGCGGCGCCGGCAGGATGCCTGACCAGAGTGTCGACAGTGTGCCACCCCGCTCCAGAAAGTAGTAGCGATCATGAAAGCGCACCTTATCGGCGACGCCCAGCCGCGTGTAGAAATCGAGGAGCTTTTCGCAGCACCCGAGCAGGATGTGCTGGCAGTTGTCGATCTCCTCGGCTTCGCTGTGGGGGTAAGGATAGGAAGTCGCGCGTCCGCCCAGGAATCCGCGCGCCTCGAACAGGTGAACATGAAAGCCGGCGTCCGCCAAACCCACGGCTGCCGCCAGGCCCGCCAGCCCGCCGCCGGCGATGATCACATCGCTCATCTAAACCACGGGCATGCGGGCACGCTTGCCGCCTCCGCCTCCGCCGTCCAGCAACTCCATGGCGATCCACACGAAAACCGCCAGGAACAGGACATAGAAGATGTCTCCGAAATTCGGCATGCCTATTTGATTATCGGCCCCGGTTGCCGATTCACCAAGAACCAGAAGTCCTGGTACTTCAAACTTCTTACCGAACCGCTCCGCATAGTTTCACTACGTTCTCCATCAGGCGAAAACCGCAGTCGCCTTCCAGGGTGAGCATCGACTCGGGATGAAACTGCACAGCCTCGATAGGCATGTCGCGGTGCCGCACACCCATGATGACGCCATCTTCCGTCTCTGCGGTGATTTCCAAGCACTCCGGGAGCGTTTCACGCCTGGCGAACAGAGAATGATAGCGGCCCACAGTGAAGCGTTCCGGCAATCCCGCGAAAACGCCGCGGCCAAAGTGACGGATAACAGAGGGCTTACCGTGCATGGGATAGTCCAGCACGCCCAGTTCGCCGCCAAAGGCCTCGACGATGCCCTGCAGTCCCAGGCACACCCCGAAGACCGGCACTCCCAGTTGGGCCGCGTGAAGGACCAGGCCGGGCACGCCGAAATCGCCGGGACGGCCCGGCCCCGGGGAAATCAGGATCAGGTCCGGCTTGACCTGCCCGATCAGTTCCAGCGGGAAGCCGGAGCGATAGGTGACCACATCGGCGCCCGTCTGACGGGCGTAATTGGCCAGGGTGTGTATGAAGCAGTCGTCGTTGTCCACCAGCATCATGCGGACGCGGCGAGCCGGCGCCTGCGCGGCGGCGGGAACGCCTGGAGAGGCAACCGGCGCCGGTTCACCTTTGAGAGCGCGGAAAAACGCCGTGGCCTTCAAGCGCGTTTCTTTCTCTTCCATGGCCGGGACGGAATCGTAAAGCAGCGTGGCTCCGGCTGGATAAGTGGCGATGCCGTCCTGCAAATGCACGGTGCGGATCAGGATGCCGGTGTTCATGTCGCCGTTGAGCGAAATCATGCCCACCGCTCCGCCGTACCAGCCGCGGGCGTCCTTTTCCAGGTCTTCGATCGCTTGCGCGGCGGCTTTCTTGGGCGCTCCGATCACGGTGACGGCCCACATGTGGGTGAGGAACGCGTCGAGCGAATCGAAGCCTTCGTCCAATCGGCCTTCCACGTGGTCCACAGTGTGGAAGATACCCGCGTAAGCCTCGATGAGGCGCCTCCCGATCACGCGCACCGAACCGGGCACCGAGACGCGCGACTTGTCGTTGCGGTCGACATCGGTGCACATGGTCAGCTCGGATTCTTCCTTAGGCGAGTTGAGCAGCGCGCGGATGTTCTCGGCGTCGCGCAGCGGGTCGCCGGTGCGGCGCGCGGTGCCCGAGATGGGGCAGGTCTCGACACGGTCGCCCTCGACGCGCACGAACATCTCCGGAGAGGCGCCCACCAGTTGCTCGTCGCCCAGTTGCAGCAGAAACTGGTACGGGCTGGGACTGGCGTGCTGTATGCGCTCGAAAAGCTGGCTGGGGCTGGCTGTGTACGGCGAACGGAAAGTCTGCCGAAGCACGACCTCGTAATACTCGCCGCGGCGCATCCCCTCGCGCACCGTCTCCACCATGGCCATGTACTCTTCCGGCGTGTGGTCGCTTTCGATGGGCGCTGTTTCCGCTCCTTCGGGCGCAGCCGCCGGTGCCGGGACCAGATCCCCGCCGCCCGCCAGGGCCAGCGTGGAGAACTCCGCACGGTCGAAGTCGTACTGGTAGCGCTCGATCTGTTCCTTCTTGCGGTCCATGTAATAGATGTCGTCGCAGAAGAACAGGTGAAGGTCTTTCTGTTTGTTGCGCTCCAGGCGCGTGCGTATGGGATCGAAGCGGAAAAGCAGGTCGTATCCGAAAGCGCCCACCAGGGGCAGGCGCGAATCGCCGCCGGCGCGGAATTCGTCGATCAGCGCGCGTAGAATGGAGAACACCGAGGGCTGCTTGCTGCGCTGTTCTTCGGGGAAAAGCGCCGGCAGGGGCTTCAACGTGCCGACCAGCGCGCCGTGCTCGAAACCGACCGACTCCCAGTGCGGATGCGGCTCGATGACAGGCAGCAGGATATCGAGCAGCGCCTGGCCGCGCGCGTTGAGCGGACGGAACTCGACGCGGCGCTCCCGCGACACGATTTCCAGCGGCGGGCAAACCGAAGCGATATCCCAGCGCGAGTAACGCCCCGGGTACTCGTAACCGGAAGAGAGATAGAAGCCGCGGTATTGGTCGAGCTGCTCCAGCATACTCCGCAAACCCTTCTTGTAAGGGACCTTGGAGATGCTCCGCGTGACCTCAATCCCGCTGGGTGTGGAAAAGCGGAACTTGCGCATGATGAATCCTGGGAAGGAGTGGAATGATCCCTCAGGATAGCACGCGGCGGGTACTGTGGCTGTGAACGTGTGCTGTGAACGTGCCGGAACTGCCACGTGCGGGCGGCGAAAACCGTCTGACGGTCGTGCTGTAAGATTCGGCCGGTGTGGAACAATGGCATTTAAGCAAAGCCGTTGAATTGAGCCGCCGCTTCTTCAGCATTGCGGGCGCCAAATCGGATTGGGCAGTGCCGCGGGCTGGAAGAGTGCAAGCTACCGCCTGAACGCAGTCTCATATTCTTGAGCCTTGTGGGACGGACCAGAAGAAGTCTGCTGGGCATGGCCAACATGGATGCGGCCGAGGCCCGGTGATGCCTCAGTACCAGGAGAAGCAACTTCGCAGCGGCGTGTCCCGGCTGCAGCCCACTCTGGTGGCTGCGGCGCAGTAAGCGTATCCCTGCATCTTCCGGCCCGCGGTAAATGGTAAGGTTGTAGTTTCCGGGGTCGATTCGTCTGCCTTCCACTTACAGAAAGCGGGAATGAATCGACCGGATCCGAATCGTCATGAGTAGCAACAAGAAAAGCATGTTCACGACCGATGACGGCCAGAATCTCGTCTTCACTTTCATCCTGGTCAGCTCGCTATTCCTCCTCTGGGGCTTCTGCAACGGGATGATCGACGTGATGGACAAACACTTCCAGGACGAGCTGGGGCTCACCAAGTCGCAGTCCGCCTGGGTGCAGTTTGCCCACTATCTGGGCTATTTCCTGATGTCCATACCCGCCGGGTGGCTGGCCGTCAAGCTCGGCTACAAGGGCGGAATCATCGTGGGGCTTTTGCTGGTCGCGTTGGGGGGCTTCTGGTTTATCCCGGCCACGCACATCCATGAGATGGTGAAGCTGGGCTCGGTCAGCCCGGCGACCGCGTTTGTGATGTTCCTGATAGGCGTTTGTGTGATCGCGACGGGACTCACTTTCCTCGAGACCATCGCCAATCCTTACACGACCGTGCTGGGCGACAAGCAATTCGCGGCCACGCGCATCAACCTGGCACAGTCGTGCAATGGCATCGGCTGGATCTTCGGCCCCATCGTGGGCAGCATGTTCTTCTACTCCAAGGATGCGATGGGCAACAGCACGGGCAGCCAGACGCTTTACATACCGTACATGGGCGTGGCATTCGCCGTCATCTTCTACTTCGCCAACTTCTACTTCGCCAATGTTCCGGACATCAAGAGCAAGGACGATTACCACCTGGACAACTCGGCTCCAGGCGTTTCGCATTCCATCTGGTCGCACCCCCACTTCGTTCTGGCGGTCGTAGCGCAGTTTCTTTACGTCGCAGCTCAGGCAGGCATTTTCAGTTTCTTCATCAATTACATGACGGCCGAGGTCCCAGCTATCCCGTCGCACTGGGACGCGGCCATGGCCAACCTGTCGCAGCACGCCGGCTTCCTGCGGGACTGGCTGCAGGGCTGGTTTGAAACGAACAAAGACGGAGTGCTGGCGATCAGCAACAAAGGCGCCTCCAACCTGGCGTCGTTGGGTTTTGTGTGTTTCCTCATCGGCCGTTTCAGCGGCGCAGCGATTCTGAAGAAGTTCTCCGCCCACAAGGTGCTCGGCCTGTACGGCCTGATGAACGTCGTCATGACGTTCGTAGTCTTCCTCAAGATCGGCTGGATCTCGGTGGCCTGCGTGTTCCTGAGCTATTTCTTCATGTCGATCATGTTCCCGACCATTTTCGCGCTAGGCATCTTCGGCCTTGGTGCCCGCGCGAAGAGAGCATCCTCGTTCATCGTGATGGCCATCATGGGCGGCGCCGTCCTGCCGAAGTTGATGGGGCACGTCGCCGACGTCTACAACATGTCGCGCGGCTTCATCGTCCCCATGTTCTGCTTCGCGTTCGTGGCCTTCTACGGTTATAACTGGCCCAAGTTCAGCAAGGCGAAATCGCTGAACAGCGTGGCGCCCGTGGGGCATTAGAGAAGAACCGCCCCCCCTTCAGGTTCTTCTTGACCAAAATGGACAGTTACTGCACAATCTAAGCTCCGGCGCCGCCTCGCGCCGGTTAGGAGGCCGTTTGATCGAACCGGCTACCGGCATTACACGCCGCCAGACTGTCAAGTCCGCCGCCGCATTCATGATCCTTCCCGCTGGCCTTGCGCGGGGTTACGCGGCAAACGAGAAGCTGAATCTCGGGATCATCGGTCTCGCCGGCATTGGTGGGGTCAACGCGAAAGCCTTCCACACGCTGGGCGAGAACATCGCGGCCTTGTGCGACGTCGATTCACGTGTACTGGATAAGCGCGGCGCGGAGTATCCGGCGGCGAGGAAGTACACCGATTTCCGGAAGATGATCGGGAAGGAAAAACTCGACGGCGTCATCGTCGCCGTGCCGGACCACAACCACGCTTACATCAGCGTCTGGGCCATGAAGCACGGCCTGCACGTTTACTGTCAGAAACCGCTCACCCCTTCCGTTCACGAGGCGCGCATCATGGCCCGCGTGGCGGCGGAGACGAAAGTGGTCACGCAGATGGGAACGCAGACCAGCGCGGAGCCGCTCACGCTGCGGACCGTGGAATTGATTCAGTCCGGGGCGCTGGGCGAGATCACCGAGATCTACATGACCACGGATCGCCCCATCTGGCCGCAGGGGTTGGACCGGCCGGAGGGTGAGGATGCGGTGCCGCCGGAACTGGATTGGGACCTGTGGCTAGGCACCGCGCCCGCCCGGCCGTTCCGTGACAAGTGGCCGGAAGGAAGTGCCGTTTACAGCCCGGCGAGGAAGCGCCAGTTCCGTTCCGGACCCTGCGTGTACCATCCGCTGACTTGGCGTGGTTGGACGGATTTCGGCAGCGGCGCGTTGGGCGACATCGCGCCGCATAGCATGAACGTGATCTTCATGGCTCTGGATCTGGGTGCGCCCTCCGCGGTGGAAGTTGTCGAGACTTCCGGAATGCGGCGCGAAATGTGGCCCGACTGGACGCACATCCGTTTCGACTTTGCGCAGCGCGGGGTTCATCCGCCGCTCTCAATCCACTGGTACGACGGGGCCACTCCTCTGCCGGAATTCCTGGGGCCGCGAAGGCGACCCGGGGTGCCGGCTCAACCTGGGGCGCCGCTGCTGCGGCACGGGGTGGGGAACATGGTCTGGATCGGCACGAAAGGGAGCCTCCCGGCCGGTCTCGGACCGTTTCAAGGCACGAAAGCCGAGCCGCCGGTGCCGCCGCCGGCGCGGGACTGGGGACGCGAGGACGTCCACGCGGATTGGGCGCGCGCGATCAAGAGTGGCAAGCAGGCCCCGTGCCATTTCGGCTACGCCGGTCCGTTTACCGAGGCGTACCAGTTGGGGAACGCCGCCCTGCGCGTGGGGCACCGCGTCGAATGGGATCCGCTGGCCTTCCGGGTGACCAATTGCCGCGAGGCCAACCAGTTTCTTTACCGCGAATACCGCCGCGGCTGGGACCTCAAAGAGATCGCCGGCAGCGCGTGGTTCATGTAGAATCGAACCCATCGCCCTAGGAGGGGCTCCCGGGATGAATACTTTTGCTACCCGCCGTGGCTTCGGTCAGGCCGCGCTGGGCGCGGCGACTGCTCTTAGAATGCGCGCTTCAGCCAAGCGCCCGCTTGAACCGCTTAGCCCCCGCGTCAAAATCAGCCTGCAGATTCCGGTGAATTTCACGGACGATGATCTGGCCTTCGCCAAACAGATGGGCGTTGGTTACGTGTCGATCGGTACCGACAACGGCACCTACGAGGATTTCGCCTCTATCAAGCAGCGCGTGGAAGCCGGTGGCCTAAAAGTAGGGAACATCGGCAACGCCAGCGTGCACAACATGCCCGAAGTGGTGCTGAACCTGCCGGGCCGCGACCGCAAGATCGAGTCGTACAAGCAGTACCTGCGCGACCTCTCGCGGGCCGGTATCTACTACACCACGTACGGTCCCGCCGCCAGCGGCGTCTGGAGTTCGCCGGCCGAGAAGACGCGCGGCGGCGCCACGGCCCGCGCGTTCCACATGAACACCGCAACGGGGCACTGGCGCGGCCAGATCTTTCGTCCGCCTTTCACGCACGGACGGCAATACACCGAGGACGAAATCTGGGAGAATTACACCTATTTCATCCGCCAGGTGATCCCGGTGGCCGAAGAGTGCGGCGTCCGCATCGGCGTACACCCCGACGATCCGCCGGTGCCGAACCTGGGCGGCGTGCCGCGCTGCGTGTTCGGCAATTTCGCCGGCTTCGAGCGTGCGTTCAAGATCGCCAATAGCCCGAACCTCGGAGTGTGCCTGTGCTGCGGCACCTGGATGGAAGGCGGCAAACTGATGGGCAAGGACGTCTTCGAGGCCGTCCGCGCCTTCGCGAAGATGGACAAGTTGTGGAAGATCCACCTGCGGAACGTCACCGGTCCCCTGCCGGATTTCGTCGAGACTTACATCGACGACGGCTATGTGGACATGAAGAAGCTGATGCGTACCATCGTCGAATCGGATTTCCGCGGCATTCTGATTGCGGACCACGTGCCGCGCATGGTGGGGGACAACCGCACCGGAACGGCTTTCAGTATCGGCTACATCCGTGCGCTGCACGACATGGCGGTGGACGAGCTGCGCAAGAGTTGATACGGGGAGGGCACCATGAAGCAGAGCGTTGTATCGAGACGCAACGTGATCGCTGGAGCGGGTTGCCTGGCAGGCCTCGCAGCGCTATCAGGATGCACGGCGGGGAAGAAGGAGCGGCTGCGGATCGCCAAAACAGAGCTGTTCCGGGTGGCCGTGCCGATGCAGCCGGACATCATACACAGCGCGGAGATCGTGGAGCCGGATTTCGCCATGGTGCCGAAGTACATCCTGAAAGTCCACACGGACACGGGGATCGTGGGCGTGGGCGAAACGTACCGCGGTGAGAACGGCGCGAGGCTGCGGGAGAACGCCGCCGCCTTCCAGGGCAAGAACATTCTGGACATGGACCTGGCGAAGCTCTCGATGCCCAACGGCGCGGGGTACGGTGCATTCGAGTCTGCTTTCTATGACATCGTGGGCAAGGCGTTCGGCTGGCCGGTCTACAAGCTGCTGGGCTCCCTCGCGCAGCCCAAGGTGCTGGTGGGCTACTGGTGCGGGCGCAAGAACGCGAAGGATATGCGCCGGGTGGCCGAGCGCGCCGTGGCCGGCAAGTTCACCTCCATCAAGATGAAAGCCAAGAAGGGCGACCCGGTGGTGGAGGCGATCGCGGCGATCAGGGATGTCAACGCCGATTTGAAAGTAATCATCGACCCCAACACGCGCTGGTACACGTATGCCGAGTGGCTGCCGGTGGCGAAGGAACTGGACAAGATCGGCAACGTGATCGTGATGGAGGACCCGTTCGAGAAGTCGGACCTGGCGGGCTACCGCAAACTGCGCGAGCAGATGAAATCGCTGGTGGCGCAACACCTGGGAGACCCGCGCGCCATGATGACGGCCATCCGAGCCGGCGCGGTGTCGGCATTCAACACCGGCCCCAGCCCCAGCATGGCCAGCTTCGTGTCGAACTGCTACCTGGCAGGCGCCGCCGGGATGCCCGTATGGCACGGGTCGGGCCACGACATGGGCATCCTGGATGCCAGCTACCTTCATTCATGCGCGGCGGCGGCGAATTGCACTCTGCCGAGCGACATCTTGAGCTATCAGCGGGTCGACGACCTGCTGGTGAAACCCATCGAGATTCGTGACAGCTACGCCATCGTGACGCACGAGCCGGGCCTCGGAATCGAACTGGACGACGACGCGGTGAAGCGTTACGCCGTCGCGGAGTGAAATCGCGAGCGGGATGACGATTCCCAAACCCCAGCAAGGAACCGCGCGTCAACTCTTGCTGAGGGCGGTTGCCGTCTGGCTGAGAGCGGACAACACGACATCCCTTCTGTTGGTAGGCTTGGTCTGGCTGGCGCTCACTTTGGGCTTTGAATTAGGAATCGGACTGCTGTTTCGCTCCTGAGATGACCTGCTGTCCGACTATGATATCGTCCACGGCGGATTACTTCCGTTCGGACTTGTGGTCCTGGCACTGGCGCCCTGGATTGCGGCGAAGATGCGCGGCTGGCGGGTAGGCTAGTCTATGCGCGCCTCGTAGACCTTCCCTTCCTTGTCGGAAGCGAGCACGATCCAGGGTTGGCCCAGTGGCAGCCGGGCTTTACTCCCTGTGACATTGTTGACGTGGGTTCCGGCATCGATCAAGGTGCGGGCCGCCGCGGAAAGGTCCAAACGCGAGGGGTCCGAGATCTGCCAACCGATCACGCTTTGGAGCAGCTCGGGCCGGTCCATGCGATAGAGGGAGTGGAAGAGCAGGAGGCGCGGCGGATCGCCCCCCAGCAGAACGATGGGGCGGCTCGGCTGCCACTCGGCGGTACGCAAGGCGTAGGGATAATTCCTCCAGCGTCCTTGCGGGCTGCGGACACGCAGCACTAACTGCGGGCACCCCACACGGTCCACGGAATTCTTGGTGGCGACATACAGGGTGCCGTCGCGGGCGACCGCGGCATTGAGATGGTCGTCCGCAGTCCGGTCGCCGCGGTCCACAACCTCGATGGGGTCCCATGCTCCGATCTCTGCGTCATCAGCGTGACGGCGAAAGCAGACGGCGTCGTGCTCCTGGTCCGACCAGATTAAACCAACGCCGCGCGGCAGCTCCACGATGGCGCAGATATCGTCTTTTGAGGCAGGAACTTCGTTAACGGAGTGAGCATCGCTCCATCGCGTTCCTTCGCGGTCGAGCGAAACACGCACGCACATTTGCCGTTGCCAGGGGTAGGCGATCCACCAGCATCCGCGGCCGTCTCGAGCAATGGTAGCCGTTTCGATGACTCCCTTTGCCTGGGGATCCTCCGGCATGATGAATTGCGCGGGCGACGACGCCGGGACGTAACCGTTCGAAGCAAGGTCCCACTTCAAGCCGGCTACCACCAGTCGTTTTTCTCCCACGAGCACGGCGCGGACTGCATCTTGGCCGGCCCAGACATCGGCTTGGCCTGGCAAACCGAACAGCGCTCTATCCAATGATGACTGCCTCAGCCAGCCCTTCTCGGTGCGCCTCCAGACGCTGCTTCCATCGCGGGTGGGCAACCATGCCCACCAACTGCCGTGCGCGAACCAGAGCTTCGATTGCGGTTTGTCCTTGGTCGGGTGGGCTACACGGACCTGAAAGGCTGGCCGGCTGTTGGGTACGCCGCGAAAAGTGGGAGTTTCCGCCCATAGGTTAGCAGAGGAACAAAAGGAGGCGGTACCGGATAGCAATAGCCAGGGTAAGTATCGGATGCGCATAATACCTCCGTCCTGATTACGCTATGCCGTCGCCGTAGCCTCGACGATCTGGTAAATCCGGAATTCCGGCGCCACGAATCGTAGGCAGCCTTCTTGAAACCGGGCGTCCACCGGAGTCATCTGCTCGGCGCCGGGGATCAGCGACCGCGCGCTTTCAATTTTCCAGTTACCCGGAGGCAGTGCGATGGATACCGGTAATCCGTTGACCGGCGCCGCGTCCTGTTTCGGTGTCATCTCGTAATTGAGCAGGTGGATGACGAAGCGAGTCTTCTTGCCCTGCTGTTCCTTGTACACCGCGGCGCGCAGGCCGGTAAGATCCCGGCGCGTGGTCCACTCGATGTTCCGCCCGGCAAGCTGTGCCACGACGTTCTCCAGCGGTGCGATTCCCGCCGCCCGGATCAGCGTCCCGCCCCGCGCGGCCCAGACCCGGAGCGCCGCCTCCGCTTCCGGCGGCAGGTACCGCTCGTCGGGCATCACCACCACGCGATAGCGGGACAATTTCTCGACAGTCAGGTCGTCTTCCGTTACCGTGTCCCACAAGTAGTGGCTGTTGGAGAGCGCCAGCTTCAGTGGATAGAACTGCTGCATGTGTGCCGGATTCTCAAGCAGCGACTGGTTGAACAGGAATCCGAGGCCCACGTGCGCCACCGGCTCCAGACCGTCGAAGAGTTCCTTGTGCCTGGTTCCGAGCTCTCGATAACGCCTGCGGATCTCCGGCACGTCATAGCCGGCCTGCACGTAAGCTCCGCCGCCATAGGCCGCCGATTCGGCGAACGCCAGCTCGGAAATCGCCGGACTCTTGTCGCCGTAAGGCAGCACGGCCGGGCGCACGCCGTTTGCGAGCGCCAGCTTGTATTCGAGCTGGTAGTCGTGATAAACACCCGGCCCTGTGCGTCCGGGCATGCCGTCTTCCTCGAACATGATCCAGCCGGTGCCCCGCTTCCATTCGGCCACCACCTTTGCGGCGGTCCTCCGGCCTTCCAGATGCCGTATGGTGGCCATGGCACCCCAGTTCGGCAGAACCAGAAAACCGGGCTTGTGCTTCAAGCCCGCACGGGTCAGGTGCAGCAGGTTTTCGGCAATGCTCCAGGCCCAGAATCGCTGCGTTTCGAACCACATGGCTCGCAGTTGCGGGGTCGCAAGGCCAAGTTGCCGCAGGTCCTCGGTGCCAAAGCGCCGCTTCAGCTCTGCCGCTGTGAGTTTGCGCTGAAGTTCTTCAATGTATTCACGCGCGCGTCCTTGCAAGAAGCCGTAGCCCATGGCGTTGATGTCGGTGACGGTCTTGAGCTCGCTGAGCCGGAATTCCGTTTCCAGTTCGCCCGGCTTGAGACGCTTCAAGAGCCAGGCCGCAAAATCGGGCCGCGTCTTGGCCCACGCCGTCTTATCCGCTCCGTAGTAGAGCTTCAACTCCTCCACCGAGCCCGTGCCGAAGGTGTGGTCCATCCGGTCGGGAGGATAACGGCTCAGAAGATAGCGCTGGAAATTGCGCTGGCAGTACTCGCAGTAGCAGTGCAGGATGTTGTTGTCGACGAACACGCCGTCGTAGCCGCACTTCGCAATCTGCTCGACGACGAATTCGAGGTAGCGGCGCCAGTGCTCGTTATTGGGGCAAGGCATCCAGCGGAATTGCGGGGCGAAGCGCGCGTGCCCTTTGCGGTAATCGAAATGGACGTTGCCGAACGGGTCGCGCTGCATCCACTTGACCGGATCGGCCGCCGGTTTGGGCGGGATGCCGAAATCCTTGTACCGGTCCCAGCGGTCATAGAACGCCCAGAATCCGAGCCGTTTGTCCGGATCACCTCCGATGGTCTGATTGCAGATGTACGGGCACGCTTTTGCGACTCGTGCCGCGTGCACATCGGCGACGAATTTCGTGATGGCCTTGACGCGTTCGGCGGCTGCCGCCGGATCGAGAAGCGGCAAGCTGCCGAAGAGGTCCTTATCGTTGGCGAGCGAGCATGGGCCGGCGGCGCTCAGGAAGGGTACGTCGTGGCCGACGTGGAGGAACTCCGGAGGAGCTTCGGCAAGTTTGCGGATGTACTCCGGATTGCCGAGGTGCGTCGTGGCGTAGTCGATCACATAGGTGACCGGGGCGGCCGTACGCCGCGGCGTTAACGCGATCTGCGGCAAGCCCGGCAGGAGGGACTGCCGCTTCTGGCACGACTGCGTGAAACCGGTCGCCGCGCCCAAGGCAGTGCAGCAAAAGAATTGCCTGCGTTTCATCATCCCCAAATCCTCCTTCCCAGATTATGATGGGATTGCCGGTTTCATCCAAACCGGGACGCTTCGCGCCATAGGACGCGCCACAGATGAAGTTACTAGTCCCGGCAGCGCTTCTGTTGGCATCCGCCGCACACGCGCAGTACCCGCTGCCGTACCCCCCGGTTCTCCCAGGCGGTAAGGACGTGGTGACGGACACCTCGCCGGCGTTCTTGAAAGCCCCGCCCGATCTGCGTGCCGGCATTACGGTAGCCCGCACGCCGCCCGCTATAGATTTCATGTTCTATCCCGGACAGGACCATCCCGGCGGCCCCTGGACGGTGTGGGGCAAGGGTTCCGTCGTTGACGGCGTCTACTATTCCGCCATCGGCGATCATCTGGGCCCGCGCGGCACCGCCAAGATCTACCGGTACGATCCGCCGGCAAAGAAACTCCGCGAACTGGCGGACGTCGGCAAGTTTCTCGTCTCGCAAGGTGCGATTCCGGCTGGCATGAATTACGTGCCCGGCAAGATCCACACACGCCTCATGATGGGGCGGGACGGTTGGCTGTATTACGGCACGCACCGGGGCAGAGAGGAGACCTGCGACGACAGGCACGGTTACCGGGGCGACTGGATCCTGCGCACTCACCCGGAGAGCGGCAAGACGGAGATGATCGCCGCCCAACCGGTGGCCAAGCATTCGATCCCGGCCGGCTTCATCGATCCAAAGCGCATGATCTTTTACGGCGGCACCTCGCCGGGCCTCGACGCGCCAAATCAAAAGGGCCAGTTCCTGGCTTTCGATCTACTCGAACGAAAGATCCTGAAAGTTGCTGATGGCGGCTTCATACGCAACGCCATCTTCTCGGACTCCACCGGGCGCGTGTATTGGGATGGCCAAATGTACGATCCCGGCACGAACCTGATCACTCCCAGCGAGGCGCCTGAGTTTGTGCGTTCGGTCACCGCGGAAACGCCGCAAGGGATCGTCTACGGCACCTGCGCGCTCGAATGTAACCTGTGGGCCTTCCACGTGAAGAGCGGCAGACTGGAGCAGCTCGGCTTCGGCGCCGCCGGCAAGGAGACCTATACCGCCAGCATGGATGCCGACCCCACCGGACGCTATCTTTACTACGTCCCCGGAGCACACGGCGGCACGTCGAAGGATGGAACTCCTGTGCTTCAGTTCGACACGCGCACGCGCCGCATCAAGGTGATCGCGTTTCTGGATGCGTTTTACTTCGAAAAGTACGGATACCACCCCGACGGCACCTACAGCACCGTGCTGGACGCCCAAGGGGCGACGCTCTACGTCACATGGAACGGGATGCGGCGGGGCCATCCGGGATCCTGGGAATCCTGCGCCCTGATGGCTATTCACATACCCGAATCCGAAAGGCCCCTGCAATAGTCCGGGACCTGGCGCGATATACTCTTGTTGCAAGCTTGGACAGGCCTTATGAACACCCCTCTGAACCGGAGAGATTTCCTGAGCGCCGCCAGCGTTGGAGTAGCCGCTTGGGGATTGCCCCACGCGCTCGCGGCCGCCGGGCGGAAGAAGCCGAACTTCGTCATCATCTTCCTGGACGACTCCGGCTGGGCCGATTTTCATCCGTTCGGCAATCCCGCGTACACCACGCCAAATGTCGCGAGGCTGGCCAGCCAGGGCTGCCGCTTCAACAATTTCTATGTTCCGCAGGCCGTCTGCTCCGCGTCTCGCGCGGCCCTGTTGAGCGGGTGCTACCCCGGCAGAACCAAGGTGTTCGGAGCACATCCTCCCGGAGCCAGGGGACTCGAACCTCGCTTCGCCACCATGGGAGAGGTGCTCAAGGCCGCTGGATACAGGACCGCCGTCTTCGGCAAATGGCACATCGGC
>Ga0208695_1001131_pt1 | contig 23491 bp, 21 predicted proteins | sample AD_UKC111_MetaG_FD_184449 | JGI IMG/M metagenome (GOLD analysis project Ga0208695, IMG submission 184449) | Active sludge microbial communities of municipal wastewater-treating anaerobic digesters from Hong Kong - AD_UKC111_MetaG (SPAdes)... | ecosystem: Engineered > Bioreactor > Anaerobic >...
ATGACCGCCCGATTATCCAAATTAATGCTTTAGGGCTAATCAACGGTTTGATATCACCGGTGAAGGCTTCCGGAGAAGGCTCATTGGAATATATATCAGGAATCAGAAATCATGCCTCTGCTGTAAGTGCTTTAAATTCAGGAGCTGATTCAGTATATATACTCAGTGATATATATGAGGGGGATATTGTTCCTGAAACCGTAAAAATCGCAGAAACATGCATTAGTCTAGGCAAGAGCTTGTTTTATGTGCTTCCAAACATTATGCCGGACAGGGAAACAAGAAAAATAAGGGACCGGCTTGGGGAAATAATAAAGTCAGCGGATATGAGGTATTTCGGTGTAGTGGTATCGGATGCCGGACAATTGGAGCTGGCAAGGATATTAGGGATCCGCAGGATAAGGGTCAATTACAGCATGAATGTGTTTAATTCCATATCCGCAAGCCATTGGCACAGGGAAGGAGCGGAAGCCGTAGGATTGTCCGTGGAATTGAATCTTCCGCAGATTAAAGCAATAACCTCAAATACCGCAGCTGCCGCGGAATCCGTTGTCTATGGATATTTGCCGGTAATGTCCACTGAATATTGCCCGGTTTCGATGCTCAGGGACAACTGCAATTATCCCCGGGGGTGCAACAGCTCCAATTATGGTATAATAGACGAGAAAGGGAAAATTTTCAGGATAAAAAAGCTTGCTTCATGCAGGACGCAGCTTCTGAATTCCAATGTACTGCTTATGGCTGAAGATTTGGGAGATGTAATAGACAGCGGAGTTACGAAGCTGAGGGCTGATTTTTATATTGAAGGGCCGGAAGAGGTTGGCAGAATTATAAAATTGTACAGGAACTATAGCAGGATGAATGATGACGACAGGTCAATAATAAAAGAAATCAAGGAATCCGGTTTTACAAAAGGACATTTTTACAGGGGTGTCGATTGAAAGGAGGAGCTGCAGGTGAATAACAGCGTTAGGGTGCTGCTTATTGAAGATGAAGAAAAGATGAGGGAGCTTATCAAGATAGTTTTCAGAAAAGAAGACTTCGTGATTATTGAAGCCGTTGACGGGAAGCAGGGATTGAATCTTTTCAGAACGAACAGTGTGGATATTGTTATACTTGATATCATGCTTCCTGAAATCGATGGCTGGACTGTATGCAGGGAAATAAGAAGGACATCGAATATTCCCATAATACTGTTGACAGCGCGGGGTGAGGAATTTGACAAGCTCTTCGGCTTCGAGCTGGGTGCCGATGACTATTTGGTGAAGCCCTTCAGCCCGAAAGAGCTTATGGCAAGGGTAAAAGCTTTGCTGCGAAGGGCAGAAATTAAGAGCAATGAAGCAGCTTCATACTATAGGTTTGGGAATATTGTGATTGACAGGCTGTCCAGAGAAGTAACTGTAAATGAAAAGCCTGTCAATCTTACCAATAAAGAATATGAATTATTGTATTTTTTGGCTGCCAATCCCAAAATTGTCTTTACAAGAGAGCAGCTGCTCCTTAAGGTTTGGGGCTATGAGCAGTACGGTGACCCCAGAACTGTGGATACCCACATAAAGAAGCTGAGAGAGAAGCTGGGAGATTACAGCAGCTGTATCAGTACCATGTGGGGTGTCGGGTACAAGTTTGAGGTGCCGAAATGAGAAGCCGCGGAATAGCATTCAAGCTATGGGCATCAATAACAGCTATGACATTGGCTCTCATGGTTTTTACCCTGATATTCCAAACGGAATTCCTGAATGATTTTTATTTCGAATTGGAGAAAGAACAGCTGGAGAAGGATTGTTTCAGACTGGCAAATTATGTAGCCAGAGGCCAGCATTTCACCATACCTTACTACAGCGTAATGAGAAGAGTAAATGATATAATAATAATTACCGACAATAACGGAAAAATTATCTATGTGGAAGGTACGAACAAATATAAACTGGACAGTATTTTTGGGAAAAAACATATTGAACAGATACTTAAAGGGGAAACCGTCTTTGAGAAGAGCAAAATAATCAGTAATCCATATTCGGTATGGCCAAAGGAAATGGATACGCTACTGGTTGGCGTTCCGGTTAAAAAAAATCTGGCTTTGACCCAGGAGAACAGGCAGAGTATTAGTGAAAGCTACGGGGGCGAATCATTAAAGCAAACCGAGATTACTGAAGCCGTATATATAATCACCACCCTGGAATATATGCAGACAACCATAGATGCTATAAGAAAGCAGTTTTTATATATATTTATCGCGGCAATAGTGCTTGCTTCCGCAATATCATATTTCCTTTCACAAAGCTTTTCAAGGCCGCTGAAGCTTATCAACAATGCCGCACTGGAGATATCAAAGGGCAATTACAATACAAGAATTGACCTGCGCTCCAGCAGGGAGATAAAGGAGCTTGGGAATACCATAAACAACCTGGCGAAGCAGCTTACCCGCGTTGAACAGATAAGGAGAGAGTTCATTGCCAATGTATCCCATGAAATAAGAACACCGTTAAGCTATCTGCAGGGGTATTCAGAGGTCCTTCAGGACGGGCTTGTTGAAACAGAGGAGGAAAGGAATAAATATCTTGGTATAATAATGGATGAAACAGCAAGGTTAAAGCGGATGGTGGATGAAATACTCCAGTTGTCGCAGATGGAAGCGGGATACATACAGCTTCAATCTATGCCCTTCAGCATGGATGGAATGATCAGGAGCATAATAGACAAGATGCTGCCCCATGCAGCAAAAAGGAATATAGGCATTAAATTCATGAATACACCGGAGGATGCACTTACCTGCTTCGGCGATGAAAACAGAATAAAGCAGGTGCTGATTAATTTGATTAACAACGCAATCAAGCATTCGTACGATTATGGTGAAATATTGATAAGCGCATACAGGGAAGGTGAAAATATACTGGTATGTGTAAGAGATTTTGGGGAAGGGATACCTGAGGTGGACCTGCCCTTCATTTGGGATAGATTTTATATAGTTGACAAGAAAAGGTCGGAGAACAGCACAGGCCTTGGGCTGGCAATAGTAAAGAACATAATAAATGCTCACGGCTGTGAGGTAAATGTAAAAAGCGTGAACGGAGAAGGCTCGGAATTCTGCTTCTGCCTCCCCGCCCATAAGGAGATGTAAAATCAGATACGGGCTGCGGGATGCGGAGTGCGGGAAGAGGTGAATGGTTTGAACGATAAGGCACTGAGAATTCTTGAATATTATAAGATAATCGATATGTTGTGCGAAAATACGGTTTCGGGTATGGGAAGGGATATTGCGGCAGATTTAAAGCCCTCCGGCAATCTCAATGAGATAAAGGAGCTGCTTCAGGAAACCACAGAAGCTGTAAATCTTACACTAAAGAAAGGCAGCATCCCCATTGGCGGAATACAGGACATCCGAATGCCCCTGAAAAAGATCAATATGGGATCTGTTCTGGAACCCGGAGAGCTTCTTAAGGTGGCAGATACACTAAGAGTTGCCAGAAGGTTGAAAGCTTTCATGAATGAGGACAGAGGTGAGGAAAGCTTTCCGGTAATTGAGTATTATATAGAAACCCTGTCAGCATTCAAAGGTATAGAAGACAGAATAAACAGCGCCATAATCAGTGAAGAGGAAATAGCGGACAACGCCAGTCCTCAGCTCAACAGCATAAGGAGAAAAATAAAAGAAAAAACTGCTTCAATGAGAGAAAAGCTTAACCATATGATTTCATCTCCAGCTTACCAGAAGTATCTTCAGGAGCCGATCATAACTGTAAGAGGAGACCGCCATGTTATACCGGTAAAGCAGGAGTTCAGAGCAAATATACCCGGTATAGTCCATGACCAGTCAGCCAGCGGAGCAACTCTTTTTATTGAGCCTATGGCAATTGTAGAGATGAATAATGATGTAAAAAAGCTGAAGCTGGATGAGGAGAATGAAATAGAAAGAATTCTAAGAGAACTTACAGCACTTGTTGATGAGAAGTATGACAGCATCAAGACCAATATGGAGATATTGGCGACATTGGATTTCATATTTGCAAAAGCCAGGTTTTCTCTGGATTTCAGGTGCACCGAGCCGAGGGTCAACAGCAAGGGTATAATAAACATCAAAAAAGCAAGGCATCCTTTGTTAAAGGCTGAGTCCGTAGTCCCCATAGACATATACCTGGGAGAAACCTTCAATACCCTGGTCATTACAGGGCCGAATACAGGGGGAAAGACTGTCACATTAAAGACTATAGGGCTCCTGACGCTTATGGCCCAGTCCGGGCTTCACATTCCGGCAAATGACTACAGTGAAGTGGCTGTTTTTGATGAGGTATTTGCGGATATAGGGGATGAGCAGAGCATAGAACAGAGTCTCAGTACTTTTTCTTCCCATATGACTAATATAGTGTCCATTCTTGAGCATGTTACCCCAAATTCCCTGGTGCTGTTTGACGAACTGGGTGCGGGTACAGATCCAACGGAGGGTGCGGCACTGGCAATGTCCATACTGGAGCTTCTGCACAAAAAGAATATAAGGACTGCTGCAACTACACATTATAGTGAACTGAAGATATATGCCCTTACTACCGAAGGAATCTGCAATGCCAGCGTAGAATTCGACGTAGCTACTTTGAGGCCGACTTACAGGCTCTTAATTGGCATACCGGGAAAGTCAAATGCCTTTGAAATATCCAGAAAGCTTGGGCTTTCCGAAGAAATCATAAAGAGAGCGAAGGAATTCATTTCTCAGGATGATGTTAAATTTGAAGATTTGATAAAAAGCCTTGAAGAGGATAAAAGAAAGGCTGAAGAAGAACGGGATATTGCTTCCAGATTGAAATTCGAGCTGGAAAAAGAAAAGTCGGAAATGGACAGAAGGCTTGAAAAGCTTGAAGCACAAAAGGATAGAATTATAAGAGAGGCTCGTAATGAAGCCCTTGAAATAGTTCGAAGATCAAAGGAGGAAGCAGAGGAGCTTATCCGGGAACTCCAGGACGCTATCCGGAAAGAAAATGAAGAAAAAGCAGCAATGATTGAAAAATCAAGGATGAGGCTAAGACAACGGGAAAATGAGATGGAAGACAAAATTGGGGAATCATTGTTTAAAAAAACCGGCAGCGCACCGTTAAAGGACATAAGGATAGGCATGGCCGTGAAGATAGTCAACCTTGACCAGACGGGAAGCGTTCTTACACTTCCTGATGAGGACGGGAACCTGACGGTGCAGGCAGGTATAATGAAAATAAACGTAAATGTAAACAATCTGACAGCGGTGAAAGAAGAGAAGGAAAAACCCAAGAGGAGTTCCGGTGTCAAGGTAAGCTCTGCCAAGGCAATGGCTGTTGCTTCACAGATAGATTTGAGGGGTCAGACTTTGGATGAAGCCCTGATGAATGTGGATAAGTACCTGGATGATGCATACCTTGGCAACCTGCCCCAGGTTACAATAATTCACGGCAAGGGCACGGGGGTTCTAAGGGCGGGCGTAATGCAGCTTCTAAAAAGCCACAGCCATGTGAAATCATACAGAAGCGGCGGTTTTGGTGAAGGAGGCATAGGAGCTACCATAGTAGAAATAAAATGATGGAAGTGATTGGATGAATATATTGGTTAGTGCATGCCTGTTGGGTACAAACTGCAAATACAACGGGGGGAACAATTTTACTCCCAAGCTTCTGGAGCTTAAAAAAGAGAACAACATCATACCTGTTTGCCCTGAAGAACTGGGCGGCTTGCTGACACCCAGGGAGCCCTGCGAGATACAAAATGGTGCGGGGAAGGAAGTCCTGAAAGGAAAATCAAGGGTCATGAACAAAATAGGAGAAGATGTAACGGCAGGTTTTATAAAGGGTGCCAAAGAGACTCTTGCTCTGGCAAAGCAGAATTCCTGCTCGTTAGCGGTGCTGAAAGAAAGAAGCCCCTCCTGCGGCTGCGGAATCATATATGACGGGACTTTTTCCGGAAGGCTTAAAGAGGGAAACGGTGTGACTGCGCAGTTGTTATTGGATAATGGAATCGTAGTAATGACGGAAAAGGACTTTGAATAGGTGTGAGGCCTGAAATAATTTCAGGCCTATTTTTTTTCATGAAGGAGATGAAATTATGTTGACAGTATGCAATAAAGGTGATATTCTGGACTTGGGTTCCACTAGTAAATTATGAGTACCATCAGATGGAATAATATCACGATTTTACTTCATAATTGAATTGGCATATGGGGAATAATAAATCTGCTATATAATTATTGCAGCTGAAGGAGGAAAAATGGCATGAGACTGCAGCCAAGGAAACCTATAAACTTAAGGGGAAAAGTCATGGGCGGAGATGATCCGCTGATATGCATACCTATAGTAGCAGAAGAGGAAAAGGAACTGGAACAAGCGGCAAAGAAAATAGTGGAATTATCTCCGGATGTAATAGAATGGAGAGCTGATTGTTATAAAGATATTTGTGACCTTGTAAAAGTAAAAAGAGCACTTAAAATACTTAGAGGCATTATCGGGGAAATACCACTTATATTCACATTCAGAAGCAGCCTGGAAGGCGGATTTAAAAAAGTTGATGATGATATACGGTATGAAACAATAAAACAGGTCATAAATACGGGAGAAGCGGATGTTATAGATATAGAGCTTTTAAGCGGTAAAAACAATATTGCTGAAATTAAGGCAGCTGCCGACAAATACCATATACCGCTGATAATATCATATCATAATTTTCAGGAAACGCCTCCGGTGGAGTTTTTGACGGATTTAATGAGGCAGCAGGTTGTTTGCGGAGCCGGCATAGCTAAGATAGCTGTAATGCCGAAAACCGAGGAGGATGTTTTAAATCTGCTTATGGCCACACTGAGAATACGCAGAGAGATGCCTGACATTCCTTTAATAACAATGTCAATGGGAAGTGTTGGTATAATCAGCAGAATAGCAGGAGGAATATTCGGATCGGATCTGACCTTCGGAGCCAGTGAGAAAACTTCTGCACCCGGACAGATTCCAATAGCCGAACTAAGGGCTTCCATGAAAACCTTGTTAAGGTAGAAAGGACGTTTCAAATGGCTAATAGAATTAAAGGAAGTACTTCTCTTACCGGACTGCTTGGATATCCGGTCAAGCATAGTAAATCCCCGCAGATTCATAATACTGCATTTGAGACACTGAATCTGGATCATGTATATTTGGCTTTTGAAGTAGAAGGCGACCGCCTTGAAGAAGCTTTGAACGCTTTAAAGACTCTTGATGCTATAGGCTTCAATGTGACAATGCCTCACAAGAATAAGGTTGTTGAGCTGCTGGATGAAGTATCTGAAGAAGTTAAGATTATTGGTTCAGTAAATACAGTTAAGAATGAGAATGGGAGATTAATCGGATATAACACTGATGGTATGGGATTTATCAAGGCTTTACAGGAAGCCGGGGTGGATTTCCGGAATAAGAAAATTGTTATTGCCGGTGCCGGTGGAGCGGCAAAGGCAATTGCAATTCAATTGACCTTTGATGGTGCCGGTGAAATTGTAATGTTTAACAGAACCTTGAGTACGGCTGAGAAAATTGTGAGCACTATTAACAGCAATATTTCTTCTTGCAGGGCCAGGGCTATGGAGATGAATGAAACAGCTCTGAAAGAAGAATTGAAAGATGCTGCCCTGTTGGTTAACTGTACTTCACTGGGAATGAAGAATGCGATAGAACAAAGTATAGTTACAACTCCTGAAACCCTGCACAGAGGATTGTTTGTTGCGGATATAATATATGACCCGCCGAAAACTAAGCTGATGTCAATTGCTGAGGAAGCCGGCTGCAGGACTATGAATGGATTGGGTATGCTTATATGGCAGGGGGCCATTGCGTTTAAAATCTGGACCGGACGGGATATGCCCGTAGATTTAATAAAGAAAGAGATTTTTGGGGAATAAAATGATAGGTTCTGTAGCGGATAAGAAAACAAAAATTGCATATTTGTATTTGCTGATAACATTTTGTGCATGGGGAAGCTTATATGTCGTCAGCAAATTCGTATTAGGAAAGATTCCGGTGTTTACTGTTTCATTTTTACGAAGTGCCATTGCCGGAGCCGCCTTGTTAATTATACTTAAAAGAAGAAAGATTAAAAAAATTGAATATAAGGATTATAAGTATATCGCTCTTATAGGCTTTGCGGGTTATTTTTTAACAACGGCAGTACAATTTTTGGGAACAAAACTATCAAATGCATCTCTTGCTTCGCTGATTAATTCTATGAATCCTATTACTATTACAATATTTGCAGCAATTATTTTGAAGGAGAAATTAACTGTTGTAAAAATGTTATGTATTGCTTCTGCGTTATGTGGAGTCTTTATTATTGCAGGCGATGTGGATGGAAGCGGGAAGGCATTGGGAATTTTGGCTTCTATATTCTCTATAGTTTTATGGTCATTTGTAACTGTTATAATCAGACAGATTACCCAGAAGTACGATTCTTTTCAGATTACTGTATATGGAATACTTATTGGAGCTGCATGTACTTTACCGGTTTCAGTCTATGAAATTATAACGATTTCTAATATTCAATTCAGTTGGGAAGTGATTCTTTCCCTGGTTTATATGGGGCTTATCTGTACCGGCTTAGCCCATGTTCTGTGGAACAAAAGCTTATCAATGATAGAGGCAGGAACCTGTTCATTATTCTATCCGGTTCAGCCTATTGTTGCAGTCTTGCTTGGCTGGCTATTTTTGGGAGAAAAAATCAACTTGAGTTTTGTTTTCGGAGCAATTCTTATTATTGGAGGAGTAGTGTTCAGCCTGATAAATAGAAAAGAATAATGTTAAAAAGAAAGGAGGATACACATGTATTCAATTTCAAAAAAAGCTTCACTTCAGGGTGAGGTCATTGTTCCGGGTTCCAAGAGCCATACAATACGTGCCGTATTATTAGCTGCCATGGCTGAAGGAAGATCCATAATACATAACCCCCTTACCAGCAATGACTGTTTAAGCGCCCTAAAGGCGGCCCGTGCCTTCGGTGCAGAGATTATTGAGGAGTATGGTGCCTGGATCGTTGAGGGTAAGGGAAAGAATCTTCATGTTCCTGATAATTTTATTGATACTGAGAATTCAGGTACAACCACCAACTTTGTGGCTTCTATAGCTGCTCTGCTCGATGGATATACCTTTATAACCGGTGACCATCAGATTCGACGCAGGCCTATCAAACCTCTGGTCGATGCTCTAAATGAATTGGGCGCGAAAGCATTTCTTACAAGACCCGGTGCTGCTGCTCCTCCGGTTGTAATTGGAGGTAAAATGCACGGCGGAAGGGTAAGCTTCAGCGGTTTCAATTCTCAGTTTATTTCAGGCATTCTTCTTTCATCCCCGCTTGCTGAAGGTGATACTGAAATAATTGTTGAAAACCCTCTTGAGAAACCTTATCTTCAAATGACTCTCGACTGGATGAAGCTTTATGGAGTAGTACCAAGTGAGGCTTCATCGGACTATAAATATTTTGCCGTAAAGGGAAGCCAGTCCTATAAGGCTGTAGAATCTACAGTGCCAAGTGACTGGTCGGCTGCTGCATTTCCGCTGATTGCTGCTGTTACCACTCCTTCAGAGGTTGTGATTTCCGGAGTGGATTTTGATGACTGTCAGGGGGATAAAGCTGTAGTTGATCATTTGATTGCTATGGGAGCTGATATTACTAAAGACTCAAAGAACAAACGCATGATTATAAAAGGCGGTACTCCCCTGCATGGTGGTTTGACTATAGATTTAAACGATATTCCTGATTCACTGCCGGCGCTCTCTGTGGCTGCATGCTTTGCACAAGGCAAGACCAAATTCATTAACCTTGCTCATGTTCGCGTAAAGGAAACGGACAGAGTAGGTGTAATGGAAAATGAACTGAAAAAGCTGGGTGCTGATATTGAAACGGGACCTGACTATATGATTGTAAATGGAGGAAAAACCCTTACAGGCGCCAATGTAGACAGCTATGATGATCACAGAGTGGCAATGGCTTTAACTGTTGCGGGACTTTTTGCAAAAGGAGAGACCAAAGTTAGGGATGTCCAGTGTGCCTCTGTATCTTTTCCGAGATTTTTTGAACTGATGAATGAGATTGGTGCAAACATTGTTTTAGTAGAATAAGGAGGAGATTCATTATGATGGGAAATACTTTCGGGAGAATGTTCAGGGTAACAACGGCGGGAGAATCATATTCCGGGGGATTCAGAAAGAATTTAAACATACCGAAAGAGCTTTTCGGAGGCCTGATTTCAATTGTTGACGGTGTTCCGGCCGGTATTAAAATAACAGCGGAGGATATACAGGCAGAACTGGACAAAAGGAAACCCGGACAAACTCCTCTTGATTCACCAAGGCTGGAAAAGGATAAGGTATATATTTTTTCAGGAGTAATGGAAAATGATTTATCAACCGGGGCACCCATCGGTATTGTAATACCGAACAATGACATTGAAGATGTCCATATAGGGCAGTATAGAGAGTATAAAGACGTCATTAGGCCCGGACATGCCGAATATACCTATTTCAAAAAATATGGACAGTATTCAGATTGGGTAGGAGCAGGAAGGGCTTCGGGAAGGGAAACAGCAAGCAGAGTTGCCGGAGGAGCCGTAGCAAAACTGGTACTGGATAAAATGGGTATAGATGTTATTGGCTTTATCAGCGCATCACATGGAATAAAGGCAAAACCGATTACCTATGAAATGGCAAAAGAGAATTACAGGAAAAATGAACTGAACTGCCCTGACCTTGAAACAGCCTCTAAAATGATAGAAGATATACTTAAAGTAAAGGCTGCCGGAGAAACCTGCGGCGGTATTGTCGAAATAATAGCAAAAGGGGTTCCTGCAGGGCTGGGTGAACCCGTATTCGATAAGCTGGAGGCTACAATAGCTCATGGGTTGATGTCAATCGGTGCCATAAAAGGGATAGAGTTTGGTGCAGGCTTTGATATGGCAAATATGCTGGGATCGGAATCAAATGACGAATCCTATGTAGATGAGACAACCGGAAGAGTAAGATTCAGTACAAATAATGCGGGAGGATTCCTGGGCGGAATCTCCAATGGGGAAGAAATCAGAATAAAGCTTGCGGTCAAACCTACACCTACGGTATCTGTAGCACAAAAAGCAGTAAATGTTGAAAAAATGGAAGCGGAAACGCTTTCACCAATAACCCGCAGGGATGCATCGTTGCTTCCCAGAATTTACCCGGTATGTGAGGCAATGGTTAGAATAGCAATACTGGATGCCATAATTATGGCAAAGGGTTACAGAGCAGTTACCGATATAGATGAAAAATGGGATAGAATATAGATTCCCTTGACACATTGAGCTCCACGTAGTAAGATAAAATACCATATGATGAGCTGATATTAGAATTATCTCTTATGCAATGCAACAATGGTTCTGTCAGAATCTAAATAAATCAAATAAAAAACGGGAGGGTGTAATAATGAAACTGAAGTCTATTTTTTTACTTGCTCTGGTTTTATGTCTAGCTTTTATTATGGTTGCTTGTTCGGGCAATGATGCCAAAGCCCCCGAACCAAGCGCTTCCGCTCCTACGGAAGCACCCAAGCCTGAATATCCAAAGAAGTCAATCACAATGATTGTTCCCTACGGAGCTGGAGGCACTACTGATTTGACAGGCAGACAGCTGGCGATACAGATGGAGAAGTTTTTGGGGCAGTCTATTACTGTCCAAAACCAAGGTGGTGCTTCCGGTGCAGTAGGTGCCAAGACTGTTCTTGATGCCAATCCTGATGGTTATACAATACTGTTTACTGCTGAGTCCCTTGGGACACAGAGGGTAATGGGCCTTTCTGAAATGAGTTATGCTGACTTTTCGCCAATTATGGTTACTGTAAATGACCCCAAGGTTATCGTAGTTGGTAAGAACTCCAAGTATAAGACTATTCAGGATTTGATTGATGATATGAAAGCCCGCCCCGGTAAAGTGAAGATGTCCTATACCGGACCCGGTGGCTCCGGTCATGTGCAAAGCCTGATTTATAATAAGCTGGGTTTGGATGCGGCGCTGACTGCTTATCCCGGAGGGAGTGACTGCATTGTTGCCGTTCTTGGCGGTCAGGTTGATTTTACAAATTCCAACTTTTCTACCGTTACCAGTTATATTGAAAGCGGTGACTTAAAGCTTCTGGCTATCTCTGCTGTAGATAGGCTTGAAAAATATCCCGATGTTCCTACTTTAGCAGAAGTCATCCCTGAATCCGCGAAATATTTTGGTACTCCGTTTACTCCGCTGTCCCTGCTGGTTGACAAGGATGTTCCGGCAGAAGTTCAGGCAGTTTTGAAGGCTGCTGCTGCTAAAGCTATACAAGAGCAGGAATGGAAGGACTATGTAGCCAAAAACTGTTTAGAGAAACTATATGAAAAATATCCGGATGAGGCTTCCGCAAAGAAGTTCTTTGCAGAATGGGAATCTCTTGTAAGCTGGCTTCTCCATGATGCCGGTGCAAGTAAGTTCAGCCCTGAACAATTCAATATTCCCAGGCCATAATTAGTTCATATTGAATTTTGCAGTAGTAATTGCTTTTGCAATTGTGATAACCGCTGACTGCATTAGCGTTAGCGGTTATCACTATCATATTATTAAAAAATCGGAAGGCGGTTAAAATGGAAGATAATATTAAAAAAGGTTACTTACAAAATAAAAATATTCAGGATGCCGTTTTATTTTTCATACTTGCGATAACTCTGATAATCTATTCATTGGTTAATCACTACAGTACGGCCAAATTGGAGTGGAAGCTGTCTCCGTACCTGTTTCCTATACTGATTGCTGTTTTTATAGGAGCCTTATCCTTTTCTCTTCTTGCAGACGGTATACGGCAAATAAAATTAAATGAAAAAAGCGAGAAGAAAGCTGCAATTCATTGGAAAGGTGTTTTGTTCACTATAGGGATATCCGTTGTCTATTATGGAACTATGAAATTTCTTACATTTGTTCCTTCGACTATCCTATTCTTAGTTGCTATGTTTCTACATCTGGGTGAACGGAGAATTTGGCTGATAGCTTTAATTTCAGTTGTTTGTTCTTTTTCAATTTACATAATTTTTGGCGTTATGTTACACGTCATGTTACCTTAGGAGGTGGGTTTATTTGTCAGGCTTTTATAATGTAATATCTTATTTTGGGGATTTTCATTTTGTCTGGATGGTATTCATAGGGGCGGTAGCAGGCCTGTTTGTGGGCGCAATTCCGGGCCTTTCTGTTTCTATGGCAACAGCTCTGCTGGTTTCCATTACATATTCCTGGGCCACCGGGGATGCTATAGCCACAATCATGGGTGTCTATACAGTAGGGGTATTTTCAGGTGCAATCTCCGCCATTCTTATTAACATTCCCGGTGCACCTTCATCGGTGGTTACTACTTTGGATGGATTTCCCCTTGCCAATCGCGGAGAAGCTTACAAGGCTCTGAAATACGCTACTGTCTATTCATTTATCGGCACAGTATTTGGTTTTGTGGTGTTATGGCTTGCTGCCAAGCCCATATCTGATATTGCTTTGAAATTCACTCCTATGGATTATTTTCTCATAGCTCTCTTTGGATTGGCTGCTGTTGGTTCTCTGACTGCCAAAAGCTTTTCCAAAGGACTTATCAGTGCCATGATAGGCTTGATTTTAAGCATGATTGGAATAGATTCAGTAATGGGTACGCCGCGTATGACCTTCGGCATCTATGACCTTCAGGCGGGCATTAACATTGTTCCTGCTTTGGTTGGCTTATTCGGTTTTAACGAAGTGCTCAGCGTTATTTCCGATGGCTATTTGGATGCAGAGGTTTCCAAGATGGTCAGATCTGTTGTAAAAATTAAGGATATGCTTAAATATTTCGCTCGTTCCATGTATTATGCCGTAATAGGAACTTTGGTCGGAGCACTGCCGGGTGCCGGAGGACCGGTTGCTGCGTTTTTGGCTTACGGTGAGGCTAAGAGAATCGTAAAAAAACCTGATGTTCCTTTTGGGGAAGGCCAGGTTGAGGGAATTGTGGCCAGTGAAACAGCTAACAATGCCTGCATAGGCGGCGCACTTATACCTATGCTGACACTTGCTGTCCCGGGAGATGCTGTTACTGCCATCATACTGTCGGTATTCTATATTCACGGCCTGCAGCCAGGTCCCATGTTTATCAAAACCAGTCCCGATTTATTCAATGCTGTTTTGGCAGGCGGATTAATAGGTTCTGTTTTTATATTGCTTCTGGGCCTGCTGTTGGGACCAAGAATCAGCAGAATCATCAGCATACCCAAGAGGATTCTTCTCCCGATTGTCACGGTGCTGTGTGTGATTGGTGCATTTGCATGTAATAACCGCATGTTTGACGTTGGGCTTATGTTCTTCTTTGGAATTGCCGGTTACTTCATGCGCAGGCGTGATTATCCCGTTGCTCCCATGATACTTGCCCTTGTGCTGGGTGCCATGATGGATAATAATTTCCGCAGAGCGATTTCTTTGGCTTCAACTGAAGACAATATGATAATGGCATTGTTTGGACGACCCATTACCCTTGTATTGATGGTATTTACAATTATTACAGTTGTATCAAATATTCCTGCCGTTAAGTGCTACTTAGATTCCAGGGGAAGTAAAAAGAATGCGGTATAATGCATATACTGTTTGATTTTCATACCTGTATGCTGTAATATGAAGGAGGATAAGGTAAATGAACAGACTGGATATTATTAAAGCATCGGTTTACTTTGTTGAAAACTGTGAAGATAATTATATAACGAAGCAAATTGCTATTTCTGATAAAGTAGTGGGTATGAAAATTTTTGAGGAACCGATTTTTGCATTTGGTTCCGCTGACGATGAATATTTCAGCTTATTGAAAAATACATCAGCTATCGGCAAACACTTTTTGCTTCCCAAAGAATGGCTTCATGGACGTATTGAAGGTCAAATCATGGTAAATAAATTATGCTTGTATTTGAAATCTGTACTAACAAATTCCGGATATGATTGTATTATACCCTCTTTAGACAAAAGATTCTGGGCTATAACCAGGCCTGACAGCGCTTCACCACATCCGGAAGTATCATTTTCAAGTAACTGGTCTGAAAGGCATGCTGCATTTGTATGCGGACTTGGAACCTTTGGGCTTTCAAGAGGTTTCATTAGCAAGAGAGGCATATCCGGTAGAATCGGAAGTGTCATAACTGATTTGTTTCTGCCTCCCGATAAGAGGGAATATACTCGTATCGATGAATATTGTTCAATGTGCGGTACATGTATTAAAAACTGCCCTGTTAATGCAATATCGATAGAAAAAGGCAAGAATAACATTCTTTGTTCTGAATTCCTGAATAAGACATCTGCAAAGCACAAGCCCAGATACGGTTGTGGGAAATGTCAGGTAGCTGTACCATGCGAATGTGAAATTCCTAAGTGAAACAGGAGCACACATAATCCAAATAATAAATTGTGCTTGTAATAGATAAAAAAGTATGTGTTAATATAGTTGTTGAAAGAGGAAACATTCTTTTTGGAGATTGTGCGAATTTCTGATAATAATGGGAATAATTAATAAAGAGTTCATATAGGAGGAATTATTTTGCAGAAGCCCGATGAAAACAATGTAAGGTCAATAAACAGAGCCTTGCAAATACTAAAATGCTTTAATTGGAATGACAGAAGGTATACTCTGACTGAGATTGCACAGAAAGTGGGCTTACCCAAGTCTACAACTTCCCGTTTACTCTCAACCCTTGAATACGAAGGATTTATCAAAAAAGACGAAGGAAGTAATTATTATAAGTTAGGCTATGAGATCTATTTTCTGGGGTTGATTGCAAAAGAAAGCTTGGATTTGGCGCAGATTAGCCGGCCCATCATGGAAGAAATCGGCCAGGCTACAAAGGAAACCATTAACCTTTACTTGCTGGATAATATGGAAAAAGTTTGTTTTATTCAAGTGGAGAGTCCCCTTGCTATTAAAAGATATGTAAGAATTGGGGAAAGATCTCCTATCTGGTATGGAGCCACCGGTAAATCCATATTGGCAAATTTGGATGAAAGCATTTGGTATGAAAAATCTAAAGAACTGAAGAGATATACGGAAAAGACAGTAGTTGATCCCAAGGAGTTTATTGCCGAACTCAGGACCATAAAAGAAAGGGGCTATTCCGTTAGTATAGGAGAGAAGGAACATGATGTAGGCTGTGTTGCTGCTCCGATTTTCGACAGCAGCAGGAAGGTTATTGGATGCTTGTCTATATCAGGGCCTCAATATAGATTCCCACAGGATACGGATTATTTTGTAAGTCTGGTTGTAGACGGAGCACGGAGAATATCCAGCAAGTTAGGTTATTATGAAAGCTACAGCGGCTTTGGTGAATAATCATGGCAGAGTTATGGGATATTTTAGATAGGGACGGCAACTTAACCGGAAGAACTATCGAAAAGGGCCAGCCTTTAAAAGAGGGAGAATATCATTTGATAGTTCATATTTGGATAAGAAACAGCAAAGGCGAGTTTCTGATACAAAAGAGGTCCTCACAGGTCGGCGCCTGGCCCGGAATCTGGGGTGTAGCCGGAGGTTCAGCACTTAGCGGCGAAAGCAGTCTGGATGCCGCACTGAGAGAAGTAAAAGAAGAGCTTGGGCTAAGCTTTGAACCGGATACTATGAGGAGATTATACAGTGTCAGATATAAAAGTGTTTTCTCGGATTTATGGTTTGTTTGCCGGGATATCAATCTCGAAGATGTCAGAATGCAGAAGGAAGAAGTCAGTGAAGTGAAATATGCCTGTATGGATGAAATATTGTCAATGATAGAAAACAATGAGTTCATTAACTTTGGGGAAGCTTATATGAGCTTTTTGGTGAACCCCTGTAACTGTTAAGCACATAATGAGGAGCGAACGTAATGAATGAATACTATGTTGCCGTTTTTGATTCTACCCACTATGCTTTGAAGTTTGAAAAGGCAGTAAGGGATTGTGGTTTTACCATAAGCATCATGCCGGCTCCCCGGGAAATAACCGCAAGCTGCGGAATTTCAGCAAAACTGGAAGCCGAAGAGATTGAAAAAATTATGGCACTTGCTGCCAAAGAAAACCTTAATGTAGCCGGTTATTATCATGTAGAAGTACAAAATGGCAGAAAAGTATATCATAAAAGCATTTAATTGTTTTTATGGTATACTTTTTGGCTGTAATTACACTTTACATATTATATAAGAAGAATTAAACTATAAGCTGTGTCTGCATTATTATTTACTTGTGCCATGGATGAATATCAAATACGATTTGGAGGCGAAAAATTGAGTGACAAAAGGAAGATAATAACAGCTGTTGTGGTTGTGGTGCTTCTGATTGCAGCAGCCATATATGGCTTTACATATAGCTTTCTGAACAAAATAAGTGTGGAGGAGGGTGCAGAAGGCTATCCGGTACCGGAAAAAAGGGTAAATGTTGTAGTTATGGGTGTGGCAAACGGCCTTGCGGATACAATAATGCTGGCAAGCTTCGACCCTGAGGATGGCGCGCTGGATGTGCTTTCAATACCCAGGGACACATATATTGAAAGAAAAGGACATAAGACTTCTGCAAATAACAAGATTAACTCTTCCTACGGAAGAGGAGGGACGGGTAATGTGGTCGAAAGTGTCGTATCTCTTACGGGACTGGATGTGCATTATTTTGTAGAGGTGGATTATGAGGCCGTCAAAGAATTGGTTGATGCAATGGGCGGCATTAAGGTAACTGTACCTATGGATATGAACTATGATGATCCAGTTGATGATTTGCATATACATTTTAAAGAAGGGGAGATAGTAAGCAAGGGCGAGGATATATTAAAGCTTTTAAGATACCGTAAGAACAACAAGGGCGGTGGCTATAAGGACGGAGACCTGGGCAGGGTGAAGATGCAGCAGGAGATAGTCAAATTAGGTATTGAGAAAGTAATGAGAGGCAATATTGTTGCTAACTTTCTCAAGCTTCAGGAGCCTGTCAAAGAATATGTAAAGACAAATATGTCACCAAAACAGATGATGTACTATATTACCAAAGCAAAGAAGATAAAAAAGGAGAATATCAGCATACAGACAATACCCGGCAGGGCAGATACCATAAACAAGCTGTCCTTTTATGTGGTAAACAGGGACAAGATGGATGAGATGTTAAAGCCTATATTAGAAGAAAACAAGTAGAAAAATACGGTTTATGAAGTGCACCTCAAATGTTAGACAAAATAACTGACGTTTGAAGGTGTATTTTTTTACTGTTTGACTTATTCCGGATGTTTAAATATACTAAAATTAGCACAATATTACAAGGGGGTTATTGTATTGTTTAAAAATCTCACCGAGGTCAAGGAATTTTGTAATTCGAAGGGCATTAAAATAGTAGACTTCAAAATTACTGATTTGACAGGGAGATGGCATCACCTCTCCATCCCGGTGACCAGGCTGAATGAGAAAGTACTTGAAGAAGGTATAGGTTTTGACGGTTCCAACTATGGTTTCAAGACTGTAGAAAAGAGTGACATGGTTTTTATACCGGACTTGAATACGGCTTTTATTGACCCGTTTTGTGAAATTCCAACTCTCAGCATGATAGGAGACATTTATGCACTTGAGGGCGGGATAAGGCGATATGAGGGGGATCCAAGATATATCGCAGAAAAGGCTGAGAAGTTCATGATTTCTACCGGCATAGCAGATGAGAATATTATAGGACCGGAATTTGAATTTTATTTATTTGACCAGATAGCTTATGAAAGCAGGCCGGAGCACCAGGAGGTGGCAATAGATTCGGCCCAGGCTGAATGGAACACAAATGACCAGTATGAAAAAAACCTTGGCTATAAAGTAAGGCATAAGGGCGGATATCATCTGGCGCTTCCCTATGACCTTACAAATGACTTGAGAAGCAAGATGACAGTTATGCTTGAAGAGTTCGGCATGCCCATAAAATATCATCATCATGAGGTGGGAGGACCGGCACAGGTCGAACTGGAAGTAGAGCCGGGGAAACTGAAGGATATGGCAGATAAGACATATTTGCTCAAGTATGTGGTGAAAAATTTAGCAATACAAAACGGCAAGAGTGCCACCTTCATGCCTAAGCCTATTTTCGGCGAAGCAGGAAGCGGAATGCATGTGCATATGTGGCTGTATAAGGATGGAAAGCCTTTATTCTATGATAAGGATGGATATTCCGGCCTCAGTCAGACAGCCCTGTATTTTATCGGAGGACTTTTGAAGCATTCGCCCGCATTGTTAGGTTTTACGAGCCCGAGCACAAACTCATATAAGAGGCTGGTTCCCGGTTATGAGGCACCGGTAAGCATATGCTTTGCAACTGCAAACAGAAGCGCTATCGTAAGAATACCGGGCTATGGCAATACACCTGACAGCAAGAGGTTTGAGTTCAGATCTTCCGATGCCACCTGCAACCCTTACCTTGCTTACTCAGCACTGCTGATGGCAGGCCTGGATGGCATAATAAACAAAATTGATCCTGTCAGGGAGGGCTTTGGGCCATACGATGTAAATATATATGAGCTTGATGAAGAGGAGAGGAAGAAGATAAAAGGACTGCCGAAGAACCTTGAGGAGGCTATGGAAGCTTTAAGGCAGGATCATGAATTTCTGCTGGAAGGCGGAGTATTTACAAAGAGCCTTATAGAAACATGGATAAAGAACAAGATAGAGAAGGAGCATAAGAAGATGAGCATAATTCCTCATCCGGCAGAATTTGAGCTTTATTACGACCTGTAGTGCTTGAAATCGGAGCGTTGCATGAAATATAATATATTCTGGGGGTGATTGCATGAATGAATCTGTGAAAAAAACAATAGAAGCTTTGGAAAAACATAATATGAAGGCATCATACTTTGATGATTCCGAAACGGCAGTATCCTATTTGATGGATAAAATCGAGGATAGAGCAACAGTAGGAATCGGAGGATCTATGACCGTATACTCACTAGGTATACCCCAGAAGCTTATTGAAAGGGGCAACAAGGTATATTTCCATTGGCTGGAGAGTACTCCTGAAGGAATGGATTATGCAAGGGACAAAGCAGAAAAAGCCGATGTATATCTGTCCAGTACAAATGCCCTGACCGAGGACGGAAAACTGGTTAATATTGACGGCTTGGGCAATAGGGTAGCATCAATGATTTTTGGGCCCAAAAAAGTATTTGTTTTGTGCGGAGTCAACAAGATAACAAAAGACCTGGATGCAGCTTTAAAAAGGATTAAAGAGAATACATATAAAAATGCAAGAAGGCTAAAGCTTGATACCCCATGTGCGCATACCGAAAAATGCAATGACTGCAACAGCCCGCAGCGAATGTGCAGCGTTACCACAATTATTGAAAGAAGGCCGTACAAGACAGAATTTGAGGTAATTATTATAGGAAAAGAACTGGGGTATTAATCAGTATCAGCTTGAAGCAGGGATATCGCAAAACTAATAAATAGTTAGCGATATCCCTTTTTGCATTTTACTAATAATGCGACATAGCTGAAGTATACATAACCCTCTGCAAGAGACAGTATAGTATATCGAGGCACACGGATTATGATTTTGACAGGCCTATACTATACAAGCTCTTGCTTGGTTATGCAGACATATGTTTACGTCGCATAATGCTTCTATATATGAAGTGATTTTTTTGAAATAATATTTAAAAATATTAGTTATAGGTTGAATGAAGACAAATTATATTGTAGAATAAATATGGATTCTACAAAAATTTTAAGCTGTACAAAATATTTTGAGGTGAAATAATGATTAAGAATTTTAATGAATTACTGGAAACGGCAAAAAGCCAGAAAAAAATGAAAATTGTTGTAGCCGCAGCTCAGGATGAAGACGTAATCAAGGCGGTAAGCCAGGCAAAGGAAGCAGGTATTGCAGAGCCGGTGCTGGTAGGAGATAAAGCAAAAATACTCGAAATCATGAATGAGTTGGGAATCGCAGACAGCGAATTTGAAATAATTGATGAACCGGATCTGATACAGGCGGCCAGGAAATCTGTGGAGCTTGTGAAGAGCGGAAAGGGCAACTTCCTGATGAAGGGAATGATTCAGACTGCAGATATTATGAGAGCTGTTCTGGATAAGGAAATAGGATTGAGGACCGAAAATCTTATAAGCCATATAATGGTTTACGAGGTGCCAACCTATAACAAGTTGTTGTATACAACCGACGGGGGTATGAATGTAGCTCCGAATCTTGAGCAAAAGGTTCAGATACTTGAAAATGCGATAATGGTTTGCAAAGCAATGAAAATGGATAGGATTTATGCTTCCTGCCTTGCAGGAGCCGAAACTGTCAATCCAAAGATACCGGCAACAGTCGATGCAAAAGCAATAGCCGACATGAAGGATAAATGGGAAGCTATGGGAGTATTCGTACAAGGACCGGTTGCTTTGGACCTTGCAATAAGCACCGAGGCATGTGAGCATAAAGGCTTTAAATCTGAAGGTGCAGGGATTGCTGATATAGTGCTGGCGCCTTATTATGAAGTCGGAAATGTATTGGGAAAATCACTGACATATTTTGCCGGAGCAAAATCCGCAGGTATTGTAATGGGCGCAAAGGTGCCAATAATACTTACCTCAAGGGCCGATTCGGCAGAAACCAAGCTGCTGTCCATTGCTCTTGGAAGTGTAGTAGCTAATAATTAATATTTAAATATAAGGGGGTATAAATAGTGAAGCAACTGATGTCAGGCAACGAAGCAATTGCCAGAGGCGCATATGAAGCCGGGGTAAAAGTAGCTGCAGCCTATCCCGGCACGCCAAGTACAGAAATTTTGGAAAACATCGTAGAATACAAGGATGATATTTATTGTGAATGGGCACCTAACGAAAAGGTGGCAACAGAAGTTGCGATTGGTGCATCTATTGCGGGAGTGAGAAGCATATCTGCAATGAAGCATGTCGGACTAAACGTAGCAGCCGACCCGATATTCACATATGCATACCTGGGAGTGAATGCAGGGTATGTACTTATTACTGCTGATGACCCAAGTATGCACAGCTCACAGAATGAGCAGGACAACAGGTATTATGCAAAATTTGCAAAGATTCCGATGGTTGAGCCCAGCGACAGCCAGGAATCCAAGGACTTTATGGCGGAGGCATTTAAAATCAGCGAGCAGTTTGATACTCCTGTGCTGTACAGGGTGACAACCAGGATATGCCACAGCAAGAGTATGGTAGAGTTTGGAGAGAGAATAGAAGTTGAGCCAAGGAAATATGAGAGAAATGCAGCCAAGTACGTAGCGGCGCCTGCTAATGCGAAGATTGCCCGCATGAAAGTTGAAGAAAGAATGAAATCTCTTGAAGAGTATGCATGCAGCTCGCCTCTTAACAAGGTTGAATATAATAAGGACACAAAAATAGGTATAATAACTGCGGGAATATCCTATCAGTATGTTAAGGAAGTATTTGGGGACAATGCTTCATATTTAAAGCTTGGTTTTACATTCCCGCTGCCGATGAAGCTGATAAAAGAATTTGCTTCTAAGTTTGAAACCGTTTATGTTGTTGAAGAACTGGATCCCTTTATGGAAGAACAGATAAAGGCTGCAGGAGTTAAGTGCATAGGCAAAGAGCTGATTCCTCCAATGTATGAGCTTAACCCCGATATAGTTGCGAAAGCCCTTTTGAATAAGGAAAACGAGACAAAGAAAGTTGATGCCAAAGTAGTAGGAAGGCCTCCGGTGCTCTGCCCCGGCTGTCCTCACAGAGGATTCTTCTATACAATGTCCAAGAAGAAAAATACGGTTGTTACAGGGGATATCGGCTGCTATACATTAGGCGGATCACCACCACTTGGAGCGATAGATACCTGCATATGCATGGGAGCAGGCTTCAGCGCAGGCATGGGTATGGCCAAGGCCTTTGAGGTATCCGGACGGGACAACAAGGTGTTTGGTGTTGTAGGTGATTCAACCTTCTTCCATTCAGGAATTACAGGAGCAATAGACATAGTATACAATAAAGGTAAAATGGTGCCTGTAGTGCTTGACAACAGAATTACGGGAATGACCGGACATCAGGAGAATCCGGGAACAGGAAAGACTTTGATGGGTGAAGATGCGATACAGATAGATCCGGTTGAAGTATTGAAGGCAATAGGCTATAAGACGGTTAAGACAGTAGACCCATGTGATTTGAAGGCTATGGATGAGGTGGTCACAGAAGCTGCAAACAGTGAAGAACCTTATGCAATTGTAACCAAGAGGCCTTGTGTGCTGATTAAAGGTTTACCGCCTTTCAAGACAAAATGCAAGGTCGATAGGGATAAATGCAAGAAGTGCAAAATGTGCCTCAAGGTAGGATGCCCTGCCGTATTCTTCAAAGACGGCGCTTCATATATTGAACAGTCAATGTGTGTAGGCTGCGAAGTTTGTATGCAGGTTTGCAAATTCGATGCTATAGAGAAGGTTGGTGAATAATATGAGTGATGTTAAGAACATATTATTGGTTGGCGTCGGCGGGCAGGGAACAATACTTGTCAGCAGGATATTGACTGCA
>Ga0208695_1001134_pt1 | contig 23454 bp, 10 predicted proteins | sample AD_UKC111_MetaG_FD_184449 | JGI IMG/M metagenome (GOLD analysis project Ga0208695, IMG submission 184449) | Active sludge microbial communities of municipal wastewater-treating anaerobic digesters from Hong Kong - AD_UKC111_MetaG (SPAdes)... | ecosystem: Engineered > Bioreactor > Anaerobic >...
AATTTACAAAATTTGAAGATGCTATAAAAAGATTATCTGTTAAAAATATGGGAGAAGTTACTTCAAATTCAGAAGTGATTCCTGATATTTTATTAATAGAAGAAATCAATGCTAAATATGATGCAGAGTTAGGTGCATTAGAAAAACAAGAAGAACAAGTAGAATTATCTAAATCTCAAGAAGTAATTAAGAAGGCATTAGATAATAATGAATTATCAGATGTATATAGTAAGATAGCAACTCAGGTATTAAGTGATCCATTATTAGCAGAAGATTTTATAAAAGATATAATTGATCAGTATTATAATTTAGTTGCTAGTGATACTACATCTACTCAACAAAGTATATTATCGGCAAATAAGATGTATGGAGAAACTTTAATTAAGTATATATTAAAGGATTTTCCAAAAGAAGATGTATCTAAATCAATAATGAAGATTGCATCTCAAATAGCAACTAATATATTCCTACAAAGAAATATATCCATAGATGATTATCCTTCATTTGTTCAGGAGATATATAAAAATAATGAAGATAGAATATCTGAGATAGCTAATAATATTCTTAAAAATTTTAATGAAGAAAATGCTAATGAAAAAGATATATTAAGACAAATAGAAAATAAATTAAAAGAGTGGGAAAAAGATAATACTTTATTCTCTCTTTCTCCAAATGCTAAGAGTGATTTAGAGAATGATCCAATATCATTTTTTAGAGATATTGCTAAGTCAGATAATCAGATAGATGAGAATAATAATCATGATCCTTCTCTACAGAAGATTTCCTCTATAGGGGCAGTAATAGATTTTGCTAATCTTTTATTTCCTCAATACAAGAAAATAAAGGATAGTTATATTGCTCCTACTCAAGAAAAAGAAGTAGTAATAGTTGATCCAATTACTAGACAAATGGCTAACATTAAGAATATGTTAGAGTTATATGAAGAGGCAGAGAAAGAAAATAAAGAATATGAGGATAAATTAAAAGAAGAGGGATACTGGACTGTAAATAATATAATAGATAGAACAATAAATAAAGCTAGAGAAGAAGGTGTGGTAACTACTGTTACTGATAATCCTATGGAATTGGATCCTAAAGAGAGACAATTAAGAGGCTCTAATTCAAGAAGAGCTTTTATTAGACATGCTTTCTCTAATGCTATCTTAGATGGTGATTTAGATAGAACTGACTATAAAGTAAGATTAGTACTCTCATCTGAAGAAAAGAATGACAGTGATAAAATTGGGTATGTTCAAGGAACACAGATGAAGAGCTTTATAGTTGCTGTTGTTACAGATATTAATGGAAATGATTTAAGATTTAATATTAAAGAAGGAAGAATAGTACAGGATAACAGTGGAGAAAAGGTTGTATACCCAATATCTTTTCCACAATATACAGCAGATAATATCTCTTTACCTAGAGAACAAACTATGTTAAGAGGTAAAGTACCTATGGATCCTACAGAAAAAGCTTTATATGATAGGATTATGTCTGAACAAAAACAAGGAATGGTTGGATTAGATAAGGTATTATTTGCTCCATCACTTACCTATAAAGCACATGAAGATTTCTTTGTAGATGGTACTGCAGTGAATTGGGCAAAGATTATACATGGATTAATAGAGAATGGTGTAGAAGTACTTGCATCTATAAATTATGATCCTACACAAGGAGTATTTGTTAGGAGAAATACTTTAGATAATTCATTTAATACTCCTGAGATTCCTAATCTAGAGGATATGTCAACTCTTGAGGATCTCATACAGAAAAATCATACTGATATAAAGGGAACTATAATACAGAAAACAGGAAAACAAGATGGAATATTTGTTAAAGCTGGTACACTTATAGTGAAAGTTCCTAGGAATCTTACTGCAAAAGAACAAGGATATGAGATTTTACAGATGAGAAATGCAAAATTAAAGGATCTAAAGAATACAGATGGTGCTAAAATAGGAGATCAATTAAGAGAATTTTTCCAATTAGCTATTGATGGAAAGTTAGTTGATAATAATGTGAATAGATCATTAATAAGTAACTTACTTCCAGAATATAAATATACCATTCTTGAATTACCTAATAATAAAATAGGTTTAGTAAATGTAAAGAATGTAGAGAATACAATAATGAAAACTGATGTACCATCATTCTCTGATATGCTAGCATCTACTACAATTGAAGATATTATGAATGAAGAATTTGTAATAAGTAGGGGTATGTATGAAGCAGAAGAAGTATCAAATAAACTTCCTGTTATGTTTGGTAGTTCTAATAATTATCTTAACTTTGTGCATAAAAATGTATATACATCTGTAGTTCCAGTGGAAATAGGTCCTGGCCAAACTGGATATACTCGTGTAAATAAAAGATTAATGGTAACTTTAGATATGACTCCAAAAGAAATATTAGCTCGTCAAGAGAAAGCTGATGAAAATAATGAGAAGATAATTACAGTTGATGATAGTGATTTTTCTGACTTAAAGGAAATTACATCTAAATTAACTGAGGAAGGAATAAAAGATATAGAGGAAAGTATAGATTTAGATGAATTAAAAAAATGCTAATTAATGGATTGTAGAAATTTATCAAGAGAAGAAAAACGGACAATACAGAAAATTGCCTTAGTTATTCTATATAAGAATAGTACCTTATCCTTGGATAAAGTAATGGAGAAGATATATGATTATTTCCATTCTTTTAGTGTGGAGAAGTACGTAGTAAATGCAAAAAATCCAGACAGATCAAAAGCTGAGGATAATACATTAGAGTATACTACATACTCTGCAAAGTTCTTATCTAGATTAATGAATAGAGAAGAAGGTAATGAGGATATTGTAGCTTTTAGAGAAGCTATATCTTCATTTGCTCCTACACTGTCTTTTGATAATATATCAAACTATACAAGTAAAGATTTTATAAAATCTAAGTTCTCTACTCCTGATAACTATGCTGCTATGGCTCCAATTGATATAGTTGGTATAGATAAAGTTGCACCATTTATTGAGGAGATGAGAGTTGCATTTAATCCTGAAGGTATAGAGGAAGCATCTATCACAGAGAAAAAATTTATTGGAGATCATAAAGATATAGTTACTCCCTTCCAAGCAACAAAAGTTGAGGGAAAGCCAGTTATATTAAGAAGAGTAACAGAATTTGCTAAAGGTCTTCAAGAAAAAAGCTTAATACAAGCAAAAGGTGTATCTATAGGAATAGGTAACGTAAGTGACTATGCATTTAAGTATTTCCTTAATAACTTTTCTACATCATCATATAATGATATGATATCTAAGTTGATGAAGGATGAACAATTAAGAAAGCATTACTATAATGAAATTATAAAGGATGTAAATGTAAGAAATTTCAAAAATGAATTTGATTTACAATCTGCTCCTCCACAAGCTACAGGTATCTTTGATAGTTATCTAGAGGATATGCTTAAAGCATTAACCTATCAATTTACTGATTTTATCAACAAGTATAAGGATTACTATATAATGTCTGGTGAACAGATATATGATAAAGAATTAGGATTAGTTGGTACTCCTGACTTTATTGCTATTAATCCTGAGAAAGGAACATTTAAAGTAATTGACTTAAAAGTAAGAGGTGTAAAAGAAGGACCTACATCTATAATAGATAAAGAAGAAGGATTACAGGTAAATGCATATGCTACTATTATTGAGAAGAATACTTCCCTCAAACCTGAGATGAATGATATTTTTTCTATTGAGGTGGCATATTCTTTAGTTAATATAGATCTTGCTTCTATTGAGAAGAAGCCTACAGTACGTATAAAAATACTTGGAAATAAATCAAAAACCTTTAATTTCTCAAAAGAAACATTAAAGAAACAAATAGATGCATATAAAAAGAATTCTGATTTAAGATATAATCCACAAAACTTAATATTTAAGAATGATATAGTAAAACCTCTTAATATATTAGCTAGACCTCGTAGAAGGAATAAAGGAAATACTCCTACTGAATTAAGATTTAAGATAGATGATGCTATTGAAACTCCTGAAGCCTTAAACTGGGGAATAAGATGGATGAAGAGAGTTATGCCTGAAATAGGAAATAATATTCAGGTTATTAGTACTTTATCTTCAGGTAAAGCTGGTGCAGAATGGTTTGCTGATGTAATTAAGTTTTATACATTAACTAACAAAGGTGTTACATATCATGAAGGATGGCATAATTTCAGTCAATTATATTTAACAAAGAAAGAGAAATTATCTCTCTATAAGAGAATACGAGAAAAAAATATTGTATTTAATACTAGAGATGGGAGAGTTGTAGATTTAAGAACTGCTGATTTACTAGATGTAGAAGAATTTTTAGCTGAAGAATTTAAAAACTTTGCTCTTGCTAATATAGAAAATAGAGATTACTCATTCCCATTTGAAGATGATAAACAAATAAAAAATATATTTCAAAGAATATGGGATGCAATAAAAAGATTCTTTGGATTGTATAACCAATATGGTGATATGACATTTAATGAGATTTTCTCTAATCTCTATAATGGAAATATTAATACTTCTAATTTTAGCCAGAGTAATGCTATATTTAATAATCTTGCTTCATTATATATTAGTAATGAGAGTGGAGAAGAAATATTAGATAATGCTACATTCTTAAAGATGAGAACTATTGCAGATACTATTCTTGAGAACTATATGTCAATGGATGGTAAATTAATAACTGATTACTTCAATAGTCGAGGTGTTGATAGTATTGCAAATGAAATACAACAAGAATTAATATTTAAAAAGGATGATTTGCAAGCACTATATAATGATTATAGTGATAAGATAAATAATGCAGAAGACATTATTCAGAAATCTATATATGAACAAAATAGAAATGGTATAGGTAGTATAATACAAGTAATTGATAAAATTCTCTCTAACTATGAGGATTTTATTGATGCTTATATGGTAAATAGTAACTTTGATGTATTACGGGAATTCTCAAGAAAGAATAAACGTAATATACGTAAGGTACTTGAGAATAGAACAAAAATAATTAATGATGAAGGAGTAATTGAGTTAGATAATAATATAGATGAGGATGGTGAGATGTCTTCTCCTAATGATGAAGATTTTGATTTTGATATAGATAATATTGATTTTAAATTTAATACTTCAGGAAATGAGAGAGAGGCTTCTCAATGGGCTCGTGCTGTCATAAAAGATTTCTTCTCTGTAATAAAGAGAATGCCTTCTGCTACAAGAATACTTGGAAAAGATGAGGATTATTCATCTATGATAGAGAATGATACAGATGGATTACCTGTTACATTACCAATGACTGAAGCATTTGGTAAAACCCTATCTATATTACAGGGTTCTTTTGAGTTAGAGGAAGTTAAGAGAAGAATGAATGATCCAGCTAACTATGAGAGATTTCCAGAATTAAATCATGTTCGTATAAAGTTATTTGGTGGTATCTCTGAGAATGGGGATAGAATAATTGGTGTATTTGAGAGATTAGATGAATTACAAGAATTAATAGATAATAATAAATATACAGATAGTGAGTACGAAGAATATAGAAGAAAACTTCAGTTTCGTCTTCATTTCATGGATATTATGTCCTATAAACAAGTAGAATTTAGACAGCTATTAATAGATTTAACCTCTAATAATCAATTATATGGAATGGAGGGTAATAATAAAAAATCTGCCATCTTTACTAGAGAAAATCTGGAGAATAGTGTTAGTTATATTATAAATAAATTTGTTAATGGATTTACTCAAAATGTATATGAGCTAGAGGAAAATAGTTTAGATAAAAAACTATTCAGAAGTGATTTATTTAAAACTGTAAGTGAAGTAGTTCGTAAAAGTATGATTGGAGCAAATAATGAATCCATAATTAAAAGCATAGAGAATACTCCATATCTATTTGATGATGTAACAAGAAAATATCACTATAATCCATTCTATGTAAAAAGGATGTTTAGTAGAGTATCCTCTACTCCATCTAGTCAGGATATAAAGAAAGTACTTAATTATTTAGGTATAAATATAAGTGATTACGCATACTCTAATCCGTCAGATATAAAGGAATTGAGATCTATCTACTATAAGATGCGTGATATATTTGATGAGTATGCTAACCAAACTATTGATAATATTAAGAGTTATGTTTATGATAGAGAAGGATCATTAAAATCAGCAATAATAGAGTATAATAGAATTATGAGTAAAGGAGCTGATATAACTAATAGTGATAATGCTACTCTTCTTGACTTGAAGGAAAAAATGCGTAGATATGCAAATAAGATATTTCCTTTCTCTCCTGTGAGCAATATGTTGTCAGATTCTACAACAAAATACTTAACAAGAGATAAGTATATATTCTCTGTAAATTTATCATTATTTATTAGCTTGGCTAATATACAGAAAAAGTATGAGAAAGATATATCTTATGGTAGTGTATATGTAGGTAAGGATAATCATACTGAATATACATTCTTCCGCAATAACCAGATGACTATGTTAACTGGTATACTAAATGAACATGATATTAATAGTGTTGATGATTTAGATAAATACCCAGTACTAAATACATTAAATCCTAAACTAAATCCATATTTATGGAATAGTGCAATTATTAATAATATCTTTGATAGAAATACTGGTAAAAGAATAAAAGAAAATAAATTTTCAGTTCAGATATTATCTCAAATGAGATTGAATACTGGTGGACAAGATATTGTAAAGAAGATATCTGAAATGAATATGGATGAAAAATTATTAACTGATATCTTACTCTATATAACTGAAGGAAGAACTGAGATGCGTAGGATGGAAGCATCTAATAGTAGCTGGATGATTGGATTACAGAAGGATGGAAAAAATATTCCATTTATAGATATGTTATCCAAAAGTGATAGTTATACTATTCAAGATGGACAATTTGTTTTTGGTTATAAGAGTTTCTCTGATCCTAGATTTACAATTAAGGTAATGGAGTATGTTCAGTGGGCTGCTAGTAAGTATGCATATTATCTTAATAATCCAAATGAGAAAACAGAGAAAGAGAAGAAGGGAAATTCTCATACTGATAAATTATCTATATTTGATGAGATGTTACCTGAAGCAGATAAGATAAAGAAATTTATTAAGAGTAAGATATCAGGTGATCCTAATTATAATTTAAATAATCTTTTTTATGATATATCTAAAGAAGATCCAAATTTATTTACTTCTGTTAATAAATCTATATCAAATTATTTTGAGGGAATAGCTATATCAAATGAAGACTCATTTAAGAATGAGGCAAATAAAACATTATCTGAAAAGAGCAAGGATATATTAAGACAGATAGATGATATTCATAATCAATCTCCAAATGCACAAATATTAGGATATACTGAGAAATCTCCTATCTCTGATAGTGTTGCTAGACATGTAATAGCTAATGACTTTATTATGGTAATGGAAGATAGCATGTTACTGTTTGGTGACTTTGCTATGTATACTGATCCTATTAAGAGACGTAAGATTATTGGTAATAATGGAAGTATAAACTATGTAACAGAAGAATTAAGTAAGAAATTACAAACTTTAAATAAATTATCTATATCTGATATCTACGCTAAACATAAGGGTAGAATATTAAATAAAGATTATACCTTAATAAGAAAAGAAGTAATAAAGGATATGAAGGTTCCATCTTTCGAATTAAAGGATTTTGATCCTCTTTCAGGTAAAGAATTGACCTTTATTAAGAATATATTGGATATAGAGGATGTAACAAAGAAATTTACTCCTGAACAAAGAGAAGAAAGAAGAAAGGAATTATTAGATTTTGAGGAAGTAGATGGAGAAATAATAGCTAAGGGTAAATACTCTGCCTTCTATAATGCACTGAAGGAAATGGAAATAGCTGATGGTACAGGTTATATTAGTTTAGATTTGTATCGTCAATTATTAATGAGAGAAGAAACTTGGACAGATAACCATGAACTTGAGTATAAGAGGCAAGTGTATATACAGAAGAGAATACTTGGCTATGAGTTGAGTGAAGCAGAGAATACTCATGTTAATAATGGCCCATATATGGCATTTAATATTGCTAAAGTAGCATTAACTGGTCCAGAATATCTTGGAAAATCAGGACCTTTATTATCTACTTTTGATAAGATGGCATTATCACCAATGATTCCTGAGTATCATCCAAATACTCGTTTGGCAGATATCTACTATAATATGTTAGATAAAAATTTAGATTATGTAGTATTTGATAGTGCTCAGAAAGGTAGAAAACACACTGCTCAAAAAGCATTTAATGATGATTATGAGAGTGTATACAATGGAGAAAAATCTAATATAGTACAACATCACTCTGCTTTCTTAAAGATGCAGGTAAATATGTCTACTATTCACAATGATAGTGTTCTCTCTACACAGTTAAGAGATATTTATGATAATATTATATTAGAGTATAAGGCTACAGGTCGTCCAACTGATGCATTATTGAATAGACATAAATCTTTTGTTAAGTTACTTGGAAAACTTATTAAGTATCAATCATCTAAAATGTTAGATGAAATGGGATTAAAGAGAGATGGAACTCTTGATAGCAGTACTAGATTTATGGACTATATTGCAAAACGTCTTACTGAACAAGGAGATGTTGATGAAAATTTGTTGTCTTTACTTCATACTAATAAAAATAATACATTTTCTACTATATTAGAAGCATTACCTATACATACTAATGTAATGGATATGATTTCTGGTATGATAGATGATAATTTTAGAGAGATCCGTTTAAATGGAAGTAAATTAATTCAGACATCTGAGTTAGGCACTACATTAAAATCTTTAAAATTAAGCAAAGAAGATATCGGTACCGTTCAATTAAAGAGTCAACAAATAATTAGAGATAAAGATGGTAATATAAGAATGACTGAAGTTCAAGCTAAAGTACCATTCAGAGAGCAGTTTATACCTTTATTAAATAAAGAATTTACTTATGTAGATAAACAAGGTAATGAGAGTGTTCGTAAAATAAGAGGTGCTACTCATGAAGAGAGTATACGCAACTTAAATATTGCCTTGAGAGATCCCAAGTGGGTAGCTAAAAATAGAAAATCATTGACTTTCTATGGAGTACGTATTCCTCTTCAAGATCAGTCATTTGCAGCAAATATTATAATAGCTGAATTTCTTCCACAGTCTATGGGGGATACTATTGTATTACCTCCTGAATTCTATAAACAAACTGGTGCAGATAATGATGCTGATACAGTAACAGTAACATTTAAGTATTTAGATAAAGATACAGGAGATCCTATTTCTATTAAAGGAGTAGAAGATATTGATTATGATGAATTAGTATCTAATATAAATAAATTACAGGCTGAATTAAATGAATTAAAGGAAGAAAAAGAAAAACCTAAAGATGAAGTAAATATAGACTTATCTTATAGTTTATCTGAACAATATATGGTTGATATCATTGTTCAGTTGGCTAAAGATGAAAGAATATACTCTAAATTAAAAGTTCCTCTCTCTAAATTAAGAGAAGAATTAGAATTACAGTTCACAGAAGATATGAAGGGACTAACTGTAAAAGGATTATCTGAAGAAACTACATTGTATAAAATATACAAAAAAGGTAAAGATGTAGAATTTATAGAAGCTATTGATGCATTTATATCAGACGCAGAAGAATCTAGATTTCCAAAAAATAAAAATAGAACTACAAAAGAAATATTAGATGATGAAACTTCAGTATCAGAAAAACTTAAAGAGCTTAGAAAAATTAAAAAACTCTATAAGAAGGGAATTCAGAATGGTATTGTTAATGAAGTAATGTACTTCTTAGGAATGCCTGAGAACTATAGCTATATTACTGATACTGATACAATTGAGCCTATTCAACATGCTATTGAGAATATTCTATCTAATAGATATGGAAGAGAAGTAAAATTAGGAAGAGAAACATCTGCATTAGATAGTATGGGATATTTCTTTAATTTAAATTCTCACGTTAATAACTTTAATATCCGTGCAATGCTTGGTAGCTTTGTTAAGTTTTCACGTATTTTACGTGGTCATGTAATGAAGGATACCTATTTAAATAGAAAATTCAAAGGAGGTAGTTTAGATAAACTATCAAAAGGTATAGCAAGATATGATAGATATTTATATACTCCATTATTATATAATGTAGATAGTAGACAGGATACTATCCCATTAACTGTCTATGATGAAAATGGAGTTCGTGTAACAAAAAATTTATCGTCTATTACGACATCTCTTCTTGATTTGTTTAAGAATATTGATATCTTTCCATCAGCAGGAATATCTTGGAATAATGTTAAACAATTATTATTATTAATGGGAACTGGGGTTCCTATGGAAAGAGCCTTATTATTCTTAAATAATCCAGTACTTAGAGAGATAGAGAAAAAAAGTATAGAATTGGGAAGTGATTATCAATATAGGCATGCTATTGTTGCAACAGCAGAAGATATATTAAAGGATCCTATGTTTACATCTACTTATAATATAATGGGTTCACCCAATATATTAATGCTTAGACCAGCTGGTCAAATAAGTAAATTATCAGTTGATTTAAAGGATATAAAGTTTTCAGAAGAAATACTTAAAGAAATGGATAGAGATTTCCAGGAATATACAGATAGAACTGGAAGAGGATTAGCCTTATTCTTAAGAGAAGATGGTAGTAAATATTCTGATATTGCTGAAAAAATATTTAAATATTATACACTTCTTACTGAAGATGCAGATTACTTCTATAAATTTGGTATCAAACCAATGGATAGAGATTCCAAGAGTTATGCTAGTTTTAGTAAGATTTCTTCAGCTCAATCAGTTGAGAGACAAATAGCTACCACAGGTTTATTTAATTCAGATTTCTTAGATAAGAATAGAGGTGAATTATCTACCACTAGTATATTCTATAATGATGAAGTTATAAAAAATATATTAAGTAATGTTTACCCAACATTAATGAATATTCATCCTACATTAACACAGGGATTGATATTTATGATAAAACAATTAACAAATAGTGTTAATGCTAGAGATGATGAGAAAAAAAGAATGGAAACAGTTATATTAAGTGATTTCATCTCAATGATTGTAAATAATCTTTATGTAATGAAAGATGAGAGAGGCAAGAATTTCTTGGCTGCATGGTTTGAGAATGATATACATACACAGTTGTCTTTCTTTAGGAGATATAATACTAAGAGAAATGCAAGTGGTGAGAGGGAAGTTAGAAATGATGAAAACTTATTGAAGTCTTTCTCTACTCAAAATTCATCTAATATAGAAAGTTTAATTAAGAAGAACTTAGATAAAGAATTATCTGATAAAGATAGAAAAGATTTTATAGATTTAGTATCTACATTAAATCCAGGATTGATGGTAGAGGAAGTGTTTAAGAGTGCAATATTTGCTAATCAGTTTGATTACTTAACATCTAAATATCCTGAATTGCTAAATGTGAATTTAGTAAAGTCTTTAGTTCACTTAAAGACTCCTGGAAGAAAGGATCCAGGTCTTAATCCTACCACTAAAATAGATCCAGATACAGGAGATATAATGTACGAGAAAGAAGATGATGGAATAACTGATTTAGAAGATGAATTTGGAAGGAAAATTCCTGTATTAGAGGGAGGAAGAGATTTTAAATTATTGGATATCTATAATTCTCTTACTCAAAGTTATTTGTCTCTTAATATGCCAGGTAATCCATCTGAAAAAAATGTTATGGAAACTGTATTAAGAGAAGAATGGAAGCATCTTAAGTCTTTTTCCTTAGATAAATTTCCATTAGTTTATCAACAAGCATCATTAAAGGGAGAAACTGATAAGTATACTAATCCTGAAAACGTTAAAGAAATATCTAAATTTTTTGATTTACTCACATACTACTCATTAGCTCAAGGAAGTCACTTAGGTAAAGGACGTTCTTCCTTTGCACACTTAGCTCCTGTTGAGGATTTAACTAGAATAGTTAAGGAAAGTATGGATAATTTTGCATCTATATTTAAGAATGAAGATGGATCATTAAAAAGAAATGTAGAAACAGATGTTACAAGAATTTTAGAGGATGGATTTCAACCTTTATTTATAAGTATTCATCATGATGACTATAACTGGAATAGTGATATCCAAAATGGAATTAGAAAAGGATTATATCCTAGATACTATAAGGGACATGCATCTAAGATGTATGATAAGATAAATAGTTCAAATCCAATTATGGAAAAGAGACAATCTTTAGTTGGAAATAGTAATATTTTTAATAACTTTACAGTAAATAATGTGGATGAGGATCCATTTAAATGTTATAAATATGACTTGTGATATCCAATTAAAAATAGAAGATGATTTAGTTAAGAAACAATTAGTTGATAATGATATGAAGTTTCCAGATAGTAAAATGTGGAAATTAAGAGAGTATCACTCAAATCTTGTTTCTATAGCTAAACAAAAATATTCATTTCCCTACTCAAAAATATTCTCTTTAGAGAGAATTTATGGAACTATGGATATGCGTGTAGTATTTAATAATGATGCTGTAAACTTTCTACAGGATAAAAAAGATATGGAAAGAGAGCAAGATCGTATTGATATGGAGCAATCTTTAATAGAATATGATGCTCAAAAGAGAGTAGATGAAGAAATTTTACAAGCAAATAATTTACCAATAATTAAAATAACCTGTTAATGGAGTGTTCAATTGAATCAAAAGTAAGAAATGGTATATATGCCAGAGTAAGAGAAGAATTATCTAAATTTCCACAAATAAAAGTTGTGGATAATAAGGTTATTATATCTTCTGAAGAAGGATATCTTGCTGCAGAGGGAATAAATAGACAATTTAATTATCCTATATTAAAGGGAAAAGGAAAAGAGAGAATTATTGATATTCCATCTAAATTAATAGATACATATATTTATAGCAGTGATTATACAAGTGAACACTTAGATAAATTAATTGCTGACTCATTTAAGAGTATGTTCTCTAAAGCATCTCCTAATTTAATGTTATCAACCAAATGGTTGGATATGCCTTTATTGGAAAATGCTACAATGGAAAAATTATTAAATTTTGCTAGGATGATAAATCCTAATTTTAATATCCAAGTAGTTGATGATTTACCTGTAAAAGCAGTATCCTTAATAAGGGATTATATGATTATTATAAAGAAGGATGCTATATTAGATGAGTTGCCAGAAGAGATAGCTCACTTTTTTGTAGAATTACTTCCTGATGATAATCCTCTTAAAAAAGAATTAGTAGATAATATTATTAATTTTCCTATTTATAAAGAAGTACTTAATAGCTATGGTGGTAACAAACCAAATATCGAGAAAATAAAGAGAGAAGCTGCTGCTAAATTAATTAGTCAGTACATTAAAGATAGTTTTGAGAATAATACATCTAAGTATGGAAAATCAAAGAATTCTATAAGTAATTTGATAGCTAGATTTATACATTGGGTACGACTGCAGTTACATAAAGTTTCTCCATATTATAGAGAACCATTAGATAAGATGCTTGATCCATATTCTAGAGCAGCTGGAATGATAGTAGACGGTAATACAGCTCTTATAGATAGAAGTAGAATTCCAACTATAGCAGATAGTATATTCTTCTCTAAAGCAGTTCCTCCATTAAGTAGTGAAACTAATGATTTGGCTAAATCACTTCATCAGTTATCTAAACAAGCTCGTAATAAGGTTACAGAAATGTATAAGCTTATCACTAGAGAGCAGAAATTAAGTGGATTAGAGAAATATATCACTGAACAAAGTGAAGATGGTGTATCTAACTTAAAGTTAGTAAATATAATGTCAATATTGGCAGAGAGCTCAAGTGTAGCAGGAGAACTTATTGCAGATACAGAAATAAAGACTGTAATGGAAATATCTCAAACTGCTCAGAAATTGGCAGAAGCTATGAGAGAGATGGAGATGATTCCAGATGCAATGTCAAAAGCATTATTAGATTTAGAGGCAACAGATAATGTAGATGCATTACTTAACAATATGACTGAATTAAAGTATTACTTTGATTTTACAGAATCTTTTATTGATATAAATAAAGGATTTTTATCTATGATAAGTAATATGCAGGAAATATATAAGAATGACAAGGATATGTCATATCTTCATTATGAGAAACTTCTTCGTTTTGCTGGAGATAGCATGAAGAGATTTGAAGCAGTTGATAGTGCTATAGTATCTAAGTTACAGAACCATGTATTAAACTGGACATGGAATTTTACAAAGGAAACATATGAGAAGGAAATAGATAAAGTATCTGAAATAGAGAAATTGATAAAAACAGATAGAAATAGAAAGCTTTTTGCTAAGAGAATTGAACAAACTTTTATTGGAAGATTAACTAAATCACAGCTTGCAGAATTAGAGAAAATCTCAGACTTAAAAGAAAGAGATGAAATGAGGAAGAAGATGATGATGGCTGCAACTAGAGAAAAGTTACGTATTGCATTAACTGGAAAATTGACTACTGGTGCTTTAGAGAAATATAAATCAATAGCTGATATTACTCCTTGGCAATGGGTTGTATACTTAGTTGGACCAATTTCATTTGTTGGAGATCCATTTGTATCTTCAGTAATGAAGAGTTATATAGAGAAGGTAAATGAGAGAGATGTAATATCAACTAGAGAGAATATTAAGATAGCTGAGAAAGTAATGCCTATCATGTCAAAATTAATGAATGAACATGGTATGAATTACTATGATATAAGCAAGGCTATCCAACAAGTAGAAAAATTCTCAGATTTCAGATACGAGGATGGATTTGAGAGAAGAGTATTTTTAGATAAAGTTAAGAGATATGAATTTTTTAGAGATAGAGCTAAATTAATTGAACAAATTAATGAGATAAGAATTGATGATAAAGATAGTGATGAAGATAAGAAACAGAAACAAGAAGAAAAAGAAAAAGCAAAAGAAGCACTATCTAAATTTGATGAGAAGAATTCATATCGTCCATTTACAGACGAGTACTATAGAAAAAGAGATGAGTTAAATAAATCTTATATCAGATCTAAAGAGGCAGAAGAATTAAAAAAGATAAGAAAAGAATACTTCTCTAAATATGAGGAATTTACCTTCTATACTTTAATGGATGAGACACCTGAAACAAAAGAAGTGCTTCTCTCTTTAGAGGATCAGATGGCTGATTTAGCAGAGAAGGACATGAAATTGAGAGAAAAGGTTCCTCAACAAATATTATCTGATTTAAATGCATTTGATGAATTATTTGAGGTAGATGATGTTCAAACAACTCGTCAATTTCTAAGACATAGAGATAAATGGACATCTGAGTATATATTTACCCAGAGACAAAGAAACGTTATTATATCTAAAGAACAAGCTAATCAAGCACACTTTAATATATTTACTATACAGAAACCTTCAGATGAAATAAAAGATGATATAGATGCATTATGGAAAAAATTAGATGATCTTAATCCATTAGTTGAGGAACAGGATATACAGTTTCTAAAGAAATATGATGATGCTATATCTATATTATATAAAGAAAGAAATAATTACTTAAAATCAATATCTCTCCCAAATGGAGATAGAATGATACAAACATTAATTTCTGCTGAATCTCCAGATTCAGTCTTATTATCTAAGAAATTAGCAGATATTGAGTATGATATACAAGCTCTACGAGTAAAGAAAAATATTTATAAAAAGATACTAACTGCGCCTAATATTGATAGATTTGAGAAGAATGCTCATATTGCAATTGGTGAATTTCTATTTGCCATAGATGCAATTTTCTCTGGAAAAAGTTATGGAAAAGATCAATTAAAGGAAGCTATAAATAAGTACTTTGATGTAAATGGAATGACTGTAGATGAGTTGGTAGATAACATCTCAGGTTTATTCTTAAATAATAAACCTACCACTCAGGATATAGCAGATATATTCTCAAAAACAATAGATGCTATCTCAGTAAAAGATATTGCATTCTCTAAAATAACTAAGAACTTCTTATCATTCTCATTAAAGAATATATTAGATGGAATAACTAATAATGAGGGAATTATGAGTGCATATGATATAAGAAATAATTATATCACTAGAATGCAACAGTTAATTCAAGAGAGATCATACTCTACTTTTTCATCTGGTTTAGATAAAGATTGGAGAGATATGATATGGAATGATATAAAGGGATTATCTACAGGATATGTAAATAGAAATTACTCCATAGGAAGTGGCCCTCTTAAGATAATTGAGATGTATGCTGAAAAACTAGCAGCTAAAGTACATGAGGTAGATGCTGAATTAATAAATAATAAATTAAGAGAGATAAAACAGTTTGATGGAACCGTAGATCATCTTGAATCTATATATGCAGACAATTTCTTTGTTGATGTTGTTATGTTTATAAAAATGCTTGCTGAAGATGATAATACTGCCATTGCAAATGGAGTAGAGCAAGCTGTAGCTGAATCTCACTTTAATTATATTATGAATCTACATACTAGAAAGAGGTTGAATGCTAATCTACAACAAGATGAAACATTTACACCTCTCTCATATATGGTAAAAAAATTACCAAGAGAGAAGGAATCATATGATGAGATAACAGGAGATGCATATTCTAATATAAAAATAGAGTACCCATTCTTTGTTAAGAGAAATAAGGTTAGAGATATATTCAGAACAAAAACAGAAGATGAAAATGGTATTCCTTATGATGATAGACATCCAGATGTAATTGCTGGAAAGATGGATCCTATTATAGATATAAATGGTCAATTTCTACCTAAATCTAGAGGAGACTATTACAACAAACAATATGATGATACATTTGGAGGAACTGATGAGAAATCCAAATTATTAAAGGAATTACATAATACTTTACTTCAGACTTACTTAGATAAACAAGTAAAGGAATTACCTGAAGGACAACGTTTATCTACAATGATTCCTGCTCGTTCTATAGAGTTTGATAAATTTGAGAATGCTAAGAGAAGAATTACAAATCTTCAACAAAATTCAACAGATCTATTACTCTCTATCCCATTCTTTAGAAATAAAGCAGATGGAAAAGAGGAAGCTAACGCAAATGTTGAGTTGGGAGTTCAAGAACAAGTAGATGCAGATATGTATGAGGGAACAATTCAAGAAGCTCGTTTATATGAAGGTGCATTTCTCCCAACAAAAGGTAATATCAAATTACGTTCAAAGAGAGCTATACCTATAGATAAAACTTCTGTAGATGTATTATCATCTATAATGATGTTTACAGAAGATAGTAATGAATGGGCAGCCAAAAATATGATGGCTCCTGTATTCTCTTCTTTTAGAAGAGTTTTTGAGAATAATATAAATCCACAAACTCATGCTAATGAGAAGAGAGCTGAATTATTCAGAGACAAAGAGCAAATAACAATTTATGGTATTCCTCCTGGTGGATTTGCAAATAATCCTGATTTAGCAGAAGCATTAAGAACTCTTAATAATTTGTCAGCAATGAGATTATTAGGTGATCCTCTTGGTGCATTAGTAAACTTTTTCTCTGGTATTACTCAAGAATTAATAGAAGCATCTTTGAATAAAGATGAATATAAGAACTTTGTTAAGACATTTGGTAAAAGTACTGTATTTCACGCAATGTATTCTGCAGACAATTATAAGAAACATAACTTATCTATTGAGACACAATTTATAGATATGTTGCATATGATTCCTGATAAGAGAGAATTATCTCATCAAATGTCAATGGCCTCAAAAGTTTCTGATATAAGAGGTTTATTAATGTCACCTCGTTCTCAATCTGAATTATCATTAGCTATTCATCTTGGATTAGCAATTGTTAATAGTAATGAAGTAGAAATAGATGGTAAGAAGATGAACTTGTATGATTTATACGAGAAAAGAGATGGATTAATACAGTTAAAGAAAGAATATGAGAAATATAATGATCTCTATAATCCTGTAGATGGAAAGTTTGTTAATAAGATAAGAAACAAAATAATGCAGAAGTATACTGCATTACAAGGTAACTTCTTTAAGTACAATCAATCTTATATCTCTAATTTAGCAGTAGGTAAATCCGTTGAGTTAATGAAGAGATGGTTTATGGCTGGATTAGTTAGGAGATGGGGTGATCCTGTTCATGATTTCTACCTAGAAGAAGAGAGAATTCCATTCCACACTGCAATGCTAACTACTATAGGTGATATATTTAGGCCACTATTTACAGGTCAATTTGACGAAGTTAAAGATTATTTCTCATCTATAATTAAAGGTAATCCACAAAGAAGAAATGCATTGATGCAATCTTTATCTGAGATGTTAGTACTTGTAGTATTTGGTGTATTAATATTACCAATATTACTTGGATGGGATGATGATGAAGAAGAAAAGAAAAAGAGATTAGAGGCAATGCCTTTAGCACAAGTATATGCTATATTGATAGCACTACGTGTTCAGGGTGAATTAGGTACATTTATACCTCTTCCTACATCAGGATTAGGCTACATGGAAATGAAGAGAGCTATCTTCCAACCATTAGCTATACCTCAATCTACATTTGATAATATCAGTGCTCTTCTTCCACTTGTTTTAAATACAATATCATATTATGCATTTGGTAATAAATCTGCTGAAAAAAGAGCATTTTATCAGAAAGATACTGGATATTGGTATAAAGAGAAAGGAGATTTAAAATTAGCTGCTTACTTATTAAACTCAATAGGATACACAGGATATACTACCAATCCTATACCATATATATTAACAATTGATCAAATGCAAAATAGGCTGAAATAATGAGAGTACAACTACCAAACGGATTAACCATTGAGGTTTCAGTAATGGACTATCTATTTATTCTAGAGGAAGAGGATATGGATCTCTTTTATCAAGAGTGTATGGCAGATAATCTTGGGATTGATATTGTTAATCCCTTTTCTAGAAAGAATATCCAAAGCTTAGATATAGATGAGGATGAAGAAGAGGATATTTAGTTATATTGTAATATAAATATTACCTTCATCTCTAAAATTAGTATATTATAGCATGTCCGACAGAAATAAATATATAGTTATTAGGAATAATAAGATTCCTTTTTCTCAAATCTATGCAGATTGTGGGAATACTTTGTGTTTTCCTGTTGGTAGTGAGGATAACTTAAATGCAGTTCTAGTAAAAATGTGTAATAAAATTACACGATTAGAGTATGCAGTAGAGAAAGATCCTCTATTTACATCTTGGCTAGAGAGTAATCCTCTCTCTAACTATATACAGGAAGCTCCTGAAGATGGAACTATATATGGTAGACAAAATGGAGGATGGGTAGAAGTAACAGCTACAGAAAGTGACCCTATATTTACAGCTTGGTTAGCTACTAATCCATTATCAGGATTTTTAACAGATGCTCCTAATGATGGAGATACTTATGGTAGAAATAATGGTAATTGGGTACAAATAGTAACTAATGAAACAGATCCTATATTTACTGCTTCAGACGCTTATGGAATAACTGCATCAGATATAAGTAATTGGAATACTGCTTATGGATGGGGAGATCACTCTTTAGTAGGTTATTTAACTTCATTTACTGAAACAGATCCTGTATTCTCAGCTTGGTTATTAACAAGTCCTTTAAGTGGATATGTTCCTACTTCAAGAACTATAAATATAAGTGGTGTAACACAGGATTTATCAGCTAATAGAACTTGGTTATTTGACTACCAACAAAATACAACTCCAACTGGAACAGGTACATCATCTATTATAGTTGGAGCAAAATGGTTTCATACTGATTCAGGAAGAATATATGAGTATGTTTATGATGGTGATACTTATCAATGGGTATCTCCAACATTACCTACAGCAACAGGAGCAACTGGAGCAGCAGGTCCAAATAATATAGATACTTCCACAACAACTCCTATAAATGGAGTATTAAAGGGAAATGGAAGTACTGTAGCACAAGCAGTTGCAGGAACAGATTATCAAGCTCCTCTAGGATATACTGCTGAGAATCAAGCAAACAAAGAAAATACAACATTAGATAATTCATCTACAAAATATCCAACAAATAATCTAGTTAAAACAAACATAGATAATTTTTCAGATGATGTAGATTATGTAATAATGATTAATCAAAGAATACTTTTTAACTACTAATATATGTCTTTACCAAATAGTTCATTAATAAAGGTTGCAAATGTATTAAATTCTGGAGTTGCTGTTCTAACAGGAACAACTATAGGAACTCTTGGAAGTAATACAAATGGAACAACTATATATACAGCAGGATCTCAAGGAGGTCGTATCATCTCATTAACTGGCGCAACAAACGATACTGTTACAGTAAATGTTTATATATATATTGTAAGGGGTGCTACTGTCATTCCTATAGGATTAGTAAATATTCCTTTATCAAGTGGTAACACTAATGCTGCACGTTTTGTTGTAGATTTTTTAAATGGATCAAATATTCCAGGATTACCTATAGATAATACAGGTAGACAATATATTCCTTTGATGCCAAACGATGTACTCAGAGCAACAACATTAGCAAACTTGTCAGGTGGTACTTCTGCTTGGTTAACATCACACGGTCAAGATTACCAATAATGAATGGATTATATGAAAATATTATAAATGATGGTATAATTCAGGGAAGAGCTTCTGGATTAGATTCTGGTATGTATAATGGTTTATATCATGATACAGGTAATATTAAACCACCGCCTATAATAAGAAATCTAGCACTGTTTCTGGATTCTTCTGATATGAGATCAGGATCAATACCTCCTGTAATATGGAGAGATTTAAATGTAACAAACGATGCCATCTGTACAAACGTATTATATTCTAGTTCGGATAGAGGATATGTTTTTGATGGTACTTCATATTGTGTGAGTAGTAACACAAGTACAATTGTGGGCATTGGTGCAATAGTAACGGTAGAAGCTGTCATATCATTGGCTACATCCAGTAAATGTGTTGTATTTACAGTTGGACAAACAGGTGCTGGATTTAATTACGGAATGATTTTGCAGGGTAACGGATTATATTCAAGGAATACTACAAACGATGTTGCACTTGGAACTGCACAGGTTACATTAAACCAGTGGACGCATATAGCAATTGTGTATAACAGTACAGGATCAAAAGGATATATCAATGGGGTGTTGGTAGGAAGTAATTCGCAAACTACAACTAACCCAGCAAGTAATCCATTTTATGCAATTGGACAAAGAGCTTCCAACTCAACTCTGGAACGTTTTTCTGGAAAAATAAAAATGATCAGAGTACAGAGAACTGAATTGACAGATGATGAAGTTTACAAAAACTATCTTTCAGCAAAAGCAAATTATAAACTATGATATACAATTTTGATTTCAATATAGAAAAAGATGGTCAACCTTATGTAACAGGAGATAAGGCAAGTAAATTCTTGTCTGATTTGCTGTATTCAAGAGTAAGTGATAAGCCTATTCTGGAAACAAGAATAGCAAAATCTCTTTTGGAAACAGGTCAGGTTGACTTAAATCAGGAAGATTCACAACACCTGTTAAACATTATTTTAACTGGAAGTTATGATAACTACTTTAAGATTGCATTAGCAGAACCTCTTTTAGTAGATGAAATAGATGGTGTTCCTGTTTCTGTTACATTGTGGCAATTAAGAGATGCAATGGACAATAAGAAGTTGGTAGACTACCATCCTGTAGAAGTTGCAGCAGCAATAGGAATGGCTTTAGGGTTGACAGAAGAACAAGCTACTACATATACAATTCGTCAATATGTTAGTCATTTGATAAACATAATGCCTTCCTCAACTCCTGAACAAATTGCAGCAAAAAGCAGAGCCTTTAATGCATTTGAGTATGCAAATACTATTTTGAGAAGTTCTCCAACAGTATCTCAAACTGCAGGAATCTTGCAATTAACAAAAGAACAAGTAGATCAATTATATATTTCAGCTAAATTAGTAGAAGCATAATGTCACTAAATTTTCCTACATCTCCAACACTCAACCAAATATACACTTCTGGAGGAAACTCTTGGAAGTGGAATGGTTATGCTTGGGATGCATATAATCTGAATGACACAATAAAAAGATTTGCAATAAACACTGCAAAAACTTTTGCATATTGTGGAGAAGCACTATCTTTTTATACGGAAAGTGATAGTAACTGGACAATAGTCAGATATGCTTTGGCAGCAGATGGAACTGTTACTGGAGAAGCAACAGCAACAAATGTTGATTGGACAAATTATAGCAGTCATATTTACTCATAGTTTATGTACGTAGTATACAGACATATAAGATTAGATAAAAACCAACCTTTTTATATAGGAATAGGTAATGAAAAAAGAGCATATTCTAAACATGGAAGGAGTAATTTTTGGAAAAGGATAGTTGAAAAAACTGACTATGAAGTTGAAATATTATTTGAAAATTTAACTTCAGAACAAGCTAAAGAAAAAGAAATTGAATTTATAAAACTATATGGAAGAGTAGATAATAAGACTGGGATATTATGTAATATGACAGATGGTGGAGACGGAATTATAAATCCTTCTCCTCATGTTAGAGAAGAAAGAAGAAAAAGATTTACTAAAAATAAATTTGCATTAGGTAATAAGTATAATTTAGGTAGACGGCAAACAGAAGAAACAAAATTAAAAATAAGTCAATCTAAAAAAGGATGCAAATCTATAATGACAGGTAAGAAGCATTCAGATGAATCAAGAAAAAAGATGTCTGAAAATACAGCAAGAGCAATGTCTAAAAAAGTAATTGATACTTCTACTGGAATTATTTATAATAGTATAACAGAAGCTGCTAAAATTTTAAACATTTCACAAAATACATTAGCAAGATATTTAAGAGGTGTTAGAAAGAATAAAACAACAATGAAATTTCTATGAACGCAGTATGTTGGGCAATACAGAATGGTAACTGGTCAAGTGCATCCACTTGGGCAGGCGGTGTTATACCTGATACATCGGGTACTGACTCAGTATATACCAATGGTTTTACTGTTAATGTAGATACCAATATTAATGTTGCGTTGTTGAGTAATGTTGCTGTAACTGCTGTTAGCACAAGGTTGAATCCTGTGATGACCAGTAATACAGCTCCTTCTGGTGTTGTCACAGCAAGTTCTTTTTCAGGTGGACAATTACCTTGGTATGCTTTCAATGGTAGTACTGGAGGATCAAACCAGTGGGTTTCTAATGGAGCTGTTCCACAATGGATTCAATATCAATTTGCAAGTTCTGTTTTAATTCGTTCTTATTCTATATTTTATTCTTTAGCAAGTAGCGGTAGACCAGTTAACTTTAATTTACAAGGAAGTAATGATGGAAGTTCTTGGACTACACTAGATACACAAACAGGACACGTTTTTACAAATGGTCA
>Ga0208695_1001136_pt1 | contig 23423 bp, 17 predicted proteins | sample AD_UKC111_MetaG_FD_184449 | JGI IMG/M metagenome (GOLD analysis project Ga0208695, IMG submission 184449) | Active sludge microbial communities of municipal wastewater-treating anaerobic digesters from Hong Kong - AD_UKC111_MetaG (SPAdes)... | ecosystem: Engineered > Bioreactor > Anaerobic >...
GAATTCATTTTTTCAATTTTATTTTGTGCAATTTTAATTTTCCCGTCAATTATTTTTGAATTAATTGCTTATTTTGCACCAAAAATTACCCCGAAAAATGCAAGTATAATTTTTTTGACAGTAATAAATATTATTTTACTCATAATATTTATTATTAAAGCAAGCAAATATACAGATACATTTCTCAAAATCAATCTCCATCCTGCAGCAATTTTTGCAATAAGTTTTGCGACAATCATTCTAATTGGCTCATTTATGCTAAGTCTTCCGAAAGCAACAGTAGAGGGTGAAGCCACAACATATATCGATGCACTCTTTACAAGTACAAGCGCAGTTTGTGTCACAGGCTTGGTGGTTGTTAATACTGCAACCCATTTCACTCAATTTGGTCAAATAGTGATTTTACTTTTGATTCAAATTGGTGGATTAGGTGTGATGACGCTGACTACCTTTTTTGCCGCAATGTTTGCAGGTGGGTTGAGTGTGCGTGTGCGTTTACTTATGAAAGAATATCTCGGACAATTGCAAATCGGAGGTGTAGCAAAATTAATAAAGCAAATATTTGGATTTACATTTACAATTGAAGGAATTGGTGCAATATTACTTTTTGGTATTTTAACAGAAACTTCAAATTTATCGATTTCTGAACGTATTTACCAATCAATTTTCCATTCAATTTCAGCATTTTGCAATGCAGGATTTTCAACTTTCCAAGCTGGATTGATGGAAAATTATATACAGAATAATGCTGTATTTTTGATTGTAATAATGTTGCTTATTATTCTCGGTGGATTAGGATTCTCAGTATTACTAAATTTATCAGAATTATTCAAATATCAACGTGGGAATAAATTTAAAATTAGATACAAATCAAAATTAAGAAGTTCCACAAAGCTTGTATTGCTCACAACAGCTATATTGCTTATCGGAGGAGCAGTACTTATCTTCATTTTAAAACCTGTTGAAATGTACAAGTCGATGACTATTCCCCAGCAAATTTTGCACTCCTTCTTTTTATCAGTAACATCCAGGACTGCGGGCTATAATTCTATACCAAGCGAGCTATTACCGATTCCCGTTGCATTAATTGTAATATTTCTAATGTGGGTTGGTGCATCTCCAGGTTCGACAGGCGGTGGAATTAAAACTACTACTTTTTCTCTCGCTGTGCTTTCATTATATAATCATTTGATTGGTAAGGAACGCATTGAAGTGTTCCATCGCGAAATTGACCAGAAAAATATCCATCAAGCATATTTAGTAATTGCCGCCAACTTGCTAGCCCTTAGTATAGCATATTTCTTTTTAATATTATTTGAGACAAATAAAGCTCCACTCGATTTACTTTTTGAACTAGTTTCGGCTGCAAGTACTGTTGGCCTATCAAGGAATATTTCACCTTTTCTTTCTGTCGGTGGGAAAATTGTAATTATATTGACAATGTTCATTGGTAGAGTAGGCTTCCTCAATTTCTTCTCAGCATTTGTTAAACCACGTGTTGAACCTAAATATCATTATCCAAAAGAAGATATCTTAGTTGGATAAAATAAAATTTCTATTTTTAAAATTTTTTTTCATTTTTTTTAAAAAAAATGTAACAAATTGCCTTTTTTTTTGTCTTATAGTAAAGTAGAAATTACATTTTTTAATAAGTAAATTTTTTAAAATTCGAAGACAAATAAATGAATGAGTAAAATATAGATATAGTGATGAGATATATAAAATATTCGCTCTATGGAAAATTTTCTGAACAAAATTTATTACTAAATACAATGTATTTTCATTTAAATTTGTAATTTTATATTTTTATAGAAATAGGAAAAAAGAAAAACAATTTAATTAAATAATTAAGCTACAAAGTATCAAAATGTTTCAACAATCAGAAATAAATCAAGAAGCAAAAATATCCATCAAAGAATATCCTAAAGATGGCGTTCAAACAGAACCTAAATCTAACGTGTTAGCAATGAAATTAAAGTTTTGGTTCTCATTCATTCGGTTGAAGATAATTAAACTTCTTAAAGACATATTGAATTATATGCCAGGCAGAAAACATTTCTTTTTTAAGTATAGCTTTCTATTTGAACCTCCACAGTTAGCCTATCTTGGAAGTAGTATTTATGAAACTAAAGATGTCGAGGGCTCAATTATTGAAATTGGCTGCGCAGAAGGTATGACTACTGTGTTTTTAAAAAAATATATGGATTTCTATGATATTCATAAAGAATATGTTTGTATTGATACATTTTCGGGCTTTACAAAAAGCGATATTAATTATGAATCTCAAAAGCGAAAAAAAGACCAAGATGTACTAAAAATTATGTTTAGTATCAATCGAAAAAGCTGGGTCGATCGCACATTAAAAATGAACGGAATTAGCGATGTAAAAACTTACGTCGGCGATATTAACGTGTTGGACCTAAAAGATATTAATGTGGATAAAATTAGCTTTGCTCTTGTTGATTTGGATTTGTACTTACCCGTTTTATCCGCTTTAGAAAAATTCTATCCACTGCTCGAAGAAGGCGGAATGATAATTGTTGATGATTGCACAGACCACGAATACTTCGATGGTGCTTTTCAAGCTTATAAAGTATTTTGCACCAAATATTCTCTTCCCGAAAAAATTGTCCAAGAAAGACTGGGTATTATTCGAAAATAACAATTCTAACTAATTCACTCTCCTAAATCAAATAATTACATCATATAAATAATATTTATAAATTGTAATTTATTAATAATAATAATTTCACTATTTCGTAAAAGTTAATTAAATTGCATTTAATTTTATGACATAATTTTTAAAAGGTGAGAAATATGAAAAAAATAGCTTACTTTTTATTCCTTTGTTTAGCATTCCAATTCTCTTATTCTCAGTGGGAATCCAAGAATAATGGAATTGATATGTCAGATGTTGGTAAAATGATAAGTTCATTTATGTTAACAGGAGATACTATTTACGTTATTACCGGAGGGGGAATATATTTTTCTTTAAATAATGGAGAAGTTTGGCAAAATGTCGGATTAACAGTAAAGGATTATTCTTTGCTAAATTTGAAGGCAGCTATAACAATTGAAAAAGATAATATTGTTGCTAGTTTTCCGAGCAGAGGATTATATTTATCTACGGATCACGGTGTTAATTGGAAGTTGAAGAAAACCTCATCTGAATATGATACAACAATTCAAGCTGTTTATATTAGCAACAATAACATTTTTGCTGGTACTGGATTGGGTGTGTATATTTCCACTGATTTAGGTGATAGCTGGATTTTTAAAAATATTGGTACTTGTGCAAGTGTATTAGCAAAACACAGGAATAACATTTTTGCAAGTGGATGTGGAGCAGCTTCATCTTTTGATATGGGAAAAACATGGCTTCTAAATAATAAAGGCATAGATGTTCATACTTCAATACGAGCAATGGTTTCAAATAATAATAATCTATTCCTTGGTAATGATGATGGTAAGGTGTATTTATCAACAGATATGGGAGAAAATTGGGTAAAAAAGAGTAGCATCGATATAGGTATAACTTCCTTAGTATTAAGGGGGGACGCCATTTTTGCATCGGTTTTTTCAGGGATCTATCTATCTGTTGATAGCGGTAACAGTTGGCGATCTATAAGTGGCATTACATATCCACCAGGTCTAACATTTTCTGTTTTCACGTGTGGTGACTATATTTTTGCAGGAACAGATAAAGGTGTCTACCGTGCAAAGCTCAGCGATTTAATCACCGATGTCAAAGACTCGCCCACGCCCAGCGATGAAATTGCTCTTTTCCCAAATCCCGCCAGAGATTATATTGGGATTGAGATTTCTGAATACTCAGGAATGATTGAAGGTGCAAATTATTCAATCCTCAACCTGCTCGGGCAGACTATGCAAAGTGGAACACTTGCAGAAGCAGGGGATGTTCAAGGTGAATGTAGAATTTCGGTAGAGAGCTTGCCTACGGGAATATATTTTCTTATTTTAAAGGATAGCCAGGCAGGTACATTCGTTCCACTGAAATTTATTAAGCAATAGCCTATCTACTCTACTAAAAAGCTGCACCCGTTGGAGAGAGCAAATAAACACCATTCCCAACGGGTGCAGGTCGTTATGCAATTCCATCCTGCATCTACTCGGTGGTTTTATACCATCGAAGATATTCTTCTATATTTTATATTTTTATGGTATAATTTTTGTATATTTTATTTTTAATTAAAATTGCTTGATAATATCGAAATGCAATCAAATTTCATATATAAACATACTACGAAATTGCCGTTATTACTTATTATACTGCTTATCATTTCGTTATTTCCACAGCAAAATGCTTACTCTCAAAGTTCCGTTGGTGGAATGCCCGAAATGTATCTGCTGCGTGAAGTTGGAACACGTCCCATCGCAATGTGTGGAGCATATTCAGCGATAGCTAATGACCCTATTACTATTTTCTACAATCCCGCGGGATTTGGCTTCTTCAATAATACACCTTCTTTTCAGGCAAGTGTCGGCGCCTTGGGACTTGGGCGAACAAATAGTGTAATTTCCTATGGACAGCAATTATCGGAAAATTTTGGAATTGGAGCGGGAATAAACAGCTTATTTTCAGGATCATTTCAAGGAAGAGATGAGCGTGCAAACCCCACACGCACAATGTCTAATAATCAGTTTGCATTCATTGCTGCTGCAGCATATCGTTTGGAATTTGCATCATTTGGTGTGTCTGTTAAGTATTTGAATGATAATTTAACAGGTTCAGATTTGCTTGGCAATGGTTTTGCATTTGATTTAGGTACAAAGTTCAATGTTATGGATATGTTTTCCTTTGCACTTTCTGTGCGGAATCTCTATGGACGGATGTATTGGAACAATACGGGCGTTGATTATGAAGTGCTTCCTTATGAAATACGCAGTGGAATTGCAATGGAATGGGGATTTAACGCAAGCAGTTATGAAACACGTTCAGCAACCACAGGCGAACTCGAGCAAGTTGTTGTGCCTGCAACAAAATATCTGATTCTATCATTTGAAAGTTCCTTTATTGAAAATGCAATTTCCCCAAGTTTCTGTGTTGGTGTTGAAGTTGCACCTGATGATATAATTGCATTTCGTGGTGGATTAGAATTATATGGCGAGAAATTGGGTGTACCACAGTTATTTCCATTCAATAAATGGGGTGCAGGGGTATCGTTGCGACCGAATATTGCGAATTTATTTGAAAATCTGAATTTTATAAGCCATATTGATTATACAATTTCAAATGAATATCTTTCATCAAGCGGAATTTCGCATCATATTTCACTAACATTTATTTTGCAATAATCATAAACAAAATATCTTATAATTCCTTACGCAGTCGTGCAACAGATATTTTCATTTGCTCGCGATATTTTGCAACTGTCCTGCGAGCAACATTATAGCCATCTTCTTTCAATTTATCAGCAATTGCTTCATCGCTTAGCGGATTCTGTTTATTTTCTTGTTCGATCAGTTCTTTTATTCGATTTTTGATTATTGTAGTTGAAACCTCCTCACCTTCATCATTGGGCAAAGCCTCGCTGAAAAAATACTTAAGTTCGTAGGTCCCAAAATTTGTTTGTACATATTTATTATTGACAATTCTGCACACTGTTGAAATATCAAGTCCCGTCAAATTGGAAATATCCGCATAAATCAGTGGTTTGATATATTTCGGTCCTTTTGAAAAAAAATCTTTTTGTATACCTGCAATCGCACCCATAACTTTAAGCATTGTAGCGCGGCGTTGCTGCACAACTTGCATTAGAAATTTTGCATCTTCATATTTGGAACGAATCCAATTTCGGGTTTCCTTATTATACTTTTTTTCTTTTGCCTCCTTTTTTAACATATCATAAAGTGCACTTATTTTAAATGGCGGTATTGTAGTATCGTTCAATGTAATTTGCAATTCGCCTGTTTCTTCATCTCTATCGATGATAAAGTCAGGAATAATTGTTGATGAACCAGGATAGCTAAATCCATTGCCAGGCTTTGGATTGAGCTTTTTTATTGATTCAATTGCATCCTTGAGCTCCTCTTCGGTTATATTTAACTTTTTTATTACATCTTTAAAGTGCTTTTTTGAAAATTCATCAAATGCCTCTATAAGCACGCGCAGTGCAATTTGTTGAGAATGTGTCGGCTTTAATATTGCTTTGCATTGAGCAATTAAGCATTCCTGCAAGTTGCGAGATGCAATTCCTGGTGGGTCCAATTGCTGGATAATTTTCAATACTTTTTCAACTTGTTCTATTGTTACAGGCTTTAAATATTCTTCTTTTTCGCGATAAATGTCAACAACATAATCCGAGGATTCAGGAGATATTATTTCAGGATTTTCGATAAGTATTTCGCCTAATTTCTTTTTGCTTGCATCGTTGATTTTATAATTAAAAGCCGGATTAATTTTGGATACTTTCTGTGTTTCATCATTTAATTTCAAATAATTAGACTTCTGCTTTTCAAAATTGATTTCGGCAATATTGGAATTTGTTTCTTTCATTATATCTTCCAAATCGCGCCGTAGATAGCCATCATCATCCACATTCCAAAGTATATGCTTGCCAATCAAGAGTTCTTCTTGACTTAGTTGAAATAATTGCAATTGCTTCTCAAGTTCCTCGATATAATTTACTTCTTCCTTTATTTGAAACTCCATTGGCTCATCTTCGGCATCATCCCAGGAACTTTTAGGATTTGGGATATATTCAGCATCATCTTGCAATACCATTTTATAGAATTCATCAGGTTCCTCATCCACATCGGGGTTATAAATTGATAAAGGTGCCTCCTCTTGTGTATTATAATCATTAAAATAAGTTAGATCTTCATCATTTGTTTCACTATTAGCCTTGTTTTCATCTATATCATAAATTGGAGCGTCAGCGAACTCATCCTCAATGATTTCGTCATCTTCTTCCTGCTCAATTTCATTAGTTTGGTTTGCAGGCGAATTCTCATCAATTTCCAATAGAGGATTTTCTTCAATTTGGCGTTTGACCTCTTCTTCAAATTCAAGCAGAGGCATTTGCAAAAATTTTAAATATTGAATTTGCTGAGGTGTTAGAGTTTGCTGTAATTGAGTTCCAACATTAACAGATACATTTATTGCCATATTCCCCCTCTTTTAAACACTCCTATTTTTCAATTTTGAATAAAATTCTTTACCATATTTTTTCTCAATTGGCTCAGCGAGAAAGTCAATCAAATGAATATTTTCTCTTTGACCCTTTTCTTGTCCTGGTTTGCATTCTATAATTTCTTCATAGTGAATATCAATATCATTTTCTCGAATTGGGAAAAGATGGCAGGATATTGGTTTACGAAAACTCGATTTTCCATCAAAATAAGCGCGCTCAAGTGCGCATTTTGCAATATCGCCATCATAATACACGAACACACAATCTCTATAATTTATACATTGGGTCGTTAAATCGCCGCTAGCACCTATTTTAGCAAAGCCATAATTGTCGATATATTTAATTGAAGTTTGAGAAAGATATTCCTTTGCTGCATCAAGGTTTTTTGCTATTTCCTCAAGTTCATCTTTTTGCAGTGGGGCTCCATCAATTCCATAGAATGTGCAACAAGCACCTTTGCACTTTCCCAGGTCACAAGCAAAATGCACATTGAGTATGCGATTGTCAATATTATAATTTTCGAGTTTCACAATAAATACCGTGCCAATTTTTACTAATTTAACAAATTAAAATGAAATATTAGCATAAATATATATTAACATACTTGTATTAGAGTAGCACAATCATCCATGATTGTGCAATACTGCACCAGGATGGTGCAGCCACATAGTGGCACAAGCATCCTTGTTCGTGCTTCCTTGTCATTCTGAACGAAGTGAAGAATCCATACTTTGGGAATGGATTCCTCGCTATGCTCGGAATGACACGTTAATTGTAGGGGCGTATCGCAATACGCCCTTTCTTATTCTATCTGGATCAATTTTTATAATTTATTCCTTTAAAGCGCCTGCCAGCAGACCCCGAATTATTTGCTTTTGAAAAATTAGAAATAAGACTAGTATAGGTATAGCAGAAAGCGATGCTCCTGCCATTAAATGTCCCCAATCGATAGATTGCTTACCGAGATAAAATGTTAATCCAACGGGCAATGTCCGATATTGCTCGGAGTTTGTAAATAAGAATGGGAAAAGAAATGAATTCCAATTTGTCAAAAATGTATAAATGGCGAGGACAATCAAGACAGGCTTTGCTGTTGGGAAAATTATTTTGAAAAATATCTGCCAAAATCCTGCGCCATCTATTCGAGCAGAATCCTCTAATTCAACGGGTATAGAGCGGATATATTGCCAAACAAGAAATATTCCAAATGGTGTAACGCACCAGGGAATAATCAAAGCCCAATATGTATTGAGCCAACCAATCTTTACAATCAACCTATATAACGGAATCATTATCACGTGTGATGGAATTATTAGCACACCAAGAATAGAACCTGTTAGCAATGCTTTACCAAAAAATTTCCGCCGCGCAAGAGCATAGCCAACCATTGTCGAAAATAAAACATTTGCAGCGGTTGTGCATATTGCTACAATTGATGAATTTATAAAATACAAACCAAAATTATCTGATTGAATTGCCTCAAAGTAATTTTTGAGGGAGAAATCGGAAAAAAGCGTTTGGAAAAATGTTGTAAATCTTTCAGGATAGGTTTTTAGCGACAGCAATAGCATCCAAAACATTGGAAAAATCATAATCAATGCGATAATAATAAGAATTGCATTAATAATAATGGATAATATTGTTTGCCTATATGAGCTATTTTGCATTAGGTATATAACTTGTATAATTAGAAATTATTGAGCTAATATCATTTTCAAGTTGCTTATATATTCCAACATTAGAGCCATTAAAGACAAAAGCAAACAAAAAAATTTCGCCATCAAGTGTGTTAGTATAACCCGCAAGTGAGCTAACATCACGATGAGTGCCTGTTTTTGCCATAAGATTATTTGCTGCGGCTGTTCCACGCATTCGCTTTGCCAGGGTTCCATCGACTCCTGCTATTGATAAAGTTGATAAATATGATTTGAAAAAATTCGATTGACTTGCTTTTTCAAGTAATTGAACTATTGATTTAGCACTTGCTTTATTGCGACGGGATAGCCCTGATCCATCATTTAAAATAGGTAATTGATTGGATTGAATGAAAGTTGCAAAAAGACTATCATAAAATATTTTTGCAGAAACAACTGTTTCAGTATCTCTTCTTGCAATTGCACCATTGAATTTAAACAAATTTTCAGCAATAAAATTATCGCTATTTTTATTCAATAACTGTATAACATCATTGATTGGACGTGAGAATTCAGCAATTTCTTTCATTTTAGAATAATCAATTTTATCTGTTTTTAGTGCCTTTGCAAATTTTCCTAAAACACTAATTCCATTATTAATCAATCGATTGCGAAACACACTCGCAAAGCTCAAAGTAGGGGAAAGAATAAATTCCTGAACGCTTGTGTTAGAATTTTTAGGCATTGAGCCAGAAATATAAATTACTTGAGTTCCATTTTCTTGCAATGTAGAATGAGCAGAAACACGGGTCCGTGAAGCTGCAAGGAGTGAAATATCAAAAGGAATTCTATCCCCATAGTTTTGTTGAAGAATTTGGAAATTAGAGGAAGATTTTTTCTTTGTAGTTTTTTTCTTTGCAGGTGGAGGTGAAGAAATTTTTACATTTGAAACAATTTGCACATTTGCGGCATTTGGAATAATTTGAATTTTAGGTTGCTTAGTATTTACACGCGAATTTAATAATATTTTGAAGCGATTTTGCTCAATCGAGAGTGCTGAAATTGGTGCAACAGGCTCAACCTCATCATTATCACCGCTATAAGCAAAACGATTATTTTCACCATTATAGAGTCTGCCATCCCCAATAATATTGCCCGTTATTTTTTTTATACCCTGATTTTGGATTTGCCTAATCATCTCATCCAGATTTGCAAGTTCCATCAAGCAATCTCCGCCGCCTACAATGTAGAGATTCCCGTTGATAATACCATCTTTGATGTTGGTATCATCGGTGTATATTATCGTACGGAAATTAAAAGTATCACCCACAAGCCAATAAGTCGCAAACGAAGTAAAAAGTTTTGTCACAGATGCGGGTTTAAGTTGCAAATCAGCATTTTTTTCATATATAAATTTTTTACTATTTAGTGAATATACAGCAAGAGAATATTGGGTTTTCGTAAGGTTATAATTGGAAAGAAGCGAATCAATTGATAAGGTGATGTTTTGATAATTTGAAGCAGAATTGACCCTTTGAGTTTGCTCAGAGTTTTGCGAGTATAAATAAGGTATAAGAATTAATAAAGTTAAAACTATAATAAGGCTGTGTTTTTTCATTTACAATATTTTCCGCCAATTAATAAAATATAAAAATAAAATGAAAAAGGAAATGAAAGAAATTACTCAATCATCTCGCACTTATTCTTTATCCAAAAAATTGCGTATAATTTTCTGTGTATATTCTGTAAGCAAATTCTTTGATGTCAAATCTGCGCGATTGCCAAATATTGCAAAATCCTTTGCAAGATCTTCCCAAAAAATTCTCTTCAAATCCATTGATGCTTCCGCGCTATTGTTATATATTTTTGTCAAAAATTCTTTTAAATTCTCATCCAACTTCTTATTATCACTTGCAACGGAATTATACAAACCTTTTGATAATGCCCAATCGGGAGAATGATAATCAGTATTGATTGCAAGCTCCATCAGAGCAGCTTTGCCAATCTTTTTTTCGAGAACGGGAGCAATAACAAAAGGACCGATACCAATTGAATACTCACTTAATCTGACTTCTGCCGCTTGGGAAGCAAACACATAGTCAGATGCTGCAATTAAGCCTACAGAACCGCCAATTACCTTACCTTGAATACGTGTAAAAATAAATTTTGGCGCATTTATCATTTCCCAAATAACCCGAGCATATCCAAGAAAAAATTTCCTAGCTGTAATGGGGTCATGTATCCCAAGCATTTCATCAAATGAAGCACCCGCTGAAAATACTCCATCACCATCGCTTTTGAGTACGATAAATTTGACTTCTTTATTTGCAGATGCTTTCTGGAATTGAGATGCCAATTCTTTGAGCATAGCCGATGTCATTGAATTTGCCTTTGAACTATAAAATGAAATTGTACAAATATGATGCTCAATTGTTGAATATACTTTCTCTTCCATAATTATCCTTTAATTTTAAAATTCCTATAATGCAAATTAATTAATTTTATGTTAAAATTGAACGAATTCAAATTAAAATATTCGTAATTTTGAATTCATAATAAAATGAATTTAAAAAAAAGTACCATAATAGAGTGAAAAATCCGAAAATATATATTAGCGTCTCATCAATTATTATAATTAGTATTTTAGCATTTTTTCTAATTCATAATCATCATACAGATTCAAAGGCAGATAATAATATTGCTAATGATTCTGTTTCAATAAAAGTTAAAGCAACAGCGCCCGATACTAATTTTTATCGTGCTGTATTTGAAGATACAAGCGGTTCGGCTAGTGATTATAATTCAATTTCATCTCTTGCAGAATTAGGCACAGACAAAAATGCAGGATATTCATCAAATGAATTTGGAAATGCCCGTCGAATAAATATAGCTGTTATTGGACTTGATACGCGGCTTGGTTCCAACGCTGGTCATGCTGACGCGAATCATATTTTCTCGATTATGCCTGATATAGGAAAAATTGAAATTATTTCGATTCCACGCGATACTTATGTAGATTGCGGCTATGATGATACGACTCACCTAAACAAACTAACTGTGTTTTATCTTGCGCGTGGACGTCAAGAATATTTGAAACAAATTGCAGCGATATCGCACTTAAATAAAATTGATTATTATGTTGAATTTGGATTTTCACAAGCAATGGCAATACTTCGTTTTCTTGGTTATGATTCAAAAGAGACATTGCAAATCCTGCGTTCACGTCGGGGGTTTGCAATTGGCGATTATCAGCGTGTTTATAATCAAGCTCAATTTATGCGTCAAGCTGTGTCGAAATACTTCAATACTGTCAATGGTCCCCTGCGCCCCGTAATCATTAACGGTCTTTTTGGACTTGTGAGAACAAATCTAAATTACTCTACTGCTTGCAATATACTTGACCAATTAAAGCAATCAAATTTCAGCAGTAATCCAAATAATATTACAATTAAAATTCGTCCGAGTTTGAAAACCGATTTCAAAATATTTGATTTTTCTGACCCTGCCACAATTGCAAAACTTGATAAAAAGATCGAGTATCTTAGCGATGATTATTCAGACACAACCCACAAAATAAACAATATTGATGGATATGTATATAATAAATTACGTCGTGCAGTCATTTCTGCTGAAAGCGACACAGCAAAAAATCCATCCCGAGCAATTTCAAAAGTTGAGGGATTTTATGAACAAAAAGCCTGGCACCAAATTTCAGATGACACGAAACGAAATGAATTACGCGACCGCATAGCCAATGTTTTAATTGTTTCATATAAAAAGAAAAATAATTTAAGCAAGGCTGATGCTATTGCAAATGCTATTGCACAAGAAAAGAAATTATTTGGAATAAAACTTGACAATAATAATCAATAACTATAATTTATTTCTGAATTGAATGAAAAGACTAACATTAATTAGACATTCAAAATCAAGTTGGGAAGATGAAACAACCGATGATTTTAACCGAAAGCTCACAAAACGAGGTGAGAGAGATGCAAAGTTTATGAGTGAGTTTTTGACCAAAAAAATTCAAAAGCCTGATTTAATCTTTACCAGTCCCACTTTGCGAGCACAACGTACAGCAGAATTTTTTGCTGATGCCTTTGATGTTGATGATGATAATGTTATTAGTGACCAAGGCATTTATGACCGCGGCTCAAAATATATCATTCAATTATTGGAAAAATTAAATGATGACATTGATTCAGTAATGCTAATAGGCCATAATCCCGATATTACAACATTGGCAAATTATTTCACAGGTGAGTATTTCGATAATATTCCAACAACCGGTATTGTGGGAATAGAGTTCGATATAAGTACCTGGAAAGCCATTGAAGAGAAACCCGGGAAATTATTATTCTACGAAATTCCCAAGAAATATTTCAAGAAATCAAAATAAATTATTGAATTTCATATAAATTCACAATTTTATAATTACTTTTCCATATATTTGTATTTTTATAAATTAAAAACGGTGTAAATATGACAGGTGTTATTATTCTCATATTAATCGTTCTATTTCTACTTCTCGCGTCCATTCGAGTTATAGCTGAATATGAGCGAGCTGTTATCTTTCGACTTGGTCGACTGATAGGATTCAAAGGTCCGGGATTATTTATTCTTATTCCATTCATTGATAGAATGGTCAAAGTCAGCTTGCGGACTATTACAATGGATATTCAACCCCAGGACATCATTACGAAAGATAATGTTTCAATTAAGGTCAACGCTGTATTATATTTTCGTGTGATTTATCCCGATAAGGCAATTGTAGAAGTTGAAAATTACTTATATGCAACAAATCAAATCGCCCAAACGACATTGCGTAGCATAATGGGGCAATCAGACTTGGATGAAATTCTGAGCGAGCGAGAAAAACTCAATCGCCGATTGCAACAAATTATTGATGAAAACACAGAACCTTGGGGAATTAAAGTCACATCTGTTGAAATTAAACAAATTGATTTACCCCTCGAAATGCAAAGAGCAATGGCTCGCCAGGCAGAAGCTGAACGTGAGCGACGTTCAAAGATAATACACGCTGATGGAGAATATCAAGCCGCTCAAAGATTGACAGATGCTGCTCAAACTATTGAAACTCATCCCATTGCTTTGCAATTACGTTTCCTACAAACTCTAACTGACATTGCAACCGAAAAGAATTCCACAATTGTGTTCCCTGTACCTATTGATTTTTTAAAAGTTTTTATGAAAGATAAGTAATTTATTTTTCCCAAAAATAAAAAACCTTCCTAAGTGTTATAATCAGGAAGGTTTTTATTTTATATATCGGCTCTATCAGCTATTCTCCATTCTCAGGAATATTTTTCAAAAGCTCTAATAAGAATTTCCAAACATTTTTAACAGATGAGATTTGTACTCGCTCGCTTGGTGAATGAACGTCGAACAAATTTGGTCCAAACGAAAGCATTTCCATACCTGGATATTTTTCGCCAATAATTCCGCATTCCAAACCCGCATGAATTGCTACAATTTTTGGATCTTTATTGTAGGTTTTCTTATAAACATCTTTTGCAATTTTTAAGATTTTGGAATTAACATTTGGTGTCCATGCAGGGTAGCCTTCACTAAATGTTGTAAAGGCATTACCTAATTCCATTGATATCCTGACTTTTGAAGAAAGATATATCTTCTCGGATTCAACAGAGCTTCGCTGTGATGTTAGTATAGAAATTTTTTCGTCATTTGTTTCGATAACAGCAAGATTTGTTGAAGTTTGCACTAATCCTGGAATCTCGGGGCTCCAGCGGAACACGCCGTGTGGAATTACAAATAAGGAATCAATGAATTTTTTTTGAGAGTCAATTGTCATAACACGTTTGGGAGTTGGCACTTCTTCGTATGATATTCGTAAATCGGGTTCAGTTGCTATATATTCCATAATAATTACATTATTGCAATCATCGAGATAAGATTTAAAATCATCAAGAGCGACATTTTTTATCACAACAGTGGCTTTAGCTTCTCTTGGGATTGCATTGTGCTTGCCAGGGGCATCAAATGACACAAGGCGTGCATTTACTTTTCTTGTCAAACGTAGAAGTATTCTCGAAAGCATAACTACTGCATTTGCTCTGTCGGACCCAATTTCAAGACCAGAATGTCCACCACGACATCCCGTTACAGTAATTTGGAATGTTTTGCTTTCGATAGGTACTGCATCAGCAATATAATCATATTCACCTCGTGTATTAATACCACCTGCGCAACCGATTGTAAATTCAGCTTCATTTTCTGAATCAAGATTAAGTAAAATTTTTGCTTTAAGCATATCAGTACCAAGCCTATTTGCACCTGTAAGTCCTGTTTCTTCATCTATTGTAAAAAGTGCTTCAATTGCGGGATGTGGTATATCCTTCGATTCGAGCACAGCTAGTGCCATTGAAACACCTATTCCATTATCGGCACCAAGTGTTGTTCCATTAGCTTTTACATAATCACCATCCACATAAGCATCTATCGGATCATTATCAAAATCGATTTTGACACCGCTATTTTTTTCGCATACCATATCAACATGGCCCTGTAATGCCACTGTCGCGCGATTTTCCATACCTTTTGTGGCGGGTTTTTTAATTACTATATTTCCTGCAGCATCTTGCTTATATTCAAGATTGTGCTTTTTTGCCCAATCTATAAGATATGCAAGCACTTTGCCTTCTTTTTTTGATGGACGTGGTACTTTTGTTAATTGCTCAAAATTTTCCCAAACTGCTTTGGGCTCCATTTGCGATAAACTAGTTTTTGCCATTATTATTCTCCTTATTGTTAACTTCTATTTTTGTGATTTCTTTAATTTCGATTAAATGATTTGTATATAATGCTCCAAAAAATTTTGAAACACGCATCATTGCATCCGCAATTTCCTCGCTTGATTGATCCTCTAATAATTTAGAAATTTCGTAAATTGTTCGCTCACCATTTGCGAGCTTAAATGTTCGACTTCCTAATTCATCAAGATTTGCTTTTATAAAGGGACTCTTATTCTTCGAGATGAATAATCTTTTTGCCCACTCATTTTTAAAGCGCGGAATAAGCAATGATATTGTACCGTCATCCTTCTGCTCATATCCAACTTTCGGGATTGGCGTCATATCAAGAAAATTTTGGGATTTCTTTATTTTTTTCTTAAAAATCAATATTGTTATGTAAAAAAAATGCAAATTATTAAAAATTATTGAATTTATATTTATTAATTATAAAATTCATTCTATTATAGCAACCTTTTTCAATATTATCCTTTTTTAAATATTATTTTTCTTAATTATTTATTTAATTTCTATTAACTTTCTTTCTGGTTAATTTCCTTACTATTTTCTTAATTTTGAAGTTTTTAATATTCGTAAATAATCAAATATGTCATTTCTCAAACGCTCAAAAAATTGCGGTGAATTGCGCATCGAAAATGTCGGTGAATCAGTGATATTAAATGGATGGGTTCACTCCCGTCGCGATCTCGGTGGATTGATTTTTATTGACTTACGTGATAGATATGGAATCACTCAACTCGTTATTAAACCTGATTTAACGCCCACGGTTGTTGAGAAAGCTAAACCAATTCGTAGTGAATTTGTGCTTGCTGCTAAGGGTATAGTTAGACAACGAGAGAGTGTAAATCCACGAATTCCAACAGGCAATATTGAAGTACTGCTCGATGATTTGGAAATAATAAATCCCGCAGAAGTGCCACCTTTTGAGATTCTCGATGAACTTGATGTTTCCGAGGAACTGCGATTAAAATATCGCTATCTTGATTTGCGGCGTCCCGCTTTACAGAAGAATTTTATTATACGTAATCAAATTGCTCAAGCAACACATCAATTTTTTTATCAAAATAATTTCATTGAAATTGAAACGCCTTTTTTAATGAAATCCACCCCCGAAGGTGCTCGCGATTTCCTTGTTCCAAGTAGAATTCATAAAGGAAAATTTTATGCATTGCCTCAATCTCCTCAAATTTATAAGCAATTGCTAATGGTATCGGGATTTGACCGATATGTGCAGATAGTAAAATGCTTCCGCGATGAAGATTTGCGGAGTGACCGCCAACCTGAATTTACACAAATTGATGCAGAAATGAGCTTTATTGAGCAAAATGATATTATTGAGCTATTTGAAAAATTTTTCAAAACGCTCTGGAAAGAAGTACTCAATATTAATATAGAAATTCCATTTTGTCGAATGACTTATAAAGATGCGATGGAAAATTATGGATCAGATAAACCCGATACGCGCTTTGAAATGAAATTGAAAAAATTAAATCATATATTCAAGAATTCTCAATTTCAAGTATTTGCAAATACAATTACCTCAAATGGAATAATTGCAGGTTTTAATGCTCAGCAATTAGCTCATTATTCCCGTAAGCAAATCGATGAGCTTACAGAATTTGCAAAAAAATATGGCGCCAAGGGTTTATCTTACATAAAATTCGTGGATGGTACAGTTTCATCACCTATTGCAAAATTTATGAATGATGAAGAAATCAATAATATAAAAGATACATTTTCAGCAACAGATGGTGACCTAATTTTAATCATTTCAGATAATTGGAAGACGGCCTATACTGCGCTTGGTGCATTACGTCTGGAAATTGCAAGACGCAGTGAAATAATGGAACAAGTTAGAGGACAATTCAATTTTCTATGGGTGATTGATTTTCCATTATTTGAATTTGACGAAGGTGAACACCGCTGGGTAGCAATGCACCACCCTTTTACTTCGCCAAAAATGGAGGATTTGGAATTGCTTGACACTAATCCCGGCGAAGCTCGTGCAATTGCTCACGATATTGTATTGAATGGCGTTGAAATTGGGGGTGGGAGTATTCGTATTCATAATGAGCAAATTCAAAAGAAAATGTTCGATTTGCTTGGTTTAACCGAAAAACAAGCTAATGATAAATTCGGCTTCTTATTACAAGCCTTGAAATATGGAGCACCACCCCACGGAGGTATTGCATTAGGTTTGGATCGCCTCGTGATGCTTATGACAGCCACGGATAATATCCGCGATGTTATAGCATTCCCCAAAACAACATCAGGTTTATCGTTAATGGACAATTCGCCTTCAGAGGTTGATATTAACCAATTGCGTGATTTGGGATTGAAAATAGAGGGATAAGTATGCAATAATGGGCTCTGCTCTCTATGGCGATTACTCGGTAGTTGGTGTTTTGTTTAAGTTTTATAATTTAAGCAGAAATGCTTTTAACACAAATTTATATAAGTTCATAATTTTGAATTCCTGCTAAACTTTTATTTAATTTTATAATAATAAAATTTAACTTATATATGGCGCAGACAAGATTATAATTACTATAACTCAAAAAAATCTTTAAGAAAATAGAATTGATGATTCCGAACTGAATCCTGATGATTGGTATTATTCTTGGTAAAGAATTACTCAATAAAAATTTAATTTAAGATATTATAATTATTTCACATAGAATATCTTAAAATTATACTTCCCCCCTTTGTGGGCCCGGAGGGACTTGAACCCCCGACCGACGGATTATGAGTCCGTTGCTCTAACCAACTGAGGGCATCTCTAGCCTCATCAGATTTTTATAATCTGATTTTAAGATTGCCAAATATTTCACGACCTGGGCCAGGTTGATGTGAATTACCGTCAGGGTCAGGTTCAGTAAATGCCATATAAGTTTTATCGAAGATATTGCGCAAATACACACTGCACTCCCAATCTAAATTCCATATTCTAAATTGATATGAAATTGAAAGTAATGTTGATTGGATATTTAAGGATAGTCTGAATAGAAACAATTTTTTTGCAATTTATTTCAGAATTTTATTTTCTAAAGCTTCTACAAATTCTTTTTTTAATTTCTCATTATAAAAAGGTAGTCCTAACAATTTAAAGTATTTGTTTTCAGCTTCCATAATTAAATCCCTTTCTAAGATTGCTTTTTCTCCAATTTCAAGTAAGAATTTTTGTTTCCAACCTTCATTAGATTTTTCATATCGGCCTTGGTTATCCTTGAACTGATCGCCCTTTGGTTCTATAAAAACCTGATAAATAGTCATTTTATGATTTTTTTCTTTTAATAACATCACAAAATCCGGCTCAAACGCACTCCCATTGTCAAAATCAAAAATTTGGAAAAATTTCTCATTCCTCAACAATGCAATTTCCGAAAATCTTTGCCTCAACTTTTCTATATATCCATCAATAAAACTGATAAATTTCTGTTCCTCATCTGTGCCATAGAATTCATTTTGGGCATACCAATCTTTTTCAGCCAAATTTAGGTCTTTCAATTCTTTATTTTTAAGTTCATCAATATCAATTTTAATCTTTTTATCTTTAAAAACTTGTTGCAGCAATCTTGCTTTAAAAAGATCAGACCCTTTATATTCTGGAGTGGTAACCATTGCTTTTTCCGATATGTTTCTAACCACAAATAAAGCTACTTCTAATTTATCGATTGGCGTTACTTTATTTAACTTATTTTTCGGACCTGAAATTTCTATTTCAACACTTCCTAAATAATTATTAGATGTAATAAACTCACTCACTGAACCTATATGGGGGAAATATCTTTTTAGTGTTTTAAAATTATAGAATACAAATTTATCTAACGCACTTCTAATTATATTTTCACCAAAATCAGAGAGTTTAAATTTGATTTTACTATACGCTACGTTTTTTTCTGATATTGCACCATCCCCTTCAGTTAAAATAATTGTTTCACTCATTTCTCCTGTTTTCAACTTATATGAGTAATTTCGCTCAATTCTTGCATCATCTAAACTAAAAATCTCTTTCCGCTGGTTAGGCTCTCTATCATTTATGAAAAGCACACCATTTTTCCAAAAGTCGGTCTCTTTAAAAGCATCTTTAATATATAGGTCCAATTGAATATGTTTTTCGGGAATAATTCCTATTTCCGTAAGAGCATTTTTTATTTCGTTAATGTATTCAGGATTATGAGCACTATGATAATGCAATGTCTCTATAATTCGTAACTCGTTCTGAATATCGTCGTCAAATTTCCTTTTATATTTATCTTCTATTTCATCTAATTGAAAAGGAAAATACCTGGCACCTCTTCCGATAAGTTGAGCCTCGCCCATTGTAGTGTTGCCGGGTTTGTATTTGCCACTAACCCAATTTCCGTCGCGCGTATCATACAACCTGACAATATCAAACAAATTCAACACATCCCAACCTTCATTAAGCATATTTACTGCAAAGATGGCTCTTATTTCATTATCTTTACTCTCAAGTGAATTTAATTTCAACTGTTTTTCTTCATCTACATTTTCAGAGTCCAAAAGAATAACTTTTTCTTCGCCAAAATCCTCCTGCAATTCTCTGATAAAATTTTCAAAACTTATTTTCTCCTTTTGAAAATAGTTAAATGCCTTTTCTAAAGCAGTGCCTTTTGCACGTGAACTTATCTCCTGGATGTCACTGTTGGTTAATTTTTTGATTTTTTCTAAAAATTCTTCGTAATTTTCTTTTGATTCCTTTATGCTTTTTGATTTAAAAAGAATTACGGGCTTTAAATGTAATTTATATTTTTCGGCAATTTTTCTGCGGTACTGACTTAAAATAACTGCTTGTAAAGCTCTATCAACGGGTTTCAAATCTGCCTGCAAAACTTCTATTTCTTTTGAGAATTTATCTAACCTGTATTGCTTTAAATCATATTGAAAAATAATCTTGTCTTCGTATTTTTTTCGAATATTTTGATTGCTTAAATCAATTGTTGCCGTAAACTCCAACAAAATATTCTTACTATTTTTACCAAAAATCTTTTTGAGAACCGTGTATTCCCAGCTTTTTTCTAAATCTTCTTCCGATTGATTTCTTGTTATCGTCTGCAAATGGTGCGCTTCATCAGATATAAGGACAATGTCTTTCCCCTCAAATTCTTCTTCGGTCAAAGCATTTTCTTTGGGATAATTTAAACGAGTATGTAGCCCTTGAATAGTGATAAAAAGAATATTAATATCTTCCGGATTTGCTGATTCAAAATTTTGGACTTCTTTAACAAATACCTCTTTTTCACCAAATTTGATTTTTGAGGCAAAAAGATATTTCTCAGATAAAGGATTTAGAAAATTATCTTTTGTTTTTTCAATAATATTTGTGCTATTTACAAAGAAAATGAAATTCCGATAACCCTGCTTGTAAAGTTGTAAAATATTAGCAGCCATTATCAAGGTTTTCCCGCTTCCCGTTGCCATATGGAAAAGCAATTGTGCGGGAAATTGCCTTTTTTTATATTCATTAAAATAAAAATCAAAACGACCCAGAGCCTCTGTTTGATATTCGCGAAGTTCAAACTTTGGACTGAGATTTTGGATTATTTCATTATCAATCCGAGAAGTAAAATAATCTTCTCCAAGTGATTCTTTAAGTGAATTAAATGTTTCGTAAAGCATGGCTAATTATTGAGTTAATTCATTATTAATTCTTCTTTACATATTTCTTTTTTACTCCAGGGGATATTTTTTACCTTATAATTATTTAAAGCTGATACCACATCTGGAGATACTTGCTTATCAATATCATTATAAATAACATAATTATCTGTTTGTTGTTCTCTAATAGAAATTATATCTGAAAATGCAAAAATAGCCGCCATAATTGGATCCTTTTTGGGAGTATTAATTATTTTTATTAGCCTCTCTGGTTTAGTCTTTGACGCAGAAATAAGAAAATCAATATTATGATCAAATCCTGTTTTTCCGGTAATTTTAATATCTCTGCTAAAAAATATGTCGTTACTTTTAAAGTATCTTTCTACATCTTCCTTAAAAAGAGATAAAACCGTTTCTTGAGATAAAATATACATATCATTTACAGCTAATATAGCTTGCAATAAATAATGCTTTTTTTGTCCGATATTATTTAAATTAGCTTCAATATAAAGTTCATTATTCCTTCCCGACATAACTCCATAACCATTTAATACTGTTCTAAAAATCTGTTCCCTTTTTGGTGTATTTATGTCCATTCCTGACATGCTTAAATCAGCAATTGTATATCCATCATCTGTTAAAATATATTTGTCTTCTTGTTTTTTTACATAAATCTGTAAATGATCGTTATGACGATCAAGGAAGGGCGTCGAGATTTCACAAATATCATCTTCCCCTACAGATGTGATAATTGTATTATCTTTTATCCATTTAATATAATCATCAATTATTTTTTGGCAATCTATCATATTATTTTTTTAAAAAAGTGTACTTTCTATAATCGGACAATTAACAACATTGCAATATTGTAAAAATTTCTCTAAAACGTCTGATTTCCCCATATCTGTATTAATACCTATCTCACTTACATTATAAGCATATTTATCGCCATAATTTTCCCTATAAATATGAACATGTGGGCCATCAAATACTTTGCCATCAGGATTTGTATGCCTTCCAAAAGAATCAAAACGTAACAAAATAATTGTGTTTCTATATCTTTTGTTATAAGTATATTTTTCCAACTTAATGGTGCCAATATTATAATCCAGAATAAATGTATCTTTTGTGTCTATTGCGACAATATTCCTTGACCACTTTTTATTCAAAATAATTTGATCATTTTCTTCAAATTCTTTTTTTAGTTTCATAATATAATCGTATTCTTTTGTAGTTATCATACTTTTACCCTCCATAAAACTCCTCATTTATTCTTTTATCCTCTTCGCTTACTCCATAATCCTCATCATCAATTTCGCTGTAATTGACATAAAGATGATTCTTATCTATAGATTCAAGCAAAAATCTTTTTTGGTCCTCAATTGATAAATCTTCAAAATCTTCAGCATTTTCATTAACTGCTTTTATATCAACTTTATAACTCAAAAATGCTTTTTTCCTCATTGTTTCCCATAATTTTTTTAGTTCTTCTTTTGTTTTTGCTTTCTGTATTTTCTCCACAAAATTTTCATTCCATTTTGCAAGTTCTAAATAAACGAAATTACCATTTTTTCTCATTCGTTCTCTCAATATTTTCTGTGTATTTTCTAATTGTTCAATTAAAATAAATTGTCGTCCTAATTTTTGTGCCACGTATCCAGTAGTACCGCTACCAGCGAAAAAATCAACAACAATATCACCTGCATTAGATGCGGCTTTTATTATTCTCTCCATTAATTTATAAGGCTTTTCGGTCAAGTACCCTGTTCTCTTTTCCATATCAACTTTTAATCGTGCCGCAACAGCAAATTCCCACCAATCTTCTGGAATCTTGCCTTTTTCTGCATATTTCTCTCTTGCCTTTTTATCTAAACCTTCCCACCCACCACCCAAATTTCCTGCCAACGGAACTCTTATATCATCTGCATTAAAAATCCATTTCCCAGTTTTTGAATACCAAAAAATGTTATCATGCTTTCTATTAAACTGTTTCATTAAAGGCGAACCCGGACCATGATAAGCCCAAATTATTTCATTAATAAATCTATCGCGACCAAATATTTCATCTAAAAGTACTTTTAAATAGTGTGCTTCATTATGGTCAGTATGCACAAAAATACTTCCTTCGTTATCTAACAAATCCCTCGCAGCCTCTAATCTGTTTTTCATAAAAACCAACCAAGAAGAGTGATTAAATTTATCATTATAACTGAATGAATCTG
>Ga0208695_1001145_pt1 | contig 23225 bp, 17 predicted proteins | sample AD_UKC111_MetaG_FD_184449 | JGI IMG/M metagenome (GOLD analysis project Ga0208695, IMG submission 184449) | Active sludge microbial communities of municipal wastewater-treating anaerobic digesters from Hong Kong - AD_UKC111_MetaG (SPAdes)... | ecosystem: Engineered > Bioreactor > Anaerobic >...
TCCATCGCCACAACACCTTCAATAATTAAATCGGCAGCACGAGCACCTAAAATATGTACACCCAAAATTTCATCGGTTGCGGTATCGGCCAATACTTTTACAAAACCATCTAAATCGCCTGAAGCATGTGCTCTTCCTAATGCACGGAACGGAAACTTTCCTACCTTATACGTTTTACCCTGCGCTTTCAATTCCGCTTCAGTAGCACCAACGCTAGCGGCTTCAGGCCATGTGTACGCCACACCCGGAATTAAATTGTAGTTGATATGCGGTTTTTGTCCGGCAATAACTTCTGCCACTAGTACACCTTCCTCTTCTGCTTTATGTGCCAACATCGCACCACGCACCACATCACCCAAAGCATAAATACCCGAAACAGCCGTTTCCAAATGATCGTTCACCGGAATACGTTTGCGCTCATCTAAAGTAATGCCTGCATTTTCCAAGCCTAAGCCTTCAGTATATGGCACACGACCAACGGCTACTAAACAGTAATCTCCTTTCACTTCTACCTTCTCGCCATTTTTATTTTCAGCCGAAACGGTTACTTCTTTTCCTTTCACCGTTGCGCCACTCACCTTGTGCGATAACATAAACTCCATGCCTTGTTTCTTCAATACACGCTGCATTTCTTTGCTTAAGTCTTCGTCCATAGAAGGAATAATTTTATCCAGATATTCCACCACAGTAACCTTCGCACCAAGTCGTAAAAACACAGAACCTAACTCTACACCAATAATTCCACCACCAATAATCACCAAGTGTTTCGGTACTTCCGGCAAGTTCAATGCCTCTGTAGAGGTAATAATTCGTTTTTTATCTACCGGTAAAAACGGCAATGCAGTTGGCTTTGAGCCGGTTGCAATAATTGTTTTTTCAGTTTCAATTTCAGTTTTCTTTCCGGCTGCATCGGTAATGGCAATTTTGTTTTTCGTTACAAACGAACCCAAACCGTAATACACATCAATTTTATTCTTCTTCATCAAAAACGCAATTCCATCGTTGTTGGCTTTCACCACACCATTCTTGCGTTCCACCATAGTTTTGAAATTAAACGAAAGTCCTTTCACATCAATACCATGCTCGGTAAATTTATGTGCAGCCGCTTCGTAGTGCTCCGAAGAATCTAACAATGCTTTTGAAGGAATACAGCCCACATTGGTACAAGTACCGCCTAACACGGCATACTTTTCAACGATAGCTACTTTCATACCCAATTGAGCGCAACGAATAGCAGCAATATAACCTCCCGGACCGGAACCAATAACCGTAACTTGATATTGTGACATACAGATTTATTTTTTAGATGAGCGAAAATAGGCTAAAAGAATCAAGTGCAAAGCATGAAAGCGAATTATTTTAGAGCTTTTAGCGATTAGACGCTAGCTACTAGAAGCTAGAAACGAGGAAATTCAGATCCTACTCTAGCCGCTACTGGCTAATAGCTAGCAACTTTCTTTGGCGTAAACTCTTCCTCAAATGGCTAACAGCTAGCAGCTTTCTCTGGCGTAAGCTCTTCCTCTAACAGCTAGTGGCTAAAAGCAATAAGCTTCCTCTGGCGTATGCTCTTCCTCTAACAGCTAATGGCTAAAAGCTAGCAGCTACCTCTAGCGTAAGCTATTCCTCTAGTAGCTAATGGCTAGAGGCTAAAAGCTTCCCCCTACTTAGGCGCCTTCTTCAACAAATACAACGCAATTGCCCCGTATATTAAATTCGGAATCCAAACGCCCATCACTGGTGGCAAAGAGGCATTCGTAGAAAACGTAACCGAAAACTTCATAATAATCTCGTACGTAGCACTCAAACCAATACCCAACACCACATGCCATCCCAATCCTCCGCGAAGTTTTCGTGAAGCCAAACTCACCCCAATCAAGGTCATAATAAAAATACTAAACGGAATGGAGGTTCTTCGATAACGCTCAATTTCATAGAATTCTAAATAGCTCTGTCCTGCTTTTTTCATCTCTGCAATGTATTCCACCAACTCCGGTGTGGCCATAGCTTCTTTTACGCCCGACCCAAACTGAAAATCATCGGGTTTGAACGGAAGCGTTTTCTCAATCGATTCGCCATACTGCAATCGGTATTGCTCGCCTACCAATGTGCGGATGTAATAATTGCTTATACGCCATTTCTTAGTGGCCTTTATGTATTCTATTCGATCACCTCTCAATTTATACTGCAAACTTCCTTTATCGAATTGCTCCATCGAAAACCGGTAGGCCGTTGCGTCATAGGGGCGATACGCTTCCATATAAATAATAGTACCCGGAGCTACCTGTCGGTGAAAATTATACGCAGCCGTTTTCGAAACTTTGTTGATGTATTTATCTTCAAATGCAATGCGCGTTTTGTTAGCGCGCGGAATAAAATAATGATTTCCAAAATACAATAACACCGCAAAAAACAAGGCTCCGTAAAAGTAAGGCAACAGAAATCGATAAAAACTAGTACCGCTGTTCAGAATGGCAATAATCTCGGACCTATCAGCCAATTGCGAAGTAAAAAAGATCACCGCTACCAAAATAAAAAACGGTGCCAGCAGCGAAGAAATATAAGGGATGAACCCAAAATAATATTGCGTAATAATTAACTTCAACGGAATACCCCCATCCAAAAGCGTGTCGATTTTTTCGGAGATATCAATAACTATGGTAATGGCGATTAGCAACCCCATAATAAAGAAAAAAGTACCTACATACTTTCTAAAAATGTACCAATCAATTTTCTTCATGCTTCGTTCCTGATGATCAAAGTCTGGTCATCACCTGTTTCACCATTTTATCTTTCCACGATTTGTAAGTGCCCGCCAAAATCTGTTCGCGTGCTTGTCCCACCAACCACAAATAAAAACTCAAATTATTCAACGTGGCTAATTGCGCAGCCAACATTTCGCCCGAATGCATCAAGTGGCGCAAATACGCTTTTGTGTGCGTGCGCATCAATTCACACTCGCTGTTGGCATCAATAGGCGAAAAATCGCTCTTCCACTTTTCGTTTTTAATATTGATAATCCCTTGTGTGGTGAACAGCATACCATTTCTGGCGTTGCGGGTTGGCATCACACAATCAAACATATCAATCCCCAAGGCAATCGACTCTAATATATTAGCCGGAGTGCCCACGCCCATTAAGTAGCGCGGTTTATCTTTGGGCAAAATCGAACAACACAAATCTGTCATGCCATACATTTCTTCATCGGGCTCACCTACCGATAGACCGCCAATCGCATTGCCCGTCATGCCTTTCGAAGCAATGTATTCAGCCGACTGTTTCCGCAAATCGGCATACACACTGCCTTGCACAATCGGGAACAACGCTTGCTCATAACCATATTTCGGTTGCGTTTCTTGAAAACGTGTTACACAACGATCCAACCATCGATGCGTCATCGCCATCGATTTTTTGGCGTAATCGTATTCGCAAGGGTAAGGCGTACACTCGTCAAACGCCATAATAATATCGGCTCCAATGGTGCGCTGAATGTCCATCACATACTCGGGCGAAAAAAAATGTTTCGACCCATCAATATGCGAACGAAACTCCGCTCCTTCTTCTTTTATTTTTCGAATTTCCGACAACGAATACACTTGGTAACCGCCACTATCCGTTAAAATAGGGTGATCCCAACCAATAAATTTGTGCAAACCACCGGCCGCTTCGAGCACATTCAAACCCGGGCGTAAATACAAATGATACGTATTCCCCAAAATAATTTGCGCCTTTACATCGCGCTCCAACTCGCGGAAATGCACCGCCTTTACCGTGCCCGCAGTACCCACCGGCATAAAAATAGGCGTTTGAATCTCGCCATGTGCCGTTTGCAGGAGCCCCGCTCTGGCATTCGAATCCTTATCTGTAGCTAATAATTGAAAACTCATATAGGTGGTGAAAATAGTTAAAATGCCTATACCACGAAAAGAAAAGTTTCGGGCAATAATAACTGTTGATGGTTGGGCGTTTTAACGCGCTTTCCGCTACAATCTTTTGCTCGTTCCTCACAAAAGGATTTGCGCTTCAATCGCTAACGCGGCATGGTGCTTCAATTCGAAATATCAAAAAAATGAATGACGTCACTGCGAGGAACGAAGCAGGCTGTGTTTGTTTACGCATATTGTTGCACGTTTTGAATTGGTGGTGGAACACCGACTAAAGGAAAAAAATGTAACCGTCACTTCGAGTTCCCTCGAGAAGTCTCATTCTATAACCTCGAATCTCCATTGATGAGATTTCTCCGCCTCTGGCGGACTCGTTCGAAAAGACGGAAGCAACATACGTCACTGCGAGGAACGAAGTAGGCTGTGTTTGTTTACGCATATTGTTGCACGTTTTGAATTGGTGGTGGAACACCGACTAATGAAAAAAAATGTTACCGACACTTCGAGTTCCCACGAGAAGTCTCAATCTATAACCTCGAATCTCCATTGATGAGATTTCTCCGCCTCTGGCGGACTCGTTCGAAAAGACGGAAGCAGCATCCGTCACTGCGAGGCACGAAGCAGTCTGTGTTTCATTTTACTCTTACTGTGCAAATTTTGGTTGGTGGCGGAACACCAACCAAAGGGAAAAGGTAAAAGATTATTCCATCCTCCAACCATCGTCATACTTTACGAAATGGGCTTCATATTTTCTGTCAGTATCATAGCAATTTTTTTCCCAAAATTCTCCAAAAGGTGTTCGTGTGTCTCGCTTGATTTTATATTCTACTGTTGCTTCTACCGCATCCTTCTGTTGAAGAACTCCGGTTATCTCGCTGATGTCAAAAGTCGCTGATAATATTGTGTAGTTTCCATTATCTTCACTAACGAGATATTTACTACCTGCATCTGTTACTTTAACAGTATTGATAGTCCAGTAAGCACAATCTTTATAGGTAACCTCTTTATCTAACTGTAGCAAGCCCTTTTCAAAAAAGTAGTTTAGCATTTTTCGTTCTTCACCTTGCGGTGGATTTGTAAATGTCACGCTACAAAAACCACCAGAGCTGCCATAGTCCGAAATCCATGTCTTACGAACTTTGAAAGTGCATTTTGCCATTTTACTGCAATCTGTCTTAAAGCACTTTGAGATTTGGTCTTTGGCATCGCCTCTTTCAAGTTGGCTACTGCACCCCGTAAGACAAATAAAAAAAATGCTCGTTGCTAAAAGAAAAAATAATTGTCTCATAATTTTTGATTTGGATGTGTTTATAAATTGATTTAAAAGTTGGTTTGTCTCCATTGCTCTAATGTAAAAGTTGTCTTTAAGTTAGTTACGAAGTGTCGTAATTTATTTAGTTATGTCGCATTTTCTCTGTCCGTTTTTTGCAAAATATTTTGATGATGCACTATCCAAAGTTGCCACTATCGTGTTGCGGCTGTTGCGGTGTGCGGGATTTGGGTGAATAATTTAGATGTTTAGTGCAATTTAAAAGTAACTCAAATTTGCCAATGAACCAAGCTGCCCGCATAACGCAAAACCGCTGTTGTGCGTTGCCAACATATCATAATTGTATTCCCACTAGTATATAATTTAATATATATGAAGGGCGCTCCTAAAGGGAAATGCTAACTTTTATAAAATTATGTTTCTTATAGAGTAAAAAACACTAATCTTTAAAGTCAAGAAGTATTTCTAGTTTTTTATCAGTTTCTAGTTTTTCTTTAATCTTGTCTGACCCATCAGTAATTTTGAATTCAAGATTATCCACGTCAATTTTTTTCAAAACACATACACCTAACTTAGTGCCTATTTTTAAGTCGCTACCAATCCTTTGGATATCTCCTTTTTCGTAAACTGTTCCAAAATACTTTAATCTTTCATCCAGGTTGTTGTCATTTCTAACAATTATTGTCTTAATATCACCATTCTTCGTTGTTTCTCCTTTTGATAGAATTGTTCCTTTTACAGCAATAAAACTTTTCAGAAAAGAATTTAATCTCAATTCTAATCTTGTTAAATACCAATTCAAGAGACTTGTATTATTGTCGTATAATGCAGATATGGTTTGTTCATCTATTATCAATGGCATACTGTTAATAACTCCATTTGCACCTTTTTGAGAAAATTGCATGCTTAATTTAACATTTGCAGATGTAAACTGACCATCAATATTTCGATTTATATTTAACGAAAAATCTAAAATTGATAAAGTAACATATACACTTGGATATTTTTTATTTAAATCATCATTTACGACTTTGATTCTTTTAAGTTGTTCAGTTAATGTATAAAGTTTATTGATTACCATATTTAAAGAAGTGACATCTTTACATGTTCCACATTCATTTTTAATAAGCATTTCTACAAATTCGGTTTCGGTTACTGGTGAATTTTCTGCTAAAAACAATAACTTTCTTTCTTTGATAGCATTAGTTGTTGTGTTTTGATCAGCATTATTCTTGCTATTTATACTAGCTGCAGCAGAGGTTAGTGAAGACTCAATTTTTCTTTTGATAAAGTAGGTTAAACTATATAAGTCACCGTTGCCATTGTATTCAGATGTATTGTATATCATCCAGCCTATTCTTGACATATCATTTGCTCTTTTTGTCATAGTTTGAGCAACATCTTCATACATTTCAATTGAAAATTTCCGTGTACCTTCTTTGGTAGTAACTTGAATATTGGCCTTTCCTAAGCGAGTTAAATAAGTTATACTTCCGTATTCAAATTTATCTTGAGCATTCAAAGAAAAGACAAAACCTAATAAGCATAATAATAATGTTGTAACTGCTTTAATCATACATTAAAATGGATTTTATGGTAGTTTTTTTCTCCTCAAAAAGTAAGTTAAACTGTACGTATCAGCGTTTCCATTATATTCAGAATTATTATAAACCTCCCAACCTAAGTTTGATAAATCATTAACTTTATTGATTATTGCTAATGCTGCATCTTCGTAGGATTCTATTGGGAATCTTTTTGTTCCATCTTGACTCGTAAATTGTAGACTTGGTTTACCGAGTCTAGTCAAATATATTACGCTAGCATATTCAAATTTATCTTGGGCTTCTAATTCATTGTTTACACCTATAGTTAATAAGCTTATTAACATTAACGAAATAAAATAAGTTTTCATTTAGTACTACAATTTTTTTCTTAAATACGCAACATAAACTACTCCAACCCTCATATCTGTTGATATTGTATGTTGATTAAATGACATTACTTCCCAACCACTACCTTGAAGAACATTTACTTTTGAGAAAAGAGGGTTGCTGTTAAAAATATTTTTTTGGTCTTTAGGTAATTCTATTTTTTCTTCCGAAAACTCTTTACCGTTGATAATTGTATATACTTTACTTTGGTAGTCAGATCCAGTCCAAATCACTTCAGCAAATTGGTATTTTTCTTGAGCTTTGATTCCCGTTAAAGTACAGAAGACAATTATTGTCGTAAGAAATGTCTGTTTGAATCTTTTCATTGTGTTAGGTGTTTGTTTTAAGTTATTAAATGATTTATTTTATGAATGATATATCTAAGGGTTTATAAGTTTTTTGTCTTCATTTTATAACTCAAGTCATTTGAAATATCTTGGTTTTATTTTGTATTGTTCTCTAAAATTACTTTCAAAAAATCAATTTATCAAATATTTATTTTTTGTATACTTATCTAGTTGCCAATCTGCTTATTTAGTCTTTTTTTATTGGTTTTTGAATCGGCTTTTTTGGTTACGCACAACGTTATGCAGCTACAAGAAGTTGGCGATTTTTACCACAAATATTGATGCGGAGAACCAAGTTTTCTCCCTCGGTTCGTGTCATCACCCCAACTGTTCGGAAGATAGTACAAACTTTTGATAATCAGGATAACTATCCCGTGGTTCGTGTCGTCACGGACCACTCAATAACATTTTATAATTATTTTCCCCAAACCTCCCCATTCCCCCTCACAATTCCAACCGTATTTCTACGCAATTTTACCGTATTTCTACGCAACAGCACTTTGCGTATTTCTACGCAAAATCTCCGTATTTCTACGGAAAATATAAGCATAGCCGGAAGGATTATAACTATATTCAATTCTAGGTTTGAGGCTGATTTAATCCCACCCCCTTACCCTTCCCCTAACCCAAACTCGCTTGTTTTTTTCATAAACCCATTTTAGGTTTATATCACGTAGGTAAGCGTCCTGTTTGCCTTCACCCTATTTCAAAACAAATAACCCCGGATGCCGAAAAGGGGATCCAAGAGTAGGCACAACAAAACCAATTACTATGGCGAACATCACCAACAACCGCCTCAGCATTACTATGACTGCGGCACAAATCACCGCTGTAAAAACAGCCATCCAAACCATTCAAACCAATATGCCCTTTTTATTGGGATTAACGGTAGAAGAGCGCACATCATTGCCTAAAATCAATGTATCCAACAAAGCCTTCACCGAAGATGCTATTAACTCGATGGTGAACAACCCCGGCTTATTGCCTGCCTATTTTAATGTGGCAGAAATGCAAAAAGACATGACCCTCTTTGTGCAACTCGATGAACTGTTTACACTGGTTAATCAATTATCGGAACGCATTAGCGATACCCAATTATTAGCCGGAAGCGAAGCCTATGTATCGGCATTGGCAGCCTACCGTAATTTTGAGGCGGCAGCGAATGCAGGTGTAGCAGGTGCCGATACCATTTACGATTTGTTAAAATCCCGATTTGCGAACCAAGGTGGTTCTTCTTCGGAAACGACCACACCATAAACGGGTTTACCTACCCAAAACATAAACCGAGGGTAGGCAAAAGGTTAACTACCCCCACCCCTAGGGGTGGGGGTACCCACCCAAAAGGTGAACATACCCTACCCAAAAGGTTAACTCAGGGGAGCAAATAGGACAACCGACCCTACCCGAATGGTGGCTACCCCCACCCTCCAGGTAGGGTCGGTTTATGTTTAGGGGAGGGGAAGTTTATGTTTGGGGTGGGGTAACGTGTATTTTTCCAAAATTCCAATACCTTTACACCGCTGATGCAGGATGCCGGACTCACTCATTGTGACTTGAAACAGGTTCCATCAGCATTTTTTTATAAACTACAATCAACATACAAAAAGGCACGAGCAAATAGCTTGTGCCTTTTTTTGTTGGTCTTTCGCTGACCTATTTAACGATATACTATATTTGGACTTATAAAACAGCTCTACGAAAGGAGCCTTTCCACGGCAAGCGATTAGTGGGGTTGTTTTTTTAGTATTGCCTATTGCCCTTCTACTATTTTTATTTCTTCTTCTGTTAGGTTGTAAAGTTTGTAAACAAGACTGTCAATTTTGGTTATGAGATTTTCAATGTTCCTGCCTGATTTGTTTTTTTCTAAAATAGTAGTTACGAGTTTCGCTATTTCTTTCTCTGTTTGCTTGTCGTGTTTTATTGGTATTTGATGTAATTCATAACCACTGATAGTTGGATTTTTAAATTCGTCATTAAACCACCAATTAATCAATTTTGAATTTATTAAACCTACAATAAATTTTAAGTCGTAGTTTTTATCAATAATTTCAGATGAAACATTTGTAGTATCTAAACAAAAAAACTGATCATTGTCGTAAGTCGCTAATAGTTGTCCGCTACTGTTTACTCGCTGAGTAATTATTTTTTCAGGTGTTAAAAACAATTCCTTTGTGTGAGGCAAACACCCTGCTTTCTCTTTCATCAAGTCTGGCCGATACCAAATGTATTCGTTGTCATAGTCAATTCTATATGCTTTGATATTCCTGCCTCTTATGACTTTATAACAATCCTTACCGTTATTTTTATTAAATAAAAATCTATTGTCGTTACTAGTTTTAATGCCCCTTGAAAAATGAACTATGTTCCCAAGCTTTATTGCATCATTTTTTATTTTTGTATAGATGTTATGTTTAATAAGGTTCCAAGTCAGATTGATTTTTAATTCATCATCTTTTTGAATTGTTTCTTTTGGAATTTCAACTTTCAAAACAAAATTTTCATCAAGTAATCGGATTTTACTTTTTGGCTTGTTGTCCGTTTGAATGATTACGGTTTTAACATAGGCATCTTTAAACACTCCAAAATCAAGTTCAACAATTGACATTAAATTTATTTGGTCAAGTAGTAGTTTTCGTAGCGGCAGGAAACTTGTTGTTGATACCCAAGTGTGAGGTATAATAAGACAAATGAAGCCTTTCTGATTTTTAATTTTTGCTCCTAATCCAACAAAGAAAGCATACAAATCAGTTTTATTCTTGTATAGTTCAAACTTGTTATAATATTCTCTTTCTGCTTCTGGGAGATTTGCAAAATTTATATATGGTGGATTCCCAATTATAACATCAAAGCCCACAAAATCACCATCATTATTCAGTACTTCAGGAAATTCAAAACGCCATTCAAAAGCATGCTCAAAAATCTTATTAGATTTTATTTCTTCTATTTCAGCTTTTAGTTTTTGCACCTCTGCCCATAATTTTTCTTCGCGCTCTTTAGCCTTTTTTTTGTCTGCTTTTGAACCATAGGCAGCAGCATCTTCTTTAAATATATCTGGAGCAACTAACACACCATATTCATATTCTAACTTTAACAGTTTTTGAAGCTTAGGATCTGTTCGAACAATTTCACTTCTAAAATCAGATTTAATATCAGTAATCAACCGTTCCATTTCGCGTTTCTGCTCTTTGTTTTCAGCATTACGGTAGGTGTCAACAGCCAATCGGTAGCTGTCAATTGTCCATTTGCTCTTTTTGAGAGCTTGCTTCATGTCGGCATCAATTGCAAAGCGGCTCACTAAAGAGTTGCCGCATTTAATGTTGATGTCGATATTAGGTAGTGTTTCTAACTCGGTAGCATTTTTATAATAGGCGTTTTTTAAAAGCTCAATCCACAAACGCAAACGGCATATTTTTACCGAATTGGCATTAATATCTACCCCAAACAAACAGTTTTCGATAATGGTTTGCTTTTCGTGAAATAGCGTTTCTTGTATGCGTTGGCTCTCTTTATTTGTTGGATTATACTCGAATAACTCTCCATCATCATCTGTAACAATCAACTCATCGTTTACAACCTCTACCTGATATTCTTTCAATCGTTTACCATCACGATCTACTAAAATCTTCAAGTCGTTTTTAACCGCTATGATTTCGTTCAATGCCGAAACTAAAAAGTGCCCTGAACCCACAGCCGGGTCACATATTTTAATACTGTTTACAATTTGGTTGGCTTCTTTGCGGTCTTCAATTTTATCGTAGAGTTCTTTAATACTGGTGCAATTCCATTGCTTGGTTTCGTTAAACTTTTGAACCACCGCTTTACGAATAGTTTCGCGGCACATATACATGGTAATAAAACCCGGTGTAAAAAAGGAACCGTCTTTATAGCCATTTATTTTTTCAAAAATCAATCCTAGCACAGAGGCATTGATTAGAGTTTTGTTGTCTTCTTGTATCTCTTCCGAACCTTCGCTACTGAAATCGTAGGCATTCAAAAATTCAAATAAGTACTCTAGCGTATTCAATTGCCCTGTCCGCTTTTTGCCTTGCTTATCTTTTAGAACTGTAGAGGCAATTACGGGGATTGTTTTATCGTCTTTCAAGTTACTGATAAATAAAGTAACTTGTTCAATATCGGTAGGCTCAAACAACGATGAATTAAGGTATGGTACTTTTTCAAATAGCTTTTTTACATCTTGGTTACGTTCCTCATATTTACGAGCTAGCACTTGAAAGAAAAGACTATTTAAATCATCGTAATTTTTGATGCTATCGAGATTAAGAAACGAGTACGCTTTATCTCCTTTATGATAGGTTATCAATTGCGCTTCTAACAGTTTGAGAAATAGAATACGGTTAATCCAAGTAATGGATAATTCTAGCGCTACATTAAATAAACGTTCCTGTGTAGTAGCTCCAAATTGTGTTGGTTTTTCTAAACGACTGAGTTTATCCAGACTATCTAATTGTATGATAGTATCTTCAAGAATAGAGCCTGTGTTGCGCTCGCCTTCTTTATTCCTACCAATTAATTTCTTACCTCCTTCTTTAGTTTCAGTTAAGCCAATGATATGTAACAACTCGCTATAGAATCGTTTATCAAGACTATTGCTATCATTGGCAAAAGGCAGTTTTAAAAGATGTTCAGGTGACAACAACTTAAATAATGCAATCAGCGATGCGTCATCGGCTTTATCGTTATTCCTTAGCGGTTTCTGGTAGTCTTGGAAATTAAAATAAGTAAATTCAATTTCAGATGTTATTTCAGATATAAAAGGTTCAGCAATTTGCTTATAAAAAAAGTCTGTTTTATTATCAGCCAATCGGCCTTCCTCAAAATCAGTAAATTGTTTTACAAGATTTTTGTTTTGTGCAAAAAGTCGGTCGAAAAGCGTAGCATCAAAAATATACCATTCATTAATGTTGGTTGCTACTAAGTGCTTTACTTCTAAATTCTTTTGAGTAATTCTTTCGCGCAAATAATACAATACCAATTCTTGAAAAGCCTTTGTATTCAGCTTTTTGACCGTCATCATCTCTGCCTTGTTAGTTTGCTTTTTGGCTTCGATTATTACTCCCACAGTGCTATTAGCATTTGAGCCGTTGTGAATTACAAGGTCGTTACGCCCTTTGGTATTGATGAAATGATTTTGTTTGTAGTATGTATCTTTAAGGAAATCCGACACAAGATTTTTATGGTGTTCTTCACTTTCCGAATCATTGGTATGGTTGAGCAGGGTAATAAGGTTAGTCTTGAAACTTTCAATTTCAGACCGATTGGGCTTTACTTTTAAGAAGGCCTTGTTCAATGCCTTTCTTGGTTTCAATACGTTTAAATTCATCATTAAATGGTATTTACTTTTCTGTGGGTTAAGATAAGTTTTAAGTTGGAAAGTTGACAGTACATGCTGGAAAAAATGGGCTTTTGTAGTTCTATGTCCTGTTTAATTGATTATGCGAACGGGAGTACATTGATTTTTATTCAAAAACAAATATCTTTCGCAAGCATGAAATCAACGTAAACAGTCAATGGCAAAATTCTTAAACACCACCCTACTTAATCAATGGATTCCAAAGTTAATTGATGAAACAGAGCGAGAGCTTATTATTATAGTTCCGTACATCAAAATGTCGGAGCAAATTTTTAATCACTTAAAAAAAGCAAACCAAAGAGGTGTAGAAACAACCATCATTTACCGAGAAGATAAATTATCGGTGATAGAGAAAAAGAAATTGATGGAGCTTTCGAACCTCAATTTATTACATCACCCCAATGTGCATGCTAAATGTTATTACAACGAGCATTACATGATTATTGGTTCTATGAATTTGTACGAGTTCTCGCAACTCAACAATCGCGAAATGAGTGTTTTATTACACAGAGATGCTTTAGAAGAAGATGAACATTTGTTTGGCGCAGGAGGCGATGGCGAAGAAATATTTTTGGATGCCATACGCGAAATTCGCGATATAGTGAATGGGGCACACATCGAGAAAAAAAGTAGAGAAACCATTGAAGAAGGGTTTGAGATGAACATCATTAAAACACCTGATGAATTTGCAGAAGACCAATGTAGAAAACTCAACAAAATATTCTTGAACAAGAAGTTTAAAGCCCAAGAAGTTAACGGTAACTGGTGTTGTGTTTCCAAAAACTATTTCGATAATATTGATATTCGAATTACACACCGTGTAGAATTTGTATTCAATAAAGACGAAAAGTGGTTTAATGAGTTACATAAACGTGCTTTACCACAGTACAAAGAATTTATGTTTGAAGGGTTTAAGTTCTATTGGACGCCTTATTTAAAAATAACATCGCTTTATGTAGATGGCTATTATAAAAAATGGTCAACATTTAACGAAGAACAATATTGGATGGAAATGAAAGCCGGTATTGACAATGTGATTAAGTATTTACGGGAGTATATGTAAGGGTAAAAGTTTTAAACACCTACCAAAGAAAAAAATGTTACCGTCACTTCGAGTTCCCACGAGAAGTCTCAATCTATAGCCTCGAATCTCCATTGATGAGATTTCTCCTCGAAGACTCGTTCGAAAAGACGGAAGTAGCATACGACACTGCGAGGCACGAAGCAGTCTGTATTTGTTTACGCAAATTGATGTACATTTTGAATTGGTGGCGGAACGCCCGTTCCCTCAAGTCTTCCAACTTGAGGGAAATATAAAATGGAGATTTCAATCTCCATTGCATCGCTGCTGTTGGACAGGGAATCAACAACAGTATAGAATACGAATGAACGGATGCTTTTGATTGAAAACAGATGCCGCGTGCCGGATGGCAGTGGAAATCCTTTGCTCATTCTTATGGCAAAGATTGTAACGAACAGCCGGTTACACGCCCCATAAATACAAGAAAAGTTTACAGCACATCAAATACTGTTACTACTCTGCTGTAACCAATTCTGTTTTATAAAACCAACCTACGATTAACGCAGCCAACGTAAAATAAGTGGCTACTGCAACGGAACCAAAGGGAACAAAACTATTCAAGCCAAACCAATCGCCTTTTACCAAAACAAAAACAACAATACCAATAGAGGTGATCAACATGCCCATAAAACCATAGTGCTTTTTATCGAGCATAGCGGTGAATCCAAAAACAGCGAGCAGCAGCATAATGCCATTCAACAGCGCATCGGCTTTGGTGATTTCGCCAAACCGGAAAAACAAAAAACACACCAACAAAAATACGATATGGATGTGCATGAAACTGTAGCGGACAAACCATTTGCTGTAACCCGGATTGTACTTTTGCAAGTCGTTCATCGTTTGTATCGTAAACAATGGATATTGTTCGGAAACATCTGCGGGTCGCCAACCTGTGGGCATAAACCACAGCTTTACTTTATCGCTCCACTTTTGCGTATAAAAAGCATCTTTAGCCAAAGTATACCAGTGCTTAAAGTTAATAACTATAGGGTTCCACGATTGTGCCGGTCTGCGCATACCATAAACACAAGGCTCGGTAGACAGCTCGCTTTGATAGGTCCCAAACATTCGATCCCAGATAATAAAAATGGCACTGTAGTTTTTATCCATGTACATATCATTCATGGCGTGGTGTACCCGGTGCGCAGAAGGCGTTACAAAAATATATTCTAATACACCCAAACGACCAATGTAACGCGTGTGATACCAAAACTGGCTGAACAAATGAACAGGTCCTACAATACCTAACACTTGCGGAGGAATCCCCATCAAGGCCAAAGGGAAAATTGCTAAAGTGGTTAGGTTCGTTATCATGGTAATGCCTTGGCGCAATGCACAGGGTAAATTAAATTCTTCGCTGCTATGATGCACAACATGATGGCCCCAAAAAAAATTAACGCGGTGACTCAACCGGTGCATCCAATAGCCAATAAAATCGAGGGCAACAAAAGTAATGATATACGTCCAAACACTACTTGCGCTCAACTGTATTATGTGCAAATGCGATTCCATCCATGCATACGAAAAGATAACAATGGTAAGCCCAAGTGTTGCCTTTAAGATATTGGTAAAGCCACAGGCTACACTGGCTACAGCATCTATGAGCGGTTGTTGTTCGTTATGTTTCCATCGACCCCAAAACATTTCAAACATGATAAGCACAAAGAAGCCGGGCATGGCAATCAACAATACATTTCCGAATTGATTCATAAAAAATATTTAGTAACTACTTTTGTTTTGCTGTTGCTAAAATAGATGGATGATTGGATTTGTTGTTTGATAAATATCAAATAATGAGTGGCCTCGTATTTATTGATAAAAGTCAAAAAGCTAATGTGACAAGCTTATTTATTACCTCTTATTCGGCTAAGGGTTTCTTGCGTAATCCCTAAATATGAAGCGATGTATTTAAGGGGTACACGTTCAATTATTTTGGGGTGTAGTTCGCACATTTTATCGTACTTATCTTTAGCCAGTGGTTGATGTAAATACTCCATTCGATATTTACCCTCGGCAAACCACTTTGCCAAGGCCGAAATCAAGACACTATTATATTTTGGAAACTTGTTGATAAAAGCGGTGTAACGTTCAAGGTCTGTCCAAACAATAACAGATGGCTCTAGCGTAACGGTGGTAACCGAACTGGGCAATTGATTGAAAAAACTTTCTACTGCAATTAAAGGTTGACCTTCAAAGATAAATCCCACCACTTTATCGTTGCCTTGTGTGTCGGTAAAATAGGTACGTACAGCCCCTTTCACCAACAACCCAATGCTAGAAGAAACTTGACCTTGCTTCAAGATAACTTCATTGGCATTTAACGTTGTGGTTTCTATAATCGATTGTATAGCTTCCAATTCCTCATCAGTTACTTGCACAAACTCTTGAAGCCATTGCTGAACAGTTAGCATATTTTCGCTTTGCAACGAAGATAGGCTTAATTCCATAAAACACGGAAAAGCCGGGGTTGGGCAAAAATAGACAGATAGTCCATTAGCTTTCATTTAGTGGCATTGCAGTAGGATTCGATTTTCAAAATCATCTTTATCATTAGCAATAACAAAATCGATCTACCTTAAATCGAAAAATTTTAAATGCAAGCACTATGCTGCGTTCGGGATTGCAGTGGAAATCCTTTTGCGCGAAGCGAGCAAAAGATTGGAACGGAAAGCCCGTTAAAACGCCCAAAACACTTTTCCGGAACAAACGGTGTTAGGTATTTTAGACATAGCTAACAAAAACATCATGTTATCAACGGCCTAAAAAAGTACAAAATCACTTTTTTATTTAGGTTTGTGCAATGAATTGGGTACTTGAACTTTATTTAGGTATATGCGGGGCGCTTCTTCTCTACTACCTTGTTTTTTTCCGAAAACTCCTTTTTTTCAAACCTAAACAGTACGCACCGGAAAAATTGCCGCCTGTTTCGGTAGTGATTTGTGCAAAAAACGAAGCGGAGAACTTAGAGAAAAACTTGAAAGTGGTGCTGATTCAGAACTACCCGAAGTTTGAAGTGATTGTGGTGAACGACCAATCTACAGACGCAACGGCCAAGGTCGTAGAAAAATACATCGAACGCAATCCGAATCTGCGCCTGATTAACATCAAAAAAGATATCGAAAAACCGATGTTGGGCAAAAAATTCCCGCTTAAAGTGGGAATCGAAGCGGCTATTTACGAAACGATTGCAGTTACCGATGCCGATTGTAAACCTTCGAACACCTTGTGGTTACAACATTTAATTGCCGATTTCTTACACGAAACGAAGTTTGTATTGGGTTACGCTCCGTTTACTAAAGCATCGGGGTTTATCAATAAATTAATTCGTTTCGATAATGTGATGACGGCTATGCAATATTTTTCGTACGCGCTGATGGGTATGCCGTATATGGGTGTTGGACGAAATATGGCCTTTAAAAAATCGGTGTTTCAGGAGTGGAATGGCTTTGAGAAATATAAACATGTGATTTCGGGCGATGATGACTTGTTTGTGAACGCTAATGCCAAAACCAGTTCTACAGAAATTGCGTTGAACAAAGATTCGTTTATCTATTCGCAACCTAAAGCCACTTATGCCGAGTGGATGACGCAAAAAAGCCGTCACGCTAAAACCAGTTACCATTATAAATTGCACCATCGGTTACTGCTCTTTTTGTTCGCACTCCTCAACTTTGCGGTCTATTTAACGCCCTTGTTGTTTGTTTTTTACCCTGAACAGTACATATTTGGATTAATTGCCATATTTGGCACAGTATTAGTTAAGTTCGTTTTCCATGCACGAATCAGTGGAAAACTAAACAATCATGATCTCATTCCGTATCTACCGATACTTGACTTTATTTTTGTGATAAATCTTCCATTATTATTTTTCAAATCATTAACTTCACCGAATAAGGAATGGAAATAAAGAAACCAAAATCGAACACGGACTTCGAGTTGATTCGCAAAGCGAAGGAGGGCGATCAGGTGTCGTTTTCAAAATTGATGGAACAATACCGCCAGTCGGTTTATTTCATGATTCTGAAAATGATACACAACCGTGACGATGCGGACGATATTTTAATGATTACCTTTTCGAAGGCGTTCAATAACATTCAAGCGTATAGCGAAGATTTTGCTTTTAGTACCTGGCTATTTAAAATTGCATCGAATAACTGTATAGACTTTATTCGAAAGAAGAAATTACAAATTACTTCGTTAGATGGGGCTCCGCGCGATGAAGACGAAAACTCGACTCCATTGCATTTACCGGATAAAAGTGAAGACCCGGAAGAGTCTATTATCAAAGAACAGAAAGCTTTGAAACTCCGCGCCATTGTAGAGAAGTTAAATCCGAAATACCGTCAATTAATTGAACTGCGCTACTTTGAAGAGTTATCGTATGACGAGATTGCGGAAAAGACAGACCTTCCTATCGGTACTGTAAAAGCACAACTTTTCCGCGCTAAGGATTTACTCTATCAATTGTACAACCCGTCAAAAGACAAATATTAACCATGCGCTGCGCTATGGTAGTTGCGGTTGACGAACATTTTGCCATTGGCAAGAATGGGAATTTACTGTGGAGTTTACCGAACGACATGAAACGCTTTAAGGAAATTACCTACGGACATCATGTGTTGATGGGCCGAAAAACATACGAATCGATTCCGGCAAGATTTCGTCCGCTGCCCGGCAGAGCTAATATTGTGGTGTCCAGAACCCAACAGTTTGAAGGTTGCAAATCGGTTGCTACTATAGATGAGGCCGTTTCTTTTGCAGCAGATTGTAACGAGCGTGAATTGATGATTATTGGAGGAAGCGAGATCTACAAACAACTTTTCGAACGTACCGATACAATCTATTTAACTATCGTTCATCACACCTTTGATGCGGATGCATTTTTCCCAACTATAGATTGGAGCGAATGGGACATCAGTAATGAGCAGCGTTTCGAGAAAGATGAAAAGCATGCTTATGCCTATTCTTTCCTCGACTTGACCCGTAAAAACACTACGGCAAAATATACTTTAGCGAAATAAAACCATATGCTCCTTTCATAGGCGAGTAGGTATAAGAAGAATCGAAGCGATGACCGTTAGGATTTGTGGTAGTGTTATCTGCGGTGTAGTTAAACGGATCATTCGGACGCAGAAAAATATTCTTGGGCACGAAATTAAGTATATTGTTTGCACCAACACTTACGCTTATGCCCATTTTAAAGCGCTTTTCCAGCAATACATTCATGATACAAAACCAAGGAGAGACACTCGCGCGTGTATCGTTTTCTTGCACATTTAAATGCATAGGCGAATTCACAACACCATTCACACTAACCAATACACCTTTGGCTTCATTATCGTAACCCAATTCGAAGTTGGCGTTTAATGCAGGTGCATTAATCTGTTGTTCAAAACTTGTTTCTTGGGCTGTCTTACGCAGAAGATACGATTGCTGAAAGGTAGCAGCTACACGTAAATACAACGGTATTGAAAATCGAGCTTCTAAGCTAGTTTGCAAGCCGAAATAAAGTACGTGTGTACTATCATTAGAGAATAAAACCGTTTCATTATCTTCTTCTAATTCTGCTTCAATTTTATTGACTATTGCATTAAAAAAAGTGCGTGCCTCAAAACGAATCCGTTGCTCATTTACAGGTTTCTTCCACTCATAATGCAAATGAATACCATACGCTAATTCGTTTTTTAAGTCATCGGCAAATTCCATTTTTTTGCCTTGAGTATAACCAATACGATCATCGGCAAATAAATTCGGAGAACGAAATCCAGAACCCAAGCCTAATCGAACCGATGACACTTTATTCTCCGACATCCATTTGTAATCGAAACGCGGACAAATAGCATAACCTTTGTTAGCGGTATTGTACTCTACACGAATGCCTGCAAGAATTTCATTTTGGGCATTCACATGAATCATATCTTGTAAAAAAAGTGCAGGAGAATGACTGATAAAAGCTTTATCCTTATTGGCTCCAGCAATAGTATCGTATGTGCCGGGTTGATTATCGTTGAAGCGGTAGAAACGATAAGCGGCCCCTAACATCAAATCGCTAATGCGAGCAATATTCTTGTCGTATACCAATTGAATTTGCGCATTTTGTTCGTTACTCACAAAGGATTTTATGCCATAAAAAGAATTCAAGTCTTGCGCAGTAAAGGATGTGATGAGCGATACATTTTCGTTAGCAAATGGGAGTGCAAAATTGCCAACAGCTTCATATCGATTCATTCGTATACTTTCCCCATAAATATAGTCGGAGCCTCTGTACTTTGCACTAAAATCGGACTCGCCTCCATCTCTTCGATCGTTAGCATATCGAAACCACACATTGGAAGGTTTTTGAAAACGATTGCGCATGGTCCATTTACTAAAAAAAGCAAATCGGTTTTGTAATGGAATATCCAAATACTTGTCGTTATTGAGATCCCAAGCATGAGGCTGGTTAAAATTACTGAACGCAAACAAACCTTGAAGTTTACCTGTATTCACTTTGAAACTAACTTCAGCCATACTTTCCAGGTATGAATTCAATGAGCCTTCTACTGATAATCGATTCGCTTTTTCTACATTTTTAGTAATAACATTGATTACACCGGATACAGCGTCAGAGCCGTAAACAGTGGAAGATGGACCTTGCATTACTTCAATACGGTCAATTAAGCTGAGCGGAATTCCACTCATGGCATAAACTGTTGCATTCCCCCCGGAAATGGGCACTCCATCCAATAAAACTAAAGTATACACGCCTTCTTGTCCATTCACTTCAATATCCCCTGCGCCATCTAAACTCCCATCAATATTCGATTGTATGCCACTAATCATGCGCATCGCATCTTGCAAATTCGATATGTTTTGGCGTTGGAAGTATGCGGCATCATAAATTTGAATAGGGATGGCGAGCTCATCTTTTCGCATTTCCTTCATAGAACCTGTAACAACAACCTCTTTGGAAAAAGCAGAATCTATTTTGTGTCCACTTGGCAAGTGAATCCGGATCGCAAAGATATCTGCGAAAAAAAAGAATGAAAATGCAAGTAGCGTTCCTTTCAACTTATTTTATTATTGGAACGATGAAAATACATTTTTTTTAAAAGCGTTTCAGTTTTGTGGCCGGCCATTGAATGAAATCACGAATTACGGCATTTACCACTGCCGGTTTTTCTTTAATACAGTAGTGCGTTGCTCCGGAAATAACACTTAAAAAACCATTGGGTACATTTTCGTACATAAACTCGGTGTGCGAAATTTTAATGAGATCGTGATCGCCAACCATGAACAACACCGGACATTTAATGGCATCCAAATCATCGGCACTTAAATTCGGCTCGGTAAGGAGCAATGTTTGCATACGCTTTGCAAAGGCATTCAACAACTTCGGATTCGGATTTTCTTTGAATTTCATTTGCAGGTAGAAGGCCATTTTATCGATATCCCAAGCCTTTACCTTTTGAATAATTTCAGGATATACGGCTGTAGAATCAGGTCTGCAATTCGACCCGATTGCAATTACTTTTCGCACGCGTAATGGGTATTTCATCGCAATTTTCATGGCAATAATCCCTCCATCGCCATAGCCAATTACATTGGCACTGTCGATTTGTGTTTTGTTCATTACCGCTATAATATCTTCGGCAAACATATCATAACTCAACGGTACATCGGTGAAGCTGGATTCGCCATGTCCGCGGGTATCCACAGCTATTACACGATATTTTTTAGCTAACTCGGGAATCTGATTTTTCCATTCTTTCCAATATTCCATAGCTCCGTGCAATAACACAATGGGCTCGCCTTTTCCCCATACTTTGTAATGAATTTTGACATCGCCAACTCGTATATAATTGCTTTTGGCGGTATCGAGCATTACCGCTTGGGCGAACGATTGTTGAGCAAAAGTGAATAGCAAAAGGGATATAAGTAGGCGCATAGTTAAGTTTGAGGGAATAGTGCCTAATTTACATGATTCGTGTAAAAAAAGAAAAGAAACAAAACAAACAGCCGATAGTTTGCATTGAAACGCAAATGCAACAGTTATCGGATATGAAATATTGGAATTCCTTATTACATTGGAAAGAGAATTTATTCATGCCACCGGAAATCAGTCTTATTATCTGTTTTAGAAACGAAGCCGCTAAACTTCCCGCGTTACTTCAGGCATTGCTTTGCCAAACCTTTACATCGTTTGAGCTGATTTTAGTGGACGATTTTAGCGAAGACGGAAGCGCAGAAACGGCAGCATCCATCCTCCAAAACAGCAATATTTCTAATACATTCATCAAACTGAAACAACATCTGGGAGAGGATTTCAGAAACACATCCAACAAGAAAAGAGGCATTGCTTTAGCGCTTTCCAAGTGTCGTTCCAATACTGTTTTACTAACAGATGCCGATTGCACGATGGAGTCGCAATGGATAGAAAGTATGCTTACTGAATATAGAAAACAACAATTGGCACTGGCATTTGGCCCTGTTTGTTTTTCGAAAGGCGACACCCTTTTTACTCGTTTTCAGGAGATTGATTTAGTGGCTATGATGGCCTGCACAAAATGGACCATACAACATAAAATACCGATGTTGGGAAATGCCGCCAACATGCTATTCGACAAATCAATATTCTTAGCGTTGAATGGCTATGCCAACAATATTCACCTTCCTTCGGGCGATGATATTTTTTTATTGCAGCAATTTATGGCAGCCGGCAAACCGGTTGGGTTTATAGCATCAGCAGATAGTATTGTTGTAACGCATCCGGAAAGAACACTTTTAGGTTTTATTCAACAACGTATTCGTTGGGCAGGTAAAAGTTCCAGCTACAAAAACAACACCGTAAAAGTAGCACTATTGGGCATCTATCTCCTTAATTTGTATGTACTGCTCTTATTCCCTTTAACGCTATTGTTTATAGTTCCGGTTTGGCTACTGCTAACAACTTTTATGCTTAAAACAATAGTTGATTCATTCATCATTTACCCTTCACTTGCCTTTTTTAAACGAAAAAAACTGATTTGGGGCATGCCTATTTTTGAATGTATGCATATTTTATATGTTGTTTCCATTGGTTTTTTATCTTTAAAGAAATCCTACATTTGGAAAGGAAGACAGATAAAACAATAAGATGAGCAGTTCAGATTCATTAAATCAAAAAACTTGGAAGCGTTTCAAACGCAACGGCTCTGCCATGGTTGGTTTGGTGATTATCTTATTGTGTTTGTTACTTGCAGTGTTTGCCTACCAAATTGCACCGGATGGAACTCCGGATGCCAATGAACAAGTGCTGGAACTCGAAACACATCCACCCGGTTTCAAGACAGATTTTGTGAAGGTAAAACGGCAAAATTCAGCAC
>Ga0208695_1001146_pt1 | contig 23219 bp, 14 predicted proteins | sample AD_UKC111_MetaG_FD_184449 | JGI IMG/M metagenome (GOLD analysis project Ga0208695, IMG submission 184449) | Active sludge microbial communities of municipal wastewater-treating anaerobic digesters from Hong Kong - AD_UKC111_MetaG (SPAdes)... | ecosystem: Engineered > Bioreactor > Anaerobic >...
TCATATTAGTTACCCTCCGTATATTTGATTTGTGCCTTCACTTGCCGTGCTTCAGCACACTTCATATTGTACGGTAGGGTATCTATTTTTTCAAAGATCATTTTTCTTACTTACAGGAATGCTCCTTACATATATATTTGGTTATTTTAACGTCTCAATAATCAATTGCACAATCCCGGTAAAGCGTTTGTTATTTTGCTCTGTTGCAGCCTAAGAATTGCTAAACTGGTTTTGCAATTATAATTTTATACCTCAAATGCCTACGGAATTCGTTGCAGTAATAAATTTGCATATCAGCATAATATGTGTTCATTGATGCGATAAATTTAACTGTTATTAGTAAAAAGTATTCGTTTATTATATCAGGATGGTATTTATTTTGATGGTTATAATAAGGAAGCTTTTCTGTCTAAAATACAAATTTACTTGTATTGGAGAATTCTTACAGTAGTTAAATCAGCTTAGTGGTATATCGTATTTGCAAATATAAAATAATTAATCGACGCATTTTATGTAATAAATGGAACATTATTTGCACAAAAACTGCAAAAGTTATCGAAATCATTGATATTGTTATTAACTTAAACTCTATGTCAAATCTAGGTATAGAATTATAGTTGTCACCGGTTAGTTCGAATTGAAAGACTCAAATTAATTATGATTCACAAAATTTTAGTATCAATGAGAATTAATGTTAGGTGAGAACAAGTGTTAATTTTAGCATTATATAAAAAATAATAAAAAAATGGAGGGTTTTATCATGAAACAAACAAATTTATTGAAAAATGCAGTACTTAGAAACAAAGTGGAGACAAAAGTTACCAATCCTGCCGGAGACATTGCTGCTGAAATTGCAGAACAGGATTTAAATGTGCAGGCTGGTGGAACAACAATTGTAACTACAGTTGTGGCAACGGTTGTAGCAACTAATCAGGTGGCAACTCAGTTGTATAAATGTGGGAAAGTTCTTACAGTATCGGCTGAATGCACTTCAAACAAAAAACCTTGCTAATTCAAATTATTATATTAATGGAGGGATTTATCATGACACAAGCAAACTTATTGAAAAATGCAATACTGAGAAACAAAGTTGAAACAGATGTCAGCAATCCTGCAGGAGATATCTCTAAAGAAATTTCGGAGCAGGATATAAATAGCCAGGCTGGAGGGCTTATTAATTCAGCGATTTTGCCTTCTATAGTTACAGTTATGAACTCAAGAACATATATATGTACCCCAACCTCTGTTGGAGCTATTTGCCTATAATTTTAATTAATGAAAATAATAAAAACTAAATGGAGGGATTTATCATGACACAGGCGAATCTATTGAGAAATGCAGTATTAAGAAACAAAGTTGAAACAGATGTTAGCAACCCTGCAGGAGATATTTCTAAAGAAATTGCGGAGCAGGAATTGAATAACAAAGCAGGAGGGTGTGTACCTGTAACAACTATTATAATTGGACCTCCAATAACACCACCCTTGAATACAGTATCAATTTTGTGTAATCCAATAACTGCTGGAATTGTATGCAAACTATAATGATTGAACTGTTACATATAAAACAAGCCATACGGTGCCAATTAACACTGTATGGCTTGTTTTATATGTAAATAAGGAAGTATAAGCATTTATTACAAAAATATAAGCAATTATTATATTCAGGTTTGTAAAAAAATTCATTCGTTATCATAAAGACACTAAATACTATCTAATTTTATCCGATAATTATAAATATATTATACTATATTTGGGTGATGTAAATGATAATCAAACAGATTCTTGAAGCAAACCTTACCGAAAAATTAGCAAATGCGGTTACGGTAAAATTGAACAGGCATCTTAAAAAAGAAGGTCTGGAGCTTATGAAGATGAAGTTAGGTGTAGAGATAATTTTCATCAACGTAACCAAGTTTCTGATTGTATTTACAGCAGCAGCCTTATTTGGACTTTTGAAAGAAGCTTTATTCATGAGCTTGATTTTCGGAAGTGTAAGAAAAAGTGCATTTGGGCTTCATGCAAAAAATAGTATAGTATGTACACTTGTTACATTTTTAATGTTTGTAGGCGGATCATACATAAGCCATAGTATTAAGTTAAATAATTACCTAATATTATTAATATTTACAGTATTAAACATTCTGTTATTCAAATATGCACCTGCAGATACGGAAAATCACCCGATATTAGGCAGGAAATTAAGGAAAAAACTTAGAAAAGAGGCAGTAACTGTAGGAATATTATTAATGTGTCTGGCAATGATTGTATCAAATCAATTAATAAAATCTTTAATAGTGTTGTCTGTAGGCTATGAGGTTATCAGTATTTTACCAATAACATATAAAATATTAAACAGGGGGTATAAGAATTATGAAAAACTTGAGAGAGCAAATAGTTAGTATGAGTGAAAAGTTTGGAAGCAGATTAATAGGTGAAATAGGTAATGCGAGTATAAAAATAGGAGATCAGTCCAGAGGTGCATGTTTCTTCCTGGCAGCATATGAACCTAAAATACCGCTGGAACTTTTAAAAGAAAATATTGAAGACTAACATATATTGAAGACTAGGGGCTGTTGCACTAAGAAATTAATGCAACAGCCCCTTTTATATAATTATACAAATAATTTGATAGTCACTGATAGACTAAATCCACAAATATGGTATAATATAATAAAAAATAACATTAGAGGTAGCATTTATATTATGGACATGTATTTGATGCAATTTGGATCCATCTTACTTTTCTATATATCAGTATTAAATTTAAATTCATTTAAATTCAATATAAAAGAGAAACTTTTAATGGTTTTTCTAACTCAGATTGCTTCATCAATTCTACTGAATATAAGTGAATTTATGACAATCATTCCCATGCTGATTATTGCTGCTATATTTATATACAGGGGTGGAAGAAATATTGTCAGAAGCATCTCTATTCCTATTATTTCAGCAATTTTGTTTATATTGTCCGATTATCTTGTGAGCAATATTTGTGTATCAGTCCTTGGGATTACTCAAACTCATGTTAGAGAAAATATAATATTATATTATTTGCTTATTTCGATAGATGCACTGTTTTTATTTTTTGTTACTAAATCTTTAGGGGTATTGATAAACAGGAAAAGCAACTTGTCGTCGTTGGAAATTAAAGGTAAGTTTGGAATGCTAATAGTTGCAAGTTTATTGCTAACAATAATAATTTTTTATATAAACATTATTTATCAGTCAAATCAAGGCTCAAGCAGCAATATAATAAGGGTTAACGGAATATTGTTTTTTTCATATTTTATTCTTTTGATGATAATCATTTATATCCTGATAACAAGTATTACTAAGGAAATGGATTTAAAAAATAAACAGATTCAATTTGACAGCCTTCAGGAATATACCAGTAGCTTAGAAAAGCTTTATGCAGATATGAGGTCTTTTAGACATGATTATATAAATATTTTGTCATCAATGATTGGATATATTGAAAACAGGGATATTGACAGCCTTGAAAAGTATTTTAACGAAAAAATATTCCCATTAAGTAAAGGAATGGCTTCTAATAATTTTAAGTTAGGCCTTCTCTCAAATATAAAAATCCCTGAGATAAAAGGAATATTTTCTTCTAAAATAATTAGAGCACAGGAATTGAATATAGATGTTTTTATCGATATTGCAGAGCCTATTGAAAGAATAGATATGGATATTATTGACATAAGCAGAGTGATAGGTATACTCCTTGACAATGCTATCGAAGCTGCAATAAAATGTGAAAAGCCTTCTATGAAAGTAGCAGTTATAAATAAAGAGAATTCTGTACTTTTCGTTATAATAAACAGTATATATGAGGAAGTCCTCATATACAAAATATATGAAAAGGGTTATTCAACAAAAGGAGAAAACAGAGGATTAGGGCTTTATAATTTAAAACAAATTACCGGAAAGTATACTAATGTTTCTATAGATACAATAGTGGAGAATGGTGAATTTAAACAACTTTTAGAAATAGCGAAAAGGTAGGGAGGGTAAAAAATGCTTAGGATTTTTGTATGTGAAGACAATAAAGAACAAAGAGAAAGATTTGCAAAAATAATTCAAGATATTACTATGATAGAAAATTTAGATATGGAACTGACTTTAACCACAGCAAAACCTGATGATATATTGAATTATTTAAGTGAAAACGATGTTTCGGGATTATATTTCCTGGATATAGACTTAAAGTCATCGATGAACGGCATTGAATTGGCTGCAAAGATAAGAGAATATGATCCGAGAGGATTTATTGTTTTTGTTACTACCCACTCGGAAATGAGCTATCTGACTTTCATATATAAAGTTGAGGCAATGGATTATATAATAAAAGATAATTATAGTAACATAAAAGATAGAATACATCAATGTATTATTAATGCACATAAAAAGTACTCGGCTAAAGCAACAGAGCTCCAAAAAATTTTTACCATGAAAGCAGATGATAAAATTATCAATGTGGAATATAGTAAAATTTTGTTTTTTGAAACATCTCCTACCATTCATAAAGTAATTGTACATACATTAGACAGGCAAATTGAGTTCTATGCTAAACTGAAAGATATTGAGGCAAAGCTGGATAGCCGTTTCTATAGATGCCACAAATCTTTTATAGTAAATAAAGATAATATACGAGAGATCGATTTGAATAAAAGATGTTTGCACATGATAAACGGACAGACATGCTTGGTATCAACCAGAATGCTGAAAGGTTTAGTGGATTAAAAGCTACAATACCAAATGCAAACTGTTATTAATTAACCTGGATATGATGAATAAAAGCCGATTTGAGGAAGTGTTCCTAAAATCGGCTTTTATAATATTCTTCTATATCCACTATTCAAAATACATTTCATCATATTTTTACTCATTACTTGTAACTCAACGATTATTATACAAATAAATATTATACAAAAATCTATGTTATAGTGTAATTAGTTATTTTTATCTAAATATATTGTAATTAAGGAGGTAGCATATGTCATCATTTGAAATGGCGGAACAGGATAACATATGTGACGTAGAAGATAAAATTTTGATATATGGCTGCTGCATTTCAGAAATGAGTAAAAATATAATTGATATTTATGAAAGTTTACCGGATATAATACAGGATAGGAAAGAGTTTTCCACATCTCTAGTAGAAGGTTTATATAGAAAATATTCGGATAAAGACCGGATTGAAGACTATATAAAATTTACTCTTGAAGTGGTAAATCTAACTAAAGATAATTTTCAAAAAATAAAAGATCAACTGCTGAATGAATGTGGAGACGTTAAAATTGCAAGGATACAATGTAATTTTATAGAAAAGAGTGCTGTAATAACATTTTCTAACGATACTAAAATTTTATTTAGAAACAGTCCATTGGAAAATATTAAGATTTTTAACGATATAATAAAATGGTCTAATTCTAAGGTATCTTCTGAACATTACTTGAATGTAAGAAGATTGGTATCCTGCGATAATTATTGCTTTACAGACTATATACAGCCTGTCGAATACAAAGAAGTTCAAGACCCGGCTAAATATTTTGTTTATTCCGGACAGCTTTTAGCTCTCCTCTATATACTGAACTGCAGAGGATTTAAAAATATAAATATGGTTCCCCAACCACAATATCCGGTATTGAATGATTTGGATGATATATTTGTTTGCATGGAAAAAAATTTAAGTTTAAATACATCATCAATGAATATTGTGCAGGATATTATTGATTCTTCGGTTTATAAAATTGATTTTCTTTCAGAAGAATTTGAATTATTGGCTAAATCTTATATATCTTCAATAAAGTGTGGCTTTGTCTATTATTATAAATTGATATTAAAATACAAGTCGGAATTCACTGAATTGCTTAAGTCTTTATTTAGCAGCAATTCTTCATACCTGGCGATTATAACCACCAGAGTGTATGGACTTACTGAAAATGATTTGAAGAGGCAGTTATATTTATTGGATGCACGTTTTGCGATAGAGAATATGAATAAAACCCCTATTGCTTTTGCCGATGACAATTCTTTTAACAGGATAGAAAAAAATCCTCTATTAAGTCTTGGTATTAGTCTGGGAGATCATTTAATACAAAAGAGCATTATCGGTCTTAATGGATCCACAATAAGCAGAAATTGGATAACCACTGTTAGAACCGGTAAAGATATTATACCGTCTCCGGGATGTTATGATCTATATGATGGAAACAGCGGTATTGCACTATTTCTTTTGTATTTGGGTATAATAACCGAGAAAGAGTATTTTATAAATGCTGCGATAGAAGCTATGAGAGAGTCATTGGTTGCTATCGGAAATCTGAACAAAAAAAGTAGCATAGAAATTGGAGCGTATAAAGGAATTGCAGGAGAGTTGTATACTCTTTCAAAAATATATTCAATAACAAAAGATAAAAATATAAAAGAGGCTGTTAAGAAAGGATTGCTTTTTATTGAGTCAATAATTGTAAATCAAGTAGACACCAGCTTTTTTGAGGGAACTTCAGGTATTATGGCAGTGTTGATATCCATATACCAAAATGAAGATTTTAATGACATTAAGGATGGGGTCCTTAATATTACAAATATGGCTTATAAGTCCATATCATTGGGAATAAATAACAAGAAAGCCATTCCTGGTTTTGCATATGGAAATGATGGAGTAATGGCTGTGTTGGCAAGGTTTATGTCTATAACGGGTGATACAACTGTTGAAACTGCTATCAGAGAGTTGTTAAAATTGGAAAGAGAATCTGATGCATGTGAAAAGATTCTCGATAAGCCTGGATGGCAAATGGGATGGCCTGGAATACTTTTGAGCAGAATTATTATTAAAGAATGCGGATATAAAGATGATTCAATAGATATGGAAATATATAAAGCTTTAGACCACACAATAAAAAGCGGTTTCGGTAATAGTCCGTATTATTGTGATGGAGATATGGGAAATCTCGAAATACTGGAATACGCGGCTGATGTTTTGAAGGATGTTGAATTAAAAAATAGGTGTGTAAATACTTTTAATAAACTGTTGGCAGAAGTTATAGAGCCGGATATTATCAATGAGAAAAAGTTTGGCAATAAGCCGTTGTCATTGATGCATGGAATATCGGGCTGTGGTTATATGCTGTTGAGAAGATGCAATAATATTGTTCCCCAAATATTATGGCTTCAGTAATTACGATATCTAAAGTTTTACGATTTGTACAAACTTTAGAATATCCCTGTTAGGGATATGACAGGAAAAAAGCTTAAGTCTTCCTGTCATACTATGCATTAGCCCATCACAACCTCTACCCTATGTTTTTTCCCGTCATTAACAAGAGGTATTGAATTATTAATTTTTTTACCGTCCATAACTATCTTACGCACGCCCCTGCTGACTGCCTGAGGGTTTTTAACTTCTATCCTGTAACTGGAACTGCCGTAATTATAATCTATGGTAAAACCTTTCCACTTCTTGGGTATGCAAGGGTCCATAATTATTGAGTTTCCTTCTTTTTTAAAGCCAAGAATATATTCTATTCCGGACTTGTAGTACCAGCCGGCAGAACCTGTGTACCAGGTCCAGCCTCCCCTTCCTACATGAGGTGGTATGGCATACACATCAGCAGGCATAACATATGGTTCTACCTTGTACTTGGATATTTCCATTTGTGTCCTGGTATGGTTTATTGGATTTATCATATCAAACAGCTCTAAAGCCTTGTCACCGTCTCCAAGTTTTGCAAATGCAATTATGACCCATGCTGCTGCATGAGTGTACTGACCTCCGTTTTCACGGACTCCGGGGATATAACTTTTTATATATCCGGGCTCTAAATCACTTTCGTCAAAAGGAGGCGTCAAAAGCTTTATAAGACCTTCATCCCTTTGTATAAGATAATTTTCCAGAGAGTTCATGGCCTCACGAGCACGATCCTTGTCCCCTCCCTCAGAGAGTATAGCCCATGATTGGGAAATTGAGTCAATCTTACACTCGCTGTTTGAAATTGAGCCTAAAGGTTGACCGTTATCAAAATAAGCTCTTCTGTACCAGTTGCCATCCCATGCATTAAGTTCAATGGCTTGTGCTATTGACTTTGCAGCTTCCAAGTATTTTTGCGATTCCTCAAGCTGCCCCTTTTGACGGCATATTGGAGCAAAGGCATTGAGAACGGAATACAAGAACCAGCCGAGCCAGACACTTTCGCCCTTTCCTCTGTTACCCACAGTATTCATTCCATCATTCCAATCTCCCGATCCCATGAGGGGAATACCATGTTCCCCATAAGCCAGCGACCTTTCAATTGCTTTCCTGCAGTGGTCGTATAGCGGCTCTTTAAGCTCGGATGGACGAGGAATCGAATATCTTTCATCCTCAAATTCCTTTAAAGGCTCATCTTCAATGTATGGAACAATTTCGTCAAGTATCTCAAAATCGTTGGTCACCCTTATATACTCTGCTGTAACATAGGGAAGCCAGAGCAGGTCATCGGAAAAGCGTGTCCTTGTACCTTTGCCGGAAGGCTCATGCCACCAATGCTGAACGTCTCCTTCTACAAATTGATGGCTTGCATGGAGCAAAATCTGATTGCGTACCATTTCAGGCCATATACTTATAAGAGGCAGACAATCCTGCAGCTGATCCCTAAAGCCAAAGGCACCTCCCGATTGATAGAAACCCGACCGTGCCCATAGACGGCAGGCTATTACCTGATATAAAAGCCAGCCGTTGAGCATTATATTCATTGAGTTATCGGGCGTTTCAACATGTATTGTTTCCAGTTTGTTTTTCCAGAAGTTTCTAACTTCATCAAATGTCTTCTTTGCAGCATCAATACTGTTGTATTTTGAAGCCAGATTATATGCATTTTCAGCATTCTTTCCGGAGCCTAAAAGGAACACAACTTCTTTTTTACTGTTAGGTTCTAGTTCTATGCTGATTTGCATGGCGGCACACGGGTCAAAACCTATGCCCAAATTGCCTGAGAGCCCGTTTTGTAAAAGGCCTGTCGGATAAGACAGCTTTCCTGTTCCAAAAAATTCTTTTCTATCGCCAGTAACTGTTCTGTCTTTTTCTGTAACATCTATAAATGCTACTCTTCCTTTAAACTCTTCATTGTATGGATTTTCAATAAAGAGGGTACCGTTATGGTTTTGCCATGTTCTTATATGCATTGCCGTAGTCTGGTCACTGACACCTAAAACAGGCCTTATATAATAGGTAAGAGTAAGGCTCTGACTTTTTCCTGTGATGTTGGAAAGCTTTATAATGTTTATTTTTACCGGTGCATCCATGGCGGCAAATTGTACAAGACTATGCATTATGCCGTTGCTTTGATGTTCAAAAGCAGAATATCCAAAGCCATGGGTGATATTGTAATCTACATCCTGTCTTACAGGCAATGGCGTCAGAGACCATATTTTGCCGCTGTTCCTATGGCACATGTAAAAAATTTCTCCCGGTGTATCGGATACAGGATCGTTTGACCACGGAGTCAATTTGTTTTCACGGCTGTTTTCACTCCAGGTATACCCTGAGCCCGACTCAGTTACGATAAAACCGAAATGTGGATTTGAAATAATATTTGTCCATGGCATTGGTGTAAACTCACCTTTTTCAAGCCTTATTACAAATTCATTTCCCGTTTTGCTAAATTCCGATGACAGAACTCCATTTCCTGTACTTGTAGTATTGAATTTTGCTATGCTGTCCACCTCAATGTCTTTATAGAGTGAGGCATATTTCACCTGGTCTGATAATGGTCCCTGATTTCCCTTCAGCACCAGCCTTGATACCGAATATATGAGAGTGATGTCCTCATCCGGCATGCTGTTGCGGTTTAAAAGGTAGACACCACCCGGCTTATTTATGATATCGTGAGCATGGCTTGAGGATATAATATCCATAAGCATTGAACGTAATGGGTTGCTGTATCCGCCTTCTTCTTCATTGAGTATAACAAGATCAACCATTAGACCCTTAAGCTTCCAGTACTCATGGGCCTTCAAAATGTCATACACAATGTCGGTATCTAAAGATTTGCTCAATGCAACAGTTACAATGGGCAAATCACCCGATATTCCATACGGCCACAGGGAAGACTGACCCTTTTTGTTTTCCTTTATGGAGTCGCTGTAGTTTCTTCTAAGCGGACTTATAAACAAAACATGGGATATCATATCCTGGTACAGCTCAAGGTCTTTATAGCTTATGTTAAGGTATCCTGCCTCAACCTGACTGCGGGTTTGTGCAAGCTTGAATCCGCTTTCGATAGCCTCAGGTGATGAATATTTTTGTGCTAACTCCAAGGCAGTATCACGTCCCTTGCTAACTCCTGTTATAAGGGAGATTTTTGCCGTTTGCTTGGGCTGGATCCTTACCCTGACTCTTGTGCTCATAATTGGGTCAAGAACAGAGCCGACACTGCCCGATAAAGGTTTTGCACGTTCTAAAACAACAGGATTTGATACGGTATGGCCCCTTCCTATAAATGCCAGCCTGTCTGTTTCATATTCGGGGCTTCCCATTGTTTCACCTTCAACAAATAAAGTGTTAAAGAGCCAATATATTTTATCCGACTCCGATCTGGGACGCCTTACTGCTAAGATTGTATTTACTTCCGGCACAAGCTCGGTTTTTACAAATAGATTGCTAAAAACCGGATGAGCGACGTCTGCATTTTGAGGTGCCATAACAACCTCAAAATAACTTGTTATTTCCAAATCAACTTCTTTTTCACCAATGTTTTTTATGGATAAGCGTCTTATTTCCGCATTATCCTCCGATGCAACCGTTACTTCGGTTACAGTCTCAATATTTTTGTCGACTCTTTTAAACCGTGCTTTATCTGCGGAAAAGGCTACTTCGTATTTGTCCGGTCTCTTTTTTATAGGATCGTAAGTTGATGACCATAATGTATTGTCTTCCATATTTCTGATATAAAAAAACATACCGCTTGGATCTAATGTGATGTCTTCCCTCCATCTGGTAATGGCTGTAAGGTTGTTTTTGCTGTAGCCTGTTCCCCTGTCGGTTATCATAACACAATAGCTTCCGTTTGAAAGAAGGTGTGCTTTTGGCAGTGTAAAATCAGGTGCCTTAAATTTACGCAGAGACACCCTGCCTTTATAAACCATATCTTTGTATGGAACTGCCTTCTCTTTGTTTTCCATCGCAGATGTAAAGTCAACAGGAACCTTCTCCTGAAGCAAAAGCTCTCCTGCCCTTACGACAGGGTCATTATGAAACCTCTCCTGCATAATATTCCTGTTTAAAAAGTTGTTGAGGGATAGAAGGCTCATACCCTCATGGTGAACCATATAGCTTTTTACCACTGCCTTTCTCCAACCGAAAGGAAGTCTTTCTGCGGTATAGTCAATTGCTTCATAAAAGCCATATGCACCGTCAAGACCTTCTCTACGAAGCCTTTTAATATTATCTATTGCACTCTTTGGGTCTACATGGAGTGCAAGGAAGGTAGAATAGGGGGATACAACGGTGTCTTCAAGAAGACCCCGCTTTAGACCGAGCCATGGAACCCCAACTGCTTTATACTGGTAGTTAAGATCAATATCCAAGGCATAAAATCCCGATTCCGAGACACCCCACGGGACACGTTTGTGTTTTCCGTATTTCTTCTGGCTTCTTACTACAAAGGAGTATGTTTCATCAAGCAATGTATTTTTATAGTTTTTCATTAGAATTAGGGGCATGAGGTATTCAAACATTGTACCCGTCCATGAAACCAATCCTCTGTAGAAATCTACAACAGTAATGCTTCTGCCCAGCCTGGACCAATGCTTAGGAGGTACTTCGCCTTTTGCAACTGCTATATAGCTGGTCTGTCTCGCTTCTGATGCAAGCAAGTCATAATATGAGTTTGTGAGCCTGTTTTCTTCCAGATTGTATCCAATGGAAAAAAGCTGCTTCTTTTGATCGTAAAGAGGAGTAAAGCTTGTATTTTCAATTATACTGCTTATTTTTTCAATTATGCTTTCACATTTGCCGTTAAGAGCGTTTAGGTTGCCAAGGGCTTTATAAATTGCTGAATGTAGGTCCTGAAGCCATTGGTATCCACTGATTGACTTGTCCTTGCAGTCATCCATTATACATTCAATTTCATAAATCACCTTGTTGTAAGTTTCAGCTAATTCTAAAGGTCCCATTGATATTTTTATTTTAGCGACAGCATCTTCAGCAAGCCTTAAAATATCCCTATTGCTAAGTCCGCCACCTTTAGCATTGTTTGACTTGATGTCTTCAAAACCTAATTCCTGGAAAGATGAATTGTTGTCATAATCATTTGTTATATCTGAATGCAGAATAACTCCGGGGTTTCCCTGTGCTTCACGTGCAAAGTTTTTAGATGCAGTTTGAATGGCATCAATCCATGGGAAATATAAATCCAACTCTTCCCTCAATGACGTAATCATTTTTTGCAGCTTATAAAGCCATGGGGACTTTCTTGTGTTATGGCCGGAAATATTGCTAGTTATTTCTTCAAGGGTTCTTTTCCATGTGATAAGGCTGTTGTTGCCATCAGATGGAAATACATCTATAGGATCTAATTTGCTTATCTTTATACCGCTTTCAAGTGATGCAAGAAAAGCAGTATCGTCAATTCCCTGCAAATATTTTTTGTCAATTATGGGGTGTTTTTGATAATCATACATACCTTGCCTGAATGCTATAAGATAGCAAACAAGGTTACCGCTGTCTACAGTAGAAACGTAGCGGGGTCTTAATGGCCTTAATGTACGAGTATCATACCAGTTTAAAAGGTGATTGTTCCAACGCTCAAGTTTATCCATTGTTGAAAGTGTTTTTGCGGTTCTTTCAACAAACTCATGGGTTCCGATATAACCTAAGTCCCTTGCAGCAAGAAAAGACATAAGCCCAAGACCTATGTTTGTTGGAGATGTCCTGTATGCTATGCCGTTTGGAGGATCTTCCTGGAAGTTGTCAGGGGGCAGGTAGCTGTTCTTATGATTTATGAACTCCTCAAAATACCGCCATGTTTTTCTTGAAATAACTCTAAGATCCTGCATATCATCTTGAGAGATTTCGAAGGATTCATCCGATTCTATTTGACTTATGGAATAAGCAATAAATGGGGAAGAGGACCATAAAATCAAAAGAGGCAGCGTAAACACAGCCGAATACGGCTTTATTATTATGGCAAAACATAAAACGCTTAAGGCTATGGGTAATGCAACTCTCATTTTATTCCAAAAACCCAATACCGTATTTTTTTGTTCTTTTTCAACATCGGCGGCAGTTACCCACAGCAGCATATTCTTTTTGCTTATAAATACCCTGTAAAGGGTAGTTATAATGGCTTCTGCCACCAAATATCCCTGATATGGCAGAAAAGTAAATTGGAGTATCATCTGGTATAAGCTTGCCTTAATACCTGAAATGACGGGTATATGACGTTTAACCCTGTTTTTTATCATCTTTAACGACGCAATATAATCAATGATTGAGGTTATTATTGGAAAGAAAATAAAAAACAATGATAAACCCAGCCAGAAAAAACTTGATCCCGGCAAAATGGAGAAGCCCGATATTATAAGCAAAAGGATGGAAGGTGCAACGAGGCTTCTTCGCATATTATCAATTATCTTCCATATTGATATTATATTGAGCGGATTTTTTATTGAGTTTCCGTTTTTATCTTTTATTTTCTTTCTCAGCCATGGCAACAGCTGCCAATCGCCCCTTGTCCACCTGTGCATTCTCTCAGCATAAGAGGCATAACTTGAAGGAAATGAGTCAACAAGCTCAATATCTGTTGCAAGCCCTGTTCTGAGATAGGATCCCTCTAAAAGGTCATGGCTTAAAACCCTGTTCTCAGGAATTGCATTATTTAGGACTTTTTGGAAAATCTTTAAATCGTAAATACCCTTGCCTGTAAATATTCCTTCATTGAATACATCCTGATAGATATCGGAAATGGCACAGGCATAGGGATTAATGCCCTCCTGACCTGTATAAATCCTGGAAAAGAGGGTTTTATTTGCACTTTCTATCTCAAAGCCTATATGGGGTTGAATAAGCCCGTAACCGTCCACAACTATCTTCTTTTTTTCATCCACAACAGGTTTGTTGAGAGGATGTGCCATGATACCCACAAGCTTTTTTGCACTGCCAATGGGCATAATGGTATCTGCATCAAGAGTCAGGACATAATTAACCTTAGGTATGGAGTCATGACTGCAGGACATAATGCTGTAGCTGGTGTCGCAAGATCCTGTCAGAAGGTTGTTTAGTTCCACCAAAGCCCCTCTTTTTCTTTCCCATCCCATCCATTTTTTCTCGATACTATTGAATTTTCTATGCCTGTGAAAATAATAAAATATATCAACTCCATTATCTCTTTTATACTTATTGTTGAGCTTCCTTATACCTGTTAAGCCGGCATCAACAATCTTTTGATCAAGATCGCTTTTCTCATCGGGAGAATCCTTAAAGTCTCCTGCAAGTGCAAAATAAAGGTTATTCTCCTTATTGGAAAGATAGTGTCTCTCCAAATTGCTTATAAGCTCCTTAACCCGCTTTTCATCAGGAAGAAGAGCCGGAATTACCACCAGTGTGCTGAGCTCTTCTCCTATTCCGTCTTTGAGCTCAAGCCGTGGAAGTGTTGAAGGTTTTGTGATGTTGCAAAGGGTCCAGTTCACAAGGCTAGTTACTATTTCCGAAACGGGAATAATAGCTATTAAGCCTGTAAAAGCGGACAGCAAAAAAGCATTTCTAGTAGAGAGATTATAGGTGTAATGCATTAAAAAATAAGTTATAAGCACAGTGGGTAATATTATTGACCCTAAGTAAATAGGAGCTGCATGCTTCTTAATGCCTGAAGCCAGACTTCTAAAGATTGTAGGTTTATAGTTTATAGCGTTTTGAAGCTCTTCTACACCATTACCTGCTAAATAATAGCCTACATGTTTTCTACGTTCATCATTGCTGTTTTGAGCGTTCTGGGATTTAGCAAGCTTAACGGCTTCTTTGGCAATATGAATCTCTGTAGTCCTTGATATGGTAGCAAGCTCCTCAATCCTTTGCCTATAAAAGCTTCTGGTGGATGAATCCATTAAAATGTATGATTCATCTTCTCTTAAGGCCTTCTCAACATTACTTATTTCATCGAATATATTTGACCAGTCAAAAGAGGATAAGTACTTGAGGCTCAATATGGAATTACCTATCGACACCGAGTATGATGCTTGAATGCTGTGTTCTTTCTGGCACATATCCGATGTGCTGCTGCCGTATTTGGAAAGAATGTCATCCAATGTTCCGGAGAGCTTTGCATATCCTCTTCCCGACTTCCTTAAACGGTAAGATAAATGCTCAATAAAGGATGTGCTAATCTGTTCTGAGGATTTAAGCCTTGCCTCAATGCTTTTTATAAATTTAAGGGTGTTCATGTCATCACTTTTTAAAACACCGTCGATTAATTCATCGGCAAGCTGCCATTCCTTAATCGTGAGATTGAGTTTTTCACAAATAACTTTAATGCTTTCAATAAGTAAAATTCTTATCATTGCAGGCAGTGCCCATATTTCCCTGTCGGACAAGCTGCTATGGCTTTGGTATGCATTGAGATAATTAAGAATAATCCTTTCATTAATCTGACCGCCTGTATGAGACACCAGCTCGGCAGCAATGGCATAAATACGGGCATAGCCTTTTAAAGGCCCGCACTTTAAAACAGGAAGCCTTAAATATGTTTCACCTGAAAGATCCTTTCTTACCACCTTAGCCTGCTCATCAAGTATGTAGAAATTGTCCAACAACCATTCAGCAGCAGGCGGAACGGCGTTTTTTTTGCTGGCAGCATTATTTAATTCCTTATAAACCGATTTTATAAAGTCATAGTTTTCATTCATATTCAAGACCGGCCAATTGTTGTATCTTATTGTTTTTGAAACCGTATGGTCTATTGCGGTCTTTCTTGCATGCTCTTCAAGCTCTTCGCAGGTTAAAGATGTGTCGTTCATCTTTATTATATGAAGCTGCCTGAACCTCTTAATATTCACCCAGAATAATACAGTGAAAACTACAACTATTCCAATAAGTATTATAGGATTAATATTTAAAGTCATTGTGATCATATCTCCTTTGTTTACGGTATAAAAGTGTATTATTTATCATTTACAAAAATCAACAATTTAATAAGTGGGATTATATGGTATGTGAATTGTATAAATAAATTAATATAGAATAGAGCAAAAAGGGACATAATAAATAAAAAAGGAGTTGTATGACTTGGACTCAATAAGAGCTAAAGAAATAATTTCATCGGGAAAATTAATTCAGGTTTTGTACCAGGGATCTCCTGTATGGCTGGAGAATGTTAAGGACAACTACACCGCCGAGATTACAAAGCTAGACGGTAAGGATAAAATGGAGGTGCCTCTTTCTTTACTGGTAGAAGATAAAGAATTGGTATGAGCAAGATTTTAAACAATAAAGTACAATAAAAAAGAAAAAACAAAAAATACAACAATAAATACAATAAAGATGAACAAAGATACCGAACTATACAGTATAAGCATAAGTCCGGTATCTTTATTTAAACCATCAATATTAATGTGATTATTTATACATCCATAGTTTTTTCATAATTTTGCCTCCATCGTATGTGTATGTAAGAAACATATTTGATACTTTAAGTTCAAATTCATATTTTACAATGCCATACTTTATCGCTGTGTTTTTTATGTTTTCAATAAAGAAATTTTCTATTGATTCAATAAAGTGCTTGTCTGTAGCATATGGTCTAAGGTTTGTTTGGTCATAGCGGCTTTGCAGAAAAGCAATTTTATAATCCCTTTCATTTGACAGATAGCTGAAAAACCCGTCAAAATTAACGGTTAACCCATTGTAACTGAATGAGAAATACTTGTCCACTAATTCAATATTCATTACTGTGAACTTGTTCTCAAGAAGCTCAATTATATATCTGCTTGGAACTGCAAGAGAAAGGTTTTGACCTTGTTGAAAAATTGCAGTGGTTATTCCCACAAGCTCACCGTACATATTAAGGAGGGCTCCACCTGAGCTCCCTGGTGAGATAGGTGTTGTTATCTGAATATAGTCAAAACTGTTATATTTTCTAAAACCTGAGACGATTCCGTCTGAAATGGTATTCATAAGACCAAATGGGCTTCCTATAGCTACAACTCTTTGACCTCTAACGAGCCCTCCCATTCTGGAAATTTCTATTGGAGGAGTTCTGAAATTGATTTTTATAAGAGCCAAATCCTTATGAACGTTAGCATTTATTACTGTATATGTGAAATACGGTCTTTCTTCATCCATTCCCTCAAACAGAATACCGAAGAAGCAAGCACCTTGCAGTACGTGGTAATTTGTTACCAATAGACCGTTGCTTCCTATTACGACTCCGGAACCTCTATGGAGATACTCTCCAGCTTCATTGAAGGCCAGTATCATGACGGTAGATGCAGACAGCCTGGCCAGTTCTTCTAACGACATTTCACGTTTCCCACTCCCCGGAAAATTCCTTCTCTCAATAGGTGAGCCCATATTAGTAATTGGAGGAGTTTGAACCGGCGATTGTGCCGATGAAGGAAAGACAGGATTATATTGACCGGGAGGTGTATTATTTTGTTGTATATTTTTAACGGGAAATTTTTTAAGTTCGTCGGTCTTTGGAAGCTTTACCAATTGTGAGTATGCATTGTTATTATCTACTTCACCGAATTTGCCGTCGGTCGATGTGTTTATATACAGCACATCCGCACCTAGCTTTGAAAGGATTAGCAGAAAATAAACCTCATGCTCTTTAATGTTTCCGTAAAATAGAACCTTTGGATTATGTACGGATGTTTGAAAATCCATGTTTGTGAAAACAGGCAGTGCATATTTTTTTAGCCAGCTCAGCATTTTAATGCAGAAGTTTTTAAATATGGTAGAAGTAGTTGTCGGTGAATTTTTTTTATAGAGATTTAATATGTCTGTAAATGACCTCTGAAGGCCACTTGTTAACGGTCCTAAAGGAGCTTCAGACAACAGACCGGATATATCCAATGCGGATACAAATTCTTCCGTTTCGATTTCAAAAAAACTATCCTGCCATAAGTTGCTAATTTTAATTGATATATCATTGTCAATCAATATCGGTATGTTTTCGGTAAATTTAATATACAGATTTCCAAGGCCTAAAAGCGTACAGTCAAGCTCGGCAAGAGTGTCATAGTAACTGTTGAACGGTTCTGTTATGCCTATCAATCTGCAACAATATACAGGAATTGTTGATGCAACCTTTGTATGGCTTTTTCTGTTTGCCAGTGGATTTTTGATGTCATCCATAATATTGTCCGAACGCAGCAGAGTAGTTTTAATCGGCTTTGATATATTTATCATGATATAAAAGCTCCGTTTCCATCAGAATTTATATGTGTTATTTAAACATGCCATATAATAATTGTATATTAATAGAAGTCATAACAGCAAGATTTTTATATCAAAACCCGCAATTTTTCACAATTATCTATACTCGATAAAATTTACTGCAAAATATTTCTTGGTCAAAGAATAAAACTTACAAATTCTTGCTAAGTAAATTCAAAAATTTATAAACTGTCTGCAAATTTATGTTTTCGTTTTAATACAATATTCAAAATTATGTCATGTTGCAACAAGGCAATATAATTCGTTGAAATCAAGGGGTTTAAGGAATAACATATTATTATAAAGGCAAGATAACTAAATTAAGGGTGTTAAAAAATTATGAAGAAATCTATGACAGTACTGTTGTTTGTTCTGATTTGAGGGGGGTGACTGGCACTTAAATAAATATGTTTGTAAAAAGAGTTTACATTGGCCAATGTAGTTGTCTAGAAAAGCTGCAAACCTTAAATTGGTTATCTTTAAATAGAGGTAAATAAAAAGAGAAACTTAGGGAGGGAAAGATAATGAAAAAATCAAAGAAAGTATTGGCATTGCTTGTGTGTATTTTCATGACAGCCGGTTCATTGACAGCTTGTTTGTCGGATAAAAATTCAGGTGAAAACGGAGGCAATGAAAGTTTGGGAAATAATCAACAAGCATCTGTGGACGGTAGTGATACAAATGAAGGCACAAACGAAGAGGGTAAAAATCCTGAAGATTATAAGGGAGAAATATCATTCTGGCACTTTAACAGCAGTGAGGGACCAAAGATAGTTGAAGCATTCAATAAGATATATCCAAATATTAAGGTTAAATTGACTGTTGTTCCGGACAGAGATTCACAGTATCAAAATAAGCTTACAACGGCCATTAGGTCAGGAACTGGAGTACCGGATGTATTTGTAGCAGAATCGGCATTTGCAAAAAGGCTTGTTGATATGCAGGGTGCATTTGCAGACCTGAATCAAATGGCAAAGGATGTAGTATCAAAAATGATTCCGTTTACAGTTCAGGTAGGAACCGATAAGAATGGAGTAATAAGGGCATTATCTCACCAGGCAGCCCCTGGAGCTATAGCATATAAAAAGCCGGTTGCAAAAAAATATTTGGGAACGGATGATCCTAAAGATATCGCTGAAATGCTGTCTTCAGAAGAAAAAATGCTTGAAACGGCACAAATTCTCAAAGAGAAGAGCGGAGGAAAGGTTGCGCTATTCCCTACATGGGAGGAACCGAAGAAAATGTATTTAGGAGCCAGAAGCCAGGGTTGGGTAGTTGACAATAAGCTGGTTATTGACGACAAAGTTATGCAATTGATTGATTTTGCAAAAAAATTGAGAGATAACAAGTATGAGGCAGGATTAACACAATGGACACCCGGTTGGGCATCTTCCATAGCTGAAGATGAAAAGGCAATGGTTCTGGCATGTCCTCCATGGGGAGTTCCGTGGATAATAAACTCCAATGACCCAAAAGCTGCGGATGGAGGCAGATGGGGAATCGCAACACCACCGTTCAATTACTTCTGGGGTGGTACATGGATGGGTATTTATGATAAGTCGGAACAGAAGGAGCTTGCCTGGGAGTTTGTTAAATTCTTTACAGCTAATAAGGACACAATGAAACAATGGGCATTGGACAATCAGGATTTCCCCAATAACCTGGATATACTTGCTGAGGGAGCACCTAGTGACAGCAAAGTTGTGGGCACGAACCTTTTCAAGTTTTATGAACCTTTTGTTAAAGATATAAACGGTGAAGTTCTTACACAATATGACGATATTATTGAGAGAGCTTTTGACAATACAATGACATCATATCTTGCAGGCAAATACAGGACTAAGGACGATATGCTTAAGGCTTTCAAAAATGAAGTAAAATCAAACTTAAAAGATATTCAAGTTGAATAACATTAGCCCCTAATTATACTAATCTAATAATATAAGCTGCGGCATAGCTGCAAGAATTAAGGCCTGCAAACCACATGAGTTGTTTGCGGGCCTAATCTTTGTGATTTTTTATAATTGCTTCCAATTCGCTGTCTTCTATATCCTCATAACTGTAGCGGGCTTTATTGTAGCAAGCAGCCAGATCTGAAATATCCTCTTTATAAAGTCCTTCAATATCTTTGGAAAGCTCGTTCGGTGTGAGACTTTTATTAAATTTAAATCCTTTTTTTATAAAGCTTAAAATTTTTTGTCTGTATATAAACCTTACCTTATCTCTGTTTGTTAAAAGGTCTTTCCATGGTTTATCCTTATTGAAAAGATGTAAAAAGCTTTTTACATTAGACCAATATTTTGAAGAAGACTTCAATAAAAGCTCCCGTTCATCCACATATCCAAGAGTACTTTCTTTGACGATATCTTCTTGCCTCTTGCTAGAAAGCCATACGGCTATTTTGTGTATAAACTTAAAAATGACATATATGGTCAGGAATGCAAAACCTATTATTACCGCTATCCGCATTATATTAAATATAATTTCAAGAATAGAAATACTGCTGGAAAATTTTCTGCCAAACATTTTTATTTCGCTCATACCGACACTGCTGTTATTTGAATCCGAAGACAAATGGTTTAAAATACTATAAATTCCAACGATTATAGACTTCACAAGAGTTATTATGGATTTCCAAAAAGGTTTGAACATTGATAAAGCAATTATTAGAACCAAAATTATTATAAGCGAAGTAATGTTGGATTTTAAAAGGGAAGAAGGAATATGTGTTTTATTTCCCATTTTATAAAAAGCTTCTCTAAGATGTTCCACACTGCAAATTGATAGAAACACAACTATCATTACCAACCCTACTGCATTGAGAAGGCCGACATATGGACTTAGTTTGCCGGACATGAGATACAGTACATTGAAAACAAGATATGAGGCAAGGAGCAAATTAAAAAGGGGTATGGGGGATTGTTTGAGCCAACTGTTCTTACTTATGCAAGTTCCTCTGAAAATTGAAAATGATGCCATAATTGTATACAAAATTGAAAATGATTTAAATGTCGATATTACTAATGATGAGGATATTCCTATAATTAGACTTATTATCACATAAAAAGCATTGGATTTGTTTTTTTGAAGCCTATTTAATAATATTCCCGTCAAATAAAATGGTATCAGACCTGCAATAATTATAAGTACATTACCGTCTTGGTATGCATGTACTGCTAAAGCAAGCAATATGGGAAAGATAAATATAATTTCAACTAAGGATTGCATGAGCTTAATTGTAATATGTTTAAAAAAGTTTGGCATATTAACCTTCCTTGATTCAATAATACGTTGGATTTATTTTGCATTATATTTCCGGGATATGATATATTTATTATAAATGCCGTTATTTATATTATAATTCGGAATTATATTGTTCTTCAATGTTATTTATAATTTTGATTTGGGTACTTTAAAACTATTTTGGGTTATTTTATTAGCTGAAATTACCGATATATATGTCGTACGTTCTTGCTTAATGCTACTAAGTAATACCATGGAATGACCTGGTATTTTTGTGGACAAAATCCTGATAATTTATCAGGGGTTTGAATATTATTATTACAATTAATTATAAAGAGGAGCTGAAAATGCCATATTCATCTTTTTTTTCTGTGATGTTTTTTTCGGTATGCATTGTGTCGCTGGTCAGCGGCATATTGGTCATAAAAAACAATCATAAGGCTTCTGCAAATCGGTGCTTTTTTGTCATGGTTTTATCGGTTAACATCTGGTCTGCAGGGCTGGCTTTTGCAAACATTGCTCCAGATGAAGCAACATGTGAAAGCTGGAGGCGTTTTTCAGCTGTTGGTTGGGGAACTGCTTATAGTATTTTCCTTCATTTTATATTGATTATTTCCGGCTATAACAAGCTGCTTAAAAAATGGTGGTTTTACTCATTATTGTATTTGCCTGCTGCAATAACAGTGTTTGCTTTTTCCGTTCCATTCGGTATTAACCCCAATCCGTATAATCTTGTTCGTACCGAATTTGGATGGACTAATATTGCAAGTATTTCGGAGTATAATATTTGGGACTGGATATTCTTTTTTTACTATATCGGTTATGTATTAACCGCTTTGGTGATTGTATTTTTATGGAATATAAAAGCTCAAGAATATAGAGTTAAGATGCAATCACGTATTATTTTTATATCTTTTGCCGTAACATTAGTTCTCGGGTCATCAACAGATGTGCTTCTTGGCAATATTTTTGCGAAACTACCTCAAATGGCACCCATTATTTTGTTGATTCCAATTGTAACAATATATCATACAATTAGAAAATATGATTTTATAGTAACTAAAAAAGTTAATAAAAATGCCAGTTATATGCGTATTATCATCTGTGCTGTATTATTTTTGAACTTTGTCTTTTTGCAGAACAATTTATCACCGGATAACAACATGGCATCATTAAACTATATAGGAGTATCTACCATAAGAGGGATATTGACACAACTACAGATGCTTATTTCAATATATCTTGTACTAAAAGAAGATATGCCGGGATATATATGTGCTGTTTTGTTAAATACCGGAACTACATTGATTACAATAAATTTTATCCTTCGCAGTAAAACATTGGCATCTTTGCCTGCAATGATTTCATATTTGGGTGTAATTTTGATAGTTGTACTTATATCTACTTATAAAAGGGAAACAGCATTAAATATTGATTCCACTGCATAAACTCTTTTTTTACAATAGATGTACCTTGACAACTTCACGCAATAACCATTATTAGGAAAATATCAAGGGTGTTTTGCTAATATTTACTAATTTGGGGTCAGAAATTACCTT
>Ga0208695_1001147_pt1 | contig 23219 bp, 13 predicted proteins | sample AD_UKC111_MetaG_FD_184449 | JGI IMG/M metagenome (GOLD analysis project Ga0208695, IMG submission 184449) | Active sludge microbial communities of municipal wastewater-treating anaerobic digesters from Hong Kong - AD_UKC111_MetaG (SPAdes)... | ecosystem: Engineered > Bioreactor > Anaerobic >...
AGATGTTCATGAATTACAAAAAACTTAGTCTTGCTTTCATTGCCATATTGGCATTGACGCACACACCTCTACAATCATCAGCACGGGAAGCCACTATGACGACTTCTACTGCAACAGAACAGGCAAACGACGAGATCAACGTAAAAGGTCATGTCGTTGATGAAACCGGCGAACCAGTCATTGGTGCTAGCATCATCCAAAACGGTACGACCAAAGGTACTGTTACCGACCTTGATGGCAACTTCTCTCTGAACGTAAACAGCGGAGCCTCCATCACAATCTCTTACGTGGGTTATACATCACAAAACATGAAGGTGACGAGCAGTGCGCCTCTGAAAATCACCTTAAAAGAAGAAAAGACCAATCTGAACGAAGTCGTAGTTGTGGGTTACGGCACGCAGAAGAAAGCCAACCTCACGGGTTCCGTCTCATCCGTAGATTCCAAAGACCTTGGCAACCGTGCCCTCACAAGTGTGGCATTGGGCATTCAGGGGAAAATGCCTGGTGTGACAATCGTCAACGCAGGAGGAACTCCAGGACGTGACGACAGCGGAACCAGCATACATGTACGTGGAACAGGATCTTTCAACAATTCTTCACCAATGATTGTCGTCGACGGTATCGAAAGTACCATGTACGACATCGACCCGAACGACATTGAATCCATGTCAGTATTGAAAGATGCTGCATCGGCAGCCATTTACGGTTCCAAAGCTGCCAACGGCGTCATCATCATCACCACAAAACGCGGACAAGTAAACAAATCCGTAGTTTCCTATTCGGGAACCTTCGGCTGGCAGTCGCCAACGCGCCTTGCCAATTATGTGAATTCGGCTGACTACGCCCGACTGACCAATGAGGCTCGCGCCAATGAGGGTTATTCACCGATGTACACCGACAAAGACATAGAACTCTTTGAAAACGGTACCGACCCCGACGGACATGCCAACACCGACTGGCAGGATCTCTTCTATGACCAAAGTGGTTTCCAGACTACTAACAACCTGCGTATTTCGGGAGGTTCTGAAGCCATACGCTACATGGCAAGCGTGGGATACACCGACCAGAACGGTATCATCCGCAATTCAGGTATGAACAAATATAATATCCGTCTGAATCTTGACAGCAAGGTGAGCAACCGTTTGGACGCTTCTTTCAATATGGCTTACACACGTGAGGACATCACACGCCCCACAGGCCCTAACGGCAACGACTACACCACATATTTCTATGTGCTCAACAAGTTGTCGCCAATGGTACCATGCTACAAAACCGATGGCACTTACGGATATATCGGCGACGGCAACCCTATCGCATGGTTTGACAACAACTCAGTACAGGACCAGTTCCGTAACAACCTGCAGACCATCGCATCTCTCACTTACCATATTCTGCCAGAACTGTCACTGAAAGGAACGGCTGCCTACAAACTCTATTATGGCGAAACACATGATATGCACAAAGCCATTCAATATGACGACATCTATAATCAAGGTACTGTGGACAAACTGAGTGAGAATATTTATCGTGACGACAGGGTGTCGGGTGATATTCTGCTGACATACGAGAAAACTTTCGGCAAAGTACACAATCTGAAGGCTATGGCAGGCTATCATGCAGAGTTGTATCGCAACAACGGCCTCACAGGCTATCGCGATAATTTTGCCAACAGCAACCTATATGATCTGGATGCAGCCAGTGCACAGAACATGTCAAACAAAGGTAACTCAGTGAAATTCTCCATGCTTTCTTATTTCGGACGTGTCAACTACGACTACATGGGCAAATATCTCTTCGAAGGCGACCTGCGATATGATGGCACTTCACGATTTGCAAGTGGTCACCGCTGGGGTATGTTTCCTTCATTCTCAGCAGGATGGAGAATGTCTGAGGAAAAATTCTTTGAACCTCTGCGCAAAGTTGTTGACAACGTGAAGTTGCGCGCTTCATGGGGACAATTGGGTAATCAGGATATTATAGGATATTATCCCACCGTGTCCACATTAACACTCGGACAAAACTATCCTTTCGGTGGAAGCATACAGACGGGTGCAGTGACAGTGAATGCAGTGAACAAGAATCTGAAATGGGAGACAACCACCACATGGGGCGTAGGTCTTGACATGAACCTGTTGGGCAAACTGAGCGTTGTGATGGACTATTACAACAAGACTACAAATGGCATTTTGATGACCATCAACACACCTATTACCTTTGCGCTGAGCAATTATTACGACAACGTGGGCAAGATACGCAACTCCGGATTTGAATTCTCAGCCACATGGAACGACAAGATTGGACAGGTGGGCTACTCAGTGGGTGGCAACATCGCTTTCAACAAGAACAAAATCCTCAGCATGGGCGGAACGGGAGACCAATATATGTATGATACCAACGGTGCCTGCTACGGCATCATGCGTGAAGGAGAGGCTTTCCATAGTTTCTACGGTTACAAGACCGACGGATACTTCCAAAGCGAAGATGAGATTGCAAAGGCTTATCCCAAAGGACATATTCAATTGAGCGGACGCGACCCCAAACCTGGAGACATCAAATACGTAGACGCAAACGGTGACGGCAAATTGGATGCCAATGACAGATGCGTGCTTGGCTCATGGGATCCGGGTATCACCTTTGGATTCAATCTCAGCGCCAACTGGAATGGATTCGACATCATGGCTGTGCTGCAAGGGGCTACCGATGTTCACGGATACATCACACGTGAAGGCGTGGGCTACATCAACGGAGACACATCCAAACCTACCACTCTATGGTTGGACCACTGGACAACAGACAACAGAAACGCTGCCATGCCAAGACTGATACAGGGTATGGAAGGCTGGAGCATGCCTACCACCACCAGCGACTTCTGGATGCAGGATGCCACCTACCTACGCATGAAGACTCTGCAAATAGGTTACAATCTGCCTAAGACATGGCTCACAAAGATTGGCGTTGCCAATATACGTCTGTTCTACACGGCAGAGAATCTGTTCACACTCACGAGTTTTATGAAAGGTTACGACCCCGAAGCTCCTGTTTCGGCAGACAACATGAAGGGTAACTATTATCCTCAGACAAAGACACATTCATTCGGTATAAACTTAACATTCTAATATATAAACATTGACTATTATGAAACTTTATAAGATATTTGCAATAGCAGCTGTAGCACTGATGACAGTAAGCTGCTCGGAAAGTTTTCTTGATCGTGAACCTACTGACGCATTGTCGCCATCCATTTTTTGGAAGACGGAGAAGGACGCCAACTTGGCTCTCACTGGTTGTTATCACCAACTCTACAGCCCATACCGCCCAGAGGAGATGTGGTTCTGGGACACCGCTTCAGACAATGCCTTCTGCTATCACAACAACAAGGATTACCGTGCAATCGGTAATGGCACGATGGCTGCATCGGGCGTGAGTGTGCACAACTATTTCACATATACGCAGATACGTACCTGCAATGAATATCTGAAGCAGGAAAACACCATCAACTTCTCATCAGAAGCCAAGAGAAACATGTATCGTGCTGAAGTCAGAATGATCAGAGCTCTGTCGCTCTTCTTCCGAGTACATGTGTATGGCGACTTCCCATTCTCCGAGGATGTTTATGAGACCGTGGATGAATCGATGGTACCACGTGTGGACAAGAAGACCTTGCTGAGTTATATCAAGAAGGAAATGGAAGATGTGATTCAGTATCTGCCAGCCAAAGCCGATGCCGGACGCATCACCAGCGGTGCTGCACAGGCTTTCCTCGTCAGAGTATGTCTGTATATGGGCGAATACGCTGAAGCTGCTCAGGTGGCTAAGCAGATTATTGATTCAGGAAACTATTCCATGCCAAACCTCTCTTATGAGGCGTCTTTCCTCAAGGCCAACGAGTATAATTCTGAGGTGATGCTCTCTTTTGAACACAACAAAGCCGGAGGCTTCGGAATGTGGGTGTTCGAATTCCTGCCCAACGGTGCTTATGGTGGCTGGTCATCCATCGTTCCTACCCGCAGTCTGCTGGATTCTTATGAGACAATCAACGGACTCACTATCGACGAAGACCCTGCTTACAATCCTGAGAACCCGTTCGCCAACCGCGATCCTCGTCTGAGAGCTACAATCGTTTATCCCGGAGAGAAATGGGACAAATATGCTAATGAGACCAAGTATCCTCATGGTTACCCTACAATCATCAAAGGAAGCGGCGACTACTGGAGCGATGCCGACAATGCCACACACACAGGTATGAGTTTCAAGAAATTCTATGCCGACCCTAACGAATATCCTGATGTGCAGAGTTGCGACCGCAACTTCCCCATCCTGCGCTATGCCGAAGTACTACTGTCTTATGCAGAAGCCAAAATCGAACTGGGACAAATAGACCAGACTGTTTATGATGCCATCAATCAGGTACGTCATCGTGCTGGTATGCCGAATGTGGACCAGGCGAAATACAACAACCAGAGTTCTCTGCGTACGCTCGTCCGCCGTGAACGCCGAGTGGAATTCGCTTATGAAGGTCTGCGCCGCCTCGACATCCAACGCTGGGGAATCATGAAAGATGTGATGCCTGAAACCATTTACCACATGAACGGAACAATTCTTGATACCAAGAATGAGTATGGAGATTTCAACGTGAAACTTGTCGACGACAAATCAGACGTAGAAGAGGTTCGCAAGTTTACAGTTGGCAAGAACGAACTGCTGCCTGTTCCTCAGACAGTGATAGATGTGGATTCAAAGATCACGCAGAATCCCGGATACTAAACAAATGTTAATGATGCAAAGGCAACCAATGGAATTGATTTTCATTTGTTACCTTTGCACCTATCTTATTATCAAGAAAACGACAAACGACAATGAAACGAATACTTTTGCTTCTTGCTTTCATCACGGCAGGCCTCTGCATCACAAGAGCCGCTGAAGAAAAGAACATCCGCATCTCTACAGATGCCACAGACCTGGTGCTGCACGTGGCTCCAAACGGTCGCGTCTATCAGGCTTATTACGGCGAACGGCTCAGAAATGATGCCGACCTTGCCAACTTCACACTGAATCATCCGGGACATGGTTCCGACAGTTCGTCGCCGAAACAGGGATGGGAGGTGTATGCCGGTTCGGGCAACGAAGATTATTTCGAACCCGCCATCGCCATCACCCATGCCGACGGCAATATGTGTACCTATCTCTATTATCAGAGTGACGAACAGCACAGCGTGAACGGCGGCACAGAGACCGTCATCCGACTGAAAGACGACAAATATCCCGTGAACGTGACGCTGCATTACGTGGCTTATCAGAAGGAAAACGTCATCAAGACGTGGAGCGAGATTTCTCATCAGGAGAAGAAACCCGTCACACTCTGGCGCTATGCTTCGACGATGCTGTATTTCAATGCCGACAAATATTTTCTGACGGAATATCACAGCGACTGGGCAAAGGAGGGACAACCCGCCACACAGGAACTGCAGTTCGGCACCAAGAGCATCGAGACCAAACTGGGCACGCGCGCCGCCATGCACGCCGAACCGTTCTTTGAACTGGGACTGAACGCACCCGCCAAGGAAAACGAGGGCGAAGCGGTGCTGGGCACCGTGGGTTGGACAGGCAACTTCAAACTCACATTCCAGATTGACAATGTGGGCAACCTGCGCCTCATACCCGCCATCAACCCTTATGCTTCCGACTACCAGCTGAAAGCCGGCGAAACGTTCACCACACCCGAATTTGTCTTCGCCCGTTCCAGTCACGGCACTGGTGAGGCGAGCCGCGACATACAGGACTGGGCGCGCCGCTATCAACTCAATGATGGCATGGGCGACCGAATGGCGCTGCTCAACAACTGGGAAAACACGTATTTCGATTTCAACCAAGAGAAACTCGCCAACCTGATGAAGGATGCCAAGGAACTGGGCGTAGACTTGTTCCTGCTCGACGACGGATGGTTTGGCAACAAATATCCACGCAAAGACGATCATGCGGGTCTAGGCGACTGGCAGGAGACTCGCACCAAACTCCCTGGTGGCATTCCCGCCCTCGTCTCTGCCGCCAAAGATGCGGGGGTGAAGTTCGGCATCTGGATAGAACCGGAAATGGTGAACCCCAAGAGCGAACTCTTCGAGAAACATCCCGACTGGGCGATACACCTACCCAACCGCGAGACGTATTATTATCGTAACCAACTGGTGCTCGACCTGAGCAACCCGCAGGTGCAGGATTATGTCTACGGCATCATCGGACGGATTATGAAAGACAATCCCGACGTGGCTTATTTCAAATGGGACTGCAACAGTCCGATAACCAACATCTACTCGCCGTATCTGAAAGACAACCAGTCGAACCTGTATATCAACTATGTGCGCGGACTGTACAACGTGATGCGCCGTGTGAAGAAGAATTATCCCAATCTGCCGCTGATGCTCTGTTCGGGCGGCGGCGCACGCTGCGACTATGAGGCGCTGAAATATTTCACCGAGTTCTGGTGCTCTGATGATACCGACCCATACGAGCGCATCTACATCCAGTGGAGTCTCTCCAAATTCTTCCCTGCCAAAGCGATGTGCGCCCACGTGACCAACTGGAATACCAACACGTCAGTGAAATTCCGTACCGATGTGGCATCGATGTGCAAACTGGGTTTCGACATCGACCTGAAAAAACTGTCCAAAGACGAATTCGCCTACACACAGCAGGCGGTGAAAAACTGGAAGGCGCTGAAGCCTGTCATCCTGGACGGTGAACAGTATCGTCTGATTTCGCCTTATGAGAGTGCCCATGCCGCCGTGAACTACGTCAGCAGCGACAAAGCCAAAGCCGTGCTCTTCGCCTACGACCTGCACCCACGTTTCAGCAGTCGTCTGCCGATGGTGCTTCTGCAAGGTCTCGACCCCGCAAAGACGTATCGTGTGGAGGAAATCAACCTTATGCCCGGCAAGACATCGTCTGCGTCCTGCAACGGTCAGAAATACAGCGGCGACTATCTGATGAAAGTTGGGCTCGACGTGCTTTCATCCAATGATGGACAGAGCCACGTATTCACCTTGTCAGCAGAATAAATTTAAATCGTTTATTGAATTAGAGAAGTTAGAGAAGTTAAAGCCGTATGCTAAGACCATATCAATTAAAAACTCTTTATTAGAGCTGATAATGGCTATTACTTCTTTAACTTCTCTAATCTACAAGTGATACACGGACTATTGATCAAGCAGCCAATCCAATGCATACATCTGCTTGATGCCATTATGCATCACGACCGGGTCGTTATCCAACGTGAGGAGATATTTGGGATAAGAATCCGCTACGCCTAACAAGGGAGCCAATTCTCTATTCAAAGTTCGCTCATCGCGCACACTCAACGACACCTGGTAATACGTCTTTTCATTGCCATTCAAGGTGATGAAATCTATCTCAGCATCACCAGCCTTACCCACATATACCTCATTACCGCGTCTTAGCAGTTCCATAAAGATGACATTCTCAAGGATATGTCCCAAGTCTCCAGTCTTCGTGCCGATGATGATATTCCTTAATCCCATATCACACAGATACAATTTCTGACCGTTTTTGAGATACTGCTTACCTTTCACGTCATAACGAGAAACAGAATAAAAGATATAGGAAGCCAACAAAGCGGAGATATAATTTTCCACGGTATGGGCGGATATCTTTCTTCCTGCCGAGGTCATTGTGTCGCTGATTCGTTTGGTCACAGAAATGTTGCCGATATTGTCCGTTAAAAAATTGACGACGCTCTCAAGCATCATCACGTCTGAAATCTTTCTGCGCGCAACCACATCTTTTAAAACGATGGTGCTGTACAAGCCCGACAGATAGTCCTGGACCAGAATCCGGTCTGCTTCCAATTGGGTGACATACGGGAAAGCACCGAATTCGATATATTTTCTGTAAGCCGATTCTTCACTTATATCCTTAGGCTGAACAGACATGTATTCTTTGAATGATAGCGGATACATCCGTATTTCGACATATCTACCAGAAAGGAGTGTCGCAATTTCTCCCGATAGCAGATAGGCATTGGAACCTGTGACATAGATGTCTACGTTCTCTATCAATTGCAAACTGTCTATCGTCTTTTGGAAAGAAGTCACCATTTGTATCTCATCAAGAAAAATGTAATTCATTCTATCCTTTTGCAATCTGCCCTTGATATAAGTGTACAGAGTTTTATAGTCGAGATATTGTTCATTGTCGATATCCTCGAGATTCAAACTCGTTATCTGTGCCTCGTCGACGCCTTCAGATAACAGTTTGTCACGAAACATCTTCATCAGAGTAGATTTCCCACAACGACGGACACCAGTGATTACTTTGATTACTGGTCTGTTTCTCCACTTTTCCAAAAGTGATATGTAATAACTTCGTTCTATCATAGCAAAAATGAATTACGTTGCAAAGATATAAAAGAAAAACGAATAAAAATGAAATGGATTTCATTTTTTCTCAAATTTCGAGAATAAATGAAATCCATTTCATTTTTCGTTGCACACAATATCATGTATTGTGCATTTTAATTATTAACTATTACTTATTAATTATTAATTAAAAATTATTCATTCCCAATTGTGCATTGTGCATTATGCATTGTGCATTAATACAAGTCTTTCGTCACGATGTCGTCGCTCCAGTGATGGTCTTTGGGAAACGGCTTAGAGTTCCATGCTTTTACCTGTGTCCAGTCCTGCGGGGCATCGGTCCAGAAAGGATCGGTGGCAGGCAGACCGAGGGGCATGAATGAGAGGGACGTCATGTAGAGGCTGCCGTTGTTGGTGTACCAATCGGCGACATTGGGCTGACGGCCCACGAAACCGATGGTGAGGAAACCCTTCTCGTTGAAATTCTCACGACCATCGAACATGCGGTGCATCACCTTGGTGAGAGCGGCGCGCACCTGTCCGTTGCTCAGATCCTGCGGCAACGTCTTATACCATGCCATCAATGCCAACGGTTGCATGGCAGCCATGCGATAAGGAATGCTGCGGCCGAATGCGGGGAAAGTGCCTTCGGGCGAGATGAAGCGTTCGAGGACAATAGCAAACTTCTGCGCACGTTTCAGTTCACGGTCACGATATTCATGGTAGGCGATGCGCGTGCCAGCCTTGGCATCAATCATGTTTTGCAAGGTCTCCAAATACATCGGGTGGAACACGTAACTGCTGTAATAATCGAATGCGAAACTCGGTCCGTCACTATACCAACCGTCGCCCACATACCACTCTTCCACCTTGCGGATGGCGGTATTCACACGGAAATGGTCGCACGGCGCACCCGCCTTGGCGAGAAAACTCTCGATGGAACTGGAAAACAACAGCCAGTTGGTGTATGGCGGGTCTATGCGGCGCAGACGAGTGAACTCATCGATATACCGAGCTTTGGTCACGCTGTCGAGCGGCACCCATAGGGCATCATATCCGCGCGTGAGACTCTCGGCGATGTATGCAGCGTCCACCAACGGCTGACCCTCTTTGCGCCACAACAGATAGTCGGGGCTATTAGGATCTACGGCATTCTTGTAACTTGCCAACGCCCACTGGCGTAACTGCGCACGCTGTCGGCCCTCGGCGGTACCATCGTCGGGTAAGGATATCCACGGGGCAATGCCAGCCATCAACCGTCCAAAACACTCCATATAGGTGACACGTTTGTCACGCTTGTCGAACGTAGGACTCACCTCTATCTGCATGTTCTTCTGCAGTTCGCCCTTTGCCATATTCTCCAGCACGGGCTGCGCCATCTTGTATGCCAACGACACCCAGTACTCACGGTCGGTCTGCGATGTCTTCGATTTTTTACTACTGCTATTATTTTTTGCCACTGAATATTGCAAAGGCAACATCAGCATCACCAACAATAACGAAACGATTAGATTTTTTCTGTTCATGATATTTAATTTCAATGTTTTTCTCCAATCTGATAACTGAATTTATCCTGCAACGATGATGATTTCAGTGTCATCACGATACGAAACATCTTAGGTCCCCACACACTCTTCAGCAAGGGGTCGAGCAACATATCTAGCGGCTCCACTGCCACGCTCGCCTTTCGGAAATCATACGTCAACTGCCATTTCCCCAGAATAATTTTTCCTGCCGCCGATACATCAGGCTGCTGACAAGTGATGAACATCAACCGTGACGGACATAGATACTGTGCCAACTGATAATCTTCGGTCACTGCCACCTCGCCACCTGCGGTCAGACTCACCGTCCGCCGCCATGACTTCACGGCAGCCTCCTGAGGATAGGCCCCCGCAATGTTCAGTTGCAGTTTGGCTGGATGGTAAACGGCATCACTGGCGGCATACTGTTTCCCGTCGTGCTGGTCACAACCGTTGATCTGCGGCAGATTATGGTATGCCGACTGCATGGTCCAAATGGAATATCGGTCTTTGCCGAACGTCTTGGAAGTATATTCGCCCACGCCGACATCTACGAGAAGCGGCTCACCGTCACCATACACCACGAAATTTCCCACGTCGTTATGGTTATGACTTTCACCGTTGCTGCCTCCTTTGGCAGCCACAAACAGTCCGCTCACGCTGCCGGCTTTCCTGCGGGCAGTCATAATCTGCAAATCAGACAACCACGAGTTTTTCAGCAAAGGTTCGTTGACTTTCTCGTTCAACAGTCGGTTCACGCCGCCCAGCATCACGAGTTCACGTCCCAGAGCGGGGAAGTTGCCACTCTTCGCATACAGTGTGGCGGCATCTCCTTTCAGATTCTTCCGTTTTGCCAGATATGCCGCGAACTCTTTCATCAATGGGTCGCCGAGATATTCGCCGAAAGGATACAGCACATCCACCTGCTGCAAGGTTTTGTTGTCATGCGTGTCGGCGAAAGTCACGCAATAGTCGTTGCCGATATAGGTCTTATACACATAAGCGCCCATTGCCTTGATTTTCGGTTCGGCAGCAAGAGTCACCTTTCCCTGCGTGGCTGTTTTCAACAGATACAGACAGTCGAAAAGCGATGCGGAAGCACGGTCCCAGTAGCCCGGTCCCTCGTCGCATCCGCCATCATCATGATAGGCATCGATGAACGTGTCCAGAGATTTCAATATCTGTTCCACCTCCGCAATCTGACGGTCACGGTCTTTCTCGCACATCAGCACACAGGTGAGCCAGTTGCTGCATATCCACGGGTTCCAGTTCATGCCGGCTTTCTTCCACCAGTAATCATGTTCCAGGGCGGGGCGCAATATTCTGCGGTTCATCTCACTGTCTATACGACGGCAGATGTCGGGAGAAAAAGCATCGAGTTTGTCACGCAACATATATTCCGTCCATGCCATCAGTCCTGCCGTTTCTGCATTAAACAGGTCTACGGTCTGCTCGTCGGGCATCGGCACAGGATGACCGTAATGGGCTGGTATTCCCCACCACGTCTCTTCGCACATACTTTGCAGACCGTCGACGATATCGCCCACGAATCTGCCTTTGTCTTCCATCACCTCCGCCATGACCAGTGCCGCCAGATGTCTCCGTTTCTCAAAGCATTGCTGTTCGTAGTTCACGCGGTTGCCTGTCTTCTTGAACTGCGCGAACACCGAAGCCTGCAACGACTGCCATGGTTTGCCCAGATAGGTTTCGCCATAAGAGATGTAGCTTTGCCTCATCGTCTGCGGAATGGAGTCACGCCAATAGGCATCGCCCGACCGCGGCACAGGACGGAAGTCGCCGGGTGCGCAGAGATATTGTTTCAAGTCTCCACCGAAACGTGTTGTCAGCATCTGTTTGTTCGCGCCGAAAACAGGGAGCGACAACAACAGCAAAAGAAAGACACTCAGTTTATTCATAATTGGATTTTATGATGAAGTTAATCATCCATTCCGCTCAACGTTTTCGCCATCCAGACATCCATGTAGCCCTGTCCGCGATGTGCCCATGCATAATAGGGTATCAGCGTGAGCTTCACGTCCTTGGTCACCAACTTTCCGTTGACATCGAAAGATGCTTCCTGTACTGGCGTGGTAATCTCGGTCACATTGAATGTCTTGCCGTCGCCCTGCGTATTGGCAATGCTTACAGACGGAACGACATCAAACTGTGGTTTCTGGTTCAGAATGGCATGATGCAGATTGAAACCCTGGTTATCGGGCCACTCGGCACAATAGACCAACGGACCGCGCTCCACAGCCACCTTACCTTTGTCGTCTGCCACCTTATTGTTGGCAACCACCATGCGCGGCTGCATGTCGAAATGAATGCGTACCACATCGCCCTTCTTCCACTGACGGGCTATCTTCACATAACCCTTGTCGATGCTTCCATCAACAATTTTGCCGTTCACCGATATCTCATACTTGAGATTCACATCATCCGCATATTGGTACAAATCGCTCGGCACCACCTGACCACGCACCCAACCGGGAACGCGAATCATCAAATTGAAATTCTTGGCTTTGGCATTCGCCACCTTGATGGCGATATCGCCGTCCCAAGGATATTGCGTGGTTTCTTCCAATGTCACGATTTTACCGCCCACACTGATGTTGGATGTATTACCCGCAAAGAGATTGACATAGATGCTGTTTTCTTTCACGGCATACATGTAACCGGGCACCGACGGGATGAAACGGCACAGGTTGCTAGGACAGCAGGCACACCCGAACCACGGCTGGCGCGTTGTGGTGTTGTCGGCATTGAAAGCATACTTGCCGTCAGAAGACAACGGATTGGGATAGAAAAACTTTCCACCGTCTACGCTCATGCCACTGATGACACCATTATATAATGTACGTTCCAGACAGTCGATGTATTTGGCATCGCCATGAAGCAGGAACATACGCTCGTTGAGATACACCTGCGCAATAGCGGCACACGTCTCGTTATAAGCCGTTTTGTTGGGCAGTTCATAGTTGGCGCCGAAGGCCTCGCCGTCGTGGCGGGCCCCCACTCCACCTGTGAGATAATATTTCTCACCCACGATATTGTTCCAGATGGCGTCCACAGCCTTGATATAAGCCGAGTCGCCCGTGAGAGCAGCCACGTCGGCCATGCCCGCATACATATAACCTGCACGGACGGCATGTCCCACAGCCTCTTTCTGGTCAACCACTGGCACCTGACTCTGTGAATAGAGATTCTTCACCGTCGTCTTACCACGGTTGTCGAGGAAGAATTTAGCCTCATCGAGATATTTCTTTTCACCTGTGAGCACATACAGACGTGCCAACGCCATCTCGGCAATCTGATGACCGGGCACCACCCGCATCTGACCTGCACCGGGACCCACCTCGCGAACCACGCAGTCGGCGTAGCGCTTGGCGATATTCAGAAATTTGGTAGAACCCGTTGCCTGATAGTGGGCGCATGCCGCATCCACCATGTGACCGAGGTCGTAGAGTTCATGACTGGCATTTTCTTCCCTCACCCAACGTTTGTCGCCCGACCATGAATGGGGCTTCGCAGGATTGATGGTGCGCGCGGTGTAGAGATAACCGTCAGATTCCTGAGCGGCAGCCACCACGTCGAGCACACTGTCTATATAGGCTTTGAGTTTTTTGTCGGGATAGGTCTGGAGCACATAGCTTGCTCCCTCTATCGTCTTATACACGTCGGTATCATCAAACGGGAATCCCATGAACTTGCTCACGTCATAGTCTTTGCTCGGATGAGCCGCCTTGACGAAATTGTCGTATCGCCCTTCACTCTTGCATTTGCTGAAAGCCAAAGGAATCGTCACTTCGCGGGCAGCATGTATGCGCTGTCCCCAAAAAGTGTTCTGCATCACCTTGACCGCTGTGAATGGCACCTGCGTATAGGGATAACCGTTACTGATCGTTTTCTGTGCCTGCATCGAGACCACCGCCACGGCACAAAGGAGAACTGTAGAAAATAGTTTTTTCATGTTGCGAGAATAGTTTTTAGATATGATGATGCAAATATAGCAAATATTATTTAAAACTCACCATGAATGAAAAATAAAGGATGAAGAATTGGCGTGCAAACCGAATGCAAAGCCGAACTTGTTCGAGCTATGCTGAGGTGAAGCCGACAATCGACGAAGTCAATGAAGAATAAAGAATGACACCACAAGAGTAATCATAATTCTCAATTCTCAATTCCGAATTCTCAATTATCAATTCTCAATTCTCAATTCCTATCCTTGGTATTCCATGATTGAATTTGATAGGCAACCAGATGTAACGGGCATCGCTCGGATGCTCAGGTCGCCATATATCCGCCATGAAGATAAACGAGTCTTTTTCACCCGCCACCTTCAATATATAGGTGCTCTGTCCACCGAAAGTGGTGTCGGAATGAGGTCCCACACACGGATTGTCATATTGTTTCCACGGTCCGAAGATGTTTTTGGCACTAAACATACGTGCCTTGTTGGGTGCCCACCCCGTGCAACCGCTGGTAATCATCCAGTAGGTACCGTCTTTCTTGAATATCGCGGGAGCTTCGTTCTGTCCGCCAGCAGCCACACGGGCATACCGGCCTGTATGAGCGGTGTAATCTTCCGACAACTCCGCTATCTGCAAGGTCATATTGTCTTCCGACGAATAGATATGATAAGCCTTGCCGTCATCATCCACGAACACGGTCTGGTCGCGCGCCATCTGTCCTGTTTCCAAATCCCGTTTCATGAACAGACCTTGTTGGATGGCATGGCGCCACGACGGTGTCCACCATGTCTTGTAGTTGTTGGCATCCAACGTGTCGAGGGCGGCGATATCCGCTTTCGTCATCTCCACGGGATAACGATAGGCGTTCACGCGCTCAGAACGCAGAAACTTGTACGGCCCCGTCACCTTGTCGGCTACTGCCACGCCTGCACGGGCGGCACGATATCCCAGACCTTTGAGTTCGAGATGAAACCACATCACGAACTTCCGAGTCTTCGCATTGTATATCACCTTCGGCCTCTCCAAGATGCAACCGCGTTCTATCTCACTGCCCTTTTCTTCTGAAACCCGCAATGCCACACCGCAATATTTCCAGTCGGCGAGATTCTTCGACGAATAACAGGTCACTCCCACCATGGCGCTACTGGTGGTATCGGCCTTATGTTCGCCGAACCAATAATACGTACCTTGATGATACAGCACGCCTCCGCCATGTGCATTGATGTGGATGCCACGATTATCTGGCCACAACTCGCCCCGGCGAATGACACTCTTCGCTGATGACAAAATAGGAATTGCAATAAAAATTAAAATCAATAATAGTTTTCTATCTTTCATTTTGTTATTAGAGGTATATGATTTTTATGATGCAAAATTACAATTATATTTCATCATACAAGGTTATTAATTTATGATTAAAAGGGGATAAAATGATATTTCCGCCTATTTTAAACGCAAATAGGTTTATTTTTCGCCTTGTCGCTGCGGTATTGCAACGGAGAGCACCCCGCATACTGTCTGAAGAAGTTGGTGAACGCACTCTGGTCGTGAAAGTTGAGTGCATCGGAAATATCGCCCATCGACATATCAGTAGACTTCAACAATCGGCACGCCTCATTATAAGTAAGGAGATGCAAATGTTCTGCCACCGTGTTCCCAGACATCTCTCGCACCACGCGCGAAAGATAGGTGGTGGTCATGTTCAGTTTGTCGGCATAAAATTGCAGACTGCGGTCGTGACGAAAATTGTTGTTGGCAAGATACAGGAATATCTTAAAGATGTTTTGCTTGTGCTGGAAATCATTCTCCAAGATATCAAAGCCATAAGGAAGTTCACAGATAAAGAGCAGACATACATGAACGAGCGAACGAATCATCTCCATTTTATAGATATGCGAGAGTTGTATCGTCTTGCGAATCTGCTGGAAGATGCCACTCTGTTCCGCCATTTTCTCGGCATCGAGATGATAGATGAAGTCCTTTTTCTCCGATATATTCGGAATCTTGACATCCGTCTGGGTGCAGACCAAAGAGAGACTGTCGTAGAAAGCACTCTCGATGAGCAAACCCTCGGTGACCACATCGCTGGGGAAATGACATTCTATCGCCTGGAAAGGCATCAGCACGAGCAGGTCACCGGCAGTGAGGTCGAGTTTTTTTCCGCCTACAGAAATCGAAGCACGTCCCTGCTTGATCAAGTGCAATTCATAACAACTGATACGGTCGGTGACGGCACGCAGATTCTTTTCGCCCCCTTCTTTGGATGAAAAATAGGCGACGCTGGCTCCATAGATATCAGAGATGTTGTATCGGGCGGCCAATTCAGGTAAGCTCAGATTCCCGCGACCAGGCATAATTGATTATTCAAGTTTACAAAAGTACATAATTGTTTCGTATTTTACAAAAAATATATCGTATTTTGTAAAGAATTTTATACAAAACCATTGTAAATTTGCAACCGATAATATTACTAACCTATAACTAAATAATTAAAACCAATGGCAACAGCAATCATCATCCTCCAGTTGTTTATCGTGCTGGCTCTCATCTTCATCGGAGCGCGAGTAGGAAGTATTGGACTCGGTATCTATGGCATGGTGGGTGTATTCATCCTCGTCTTTATCTTCGGTTTGAAACCGGGCAACGTTCCTATCGACGTCATGCTGATCATCGTATCCGTCATCACCGCGGCATCTGCCTTGCAGGCGGCAGGAGGACTCGACTACCTCGTAGGATTGGCAGCCAAATTCCTGCGCAAGCATCCTGACCACATCACATATTACGGTCCGCTCACCACATGGCTGTTCTGCCTTGTTGCCGGCACCGCCCACACATCTTACTCGCTGCTCCCGATTATCTCGGAAATCGCGACAAACTCCAAGATTCGCCCTGAGCGCCCGCTGAGCGTGGCTACCATCGCAGCCTCTTTGGGCATCACCGGTTCACCTGTCTCCGCTGCCACCGCCGCCATCATCAGCACCGACCTGCTGGGTGGAAAGGGCATCGAACTCAAAGATATCATGCTGGTCTGCATCCCTGCATCCCTGATTGCCATTCTCGTTGCCGCATTCGTACAGAATCATATCGGCAAGAATTTGGAAGACGACCCCGAATATCAGCGTCGCGTGAAAGAGGGCATCATCAACCCCGAAGCTGATGCCAAGGCCATGGAGCAGATGGAAAGCCATCCTAGCAAATATGCCAAATATTCCGTGCTCGCCTTCTTGTTAGGTGTATTGCTCGTCGTTGTTTTCGGTTCCGTTCCTTCACTGCGCCCGTCGTTCATGATCGATGGTGAAATGACCAAGATGAAGATGCCCGAAATCATTGAAATTCTGATGATGGCTATAGCTGCATTAATCTTGATTGTCGGCAAGGCAGATGTGAAAAAAGCTGTCACGGGGAATATCTTCGGTGCCGGTATGAACGCCATGGTTTCCATCTTCGGTATCGCATGGATGGGCGACACGTTCTTCAACGGCAACCTCGAATTCTTCAAAACTCATATCGCAGGTCTCGTCACACAATATCCGTTCCTTTTCGCCATTGCCCTGTTCATCATGTCTATCATGTTGTTCTCGCAGGCTGCCACGGTGCGCACGCTTTATCCGCTAGGCATCGGACTGGGACTGAGTCCACTGGCACTGGTTGCCATGTTCCCCGCCGTGAACGGTTATTTCTTCATCCCTAACTATCCCACCGAGGTGGCAGCCATCAACTTCGACCGCACGGGAACCACCCGCATCGGCAAGTATGTGCTCAACCATTCGTTCCAGTTGTCGGGCTTCATCACCACGATTGTGTCGATAGGCATCGGCTATCTCATCATCACTTTCGCATATTAATAAAAAAATAATATTACTAACCTTTTAAAAAATTAGATTTATGAAAACATTACGTATTAGTTTGTTAGTGTTATTCACTGTGTTATCGGTTTCTATCATTGCGAAACCTAAGATCAGAATCATTGCCACGGGTGGTACTATCGCCGGCGTGGCTGCATCCGCTTCCAACTCCGCTTATACAGCAGGACAAGTTGGTATCGCCACCCTCATAGAGGCTGTTCCTCAGATCAAAGACCTCGCTGACGTCAGCGGCGAACAACTCGTCAATATCGGTAGTCAGGATATGAACGACCAGGTATGGCTGAAACTTGCAAAGCGCATCAACCAGTTGCTCAACAACGAAGGTTATGACGGCGTGGTTGTCACTCACGGAACCGACACGATGGAAGAGACAGCTTACTTTCTCAACCTGACCGTACACAGCGACAAACCAGTTGTCCTCGTCGGTAGTATGCGTCCATCCACAGCTATCAGTGCTGATGGTCCCGCTAACCTCTACAACGGTGTGGCTACAGTTGCCGACGCTGCTTCCAAAGGTCACGGTGTACTCTGCTGCATGAACAACCAACTGCTCGATGCCAAGGATGTCATCAAGAGCAACACCACCGACTGCGCCACATTCAAGGGCGGCACGTTCGGCAGCATCGGTTATGTTTACAACGGCAAACCTTACTATTATCGTCAGGTAACAGCCAAGAACACCATCAACTCTGTATTCGATGTTGACAACCTCACCGAACTGCCAAAGGTAGGTATCGTCTATGGTTATGCCAACTGCTCACCTCTGCCAATGGAGGCTTTCGTAAATGCCAAATTCGATGGTATCGTACTAGCAGGTGTCGGCGACGGCAACTTCTACAAAGATGTATTCGATGTAGCTGTCAAAGCTCAGAACAGCGGTATCCAGATTGTTCGTTCATCACGTGTCCCCACAGGTCCTACCTGTCTGAACGGTGAAGTTGACGATGCAAAATATCATTTCGTGGCATCTCTGAACCTGAACCCACAGAAAGCACGCGTCCTGCTCATGCTCGCCATGACCAAAACTCACGACTGGCAACAGATCCAGCAATATTTCATCGAATATTAATCAAAAGGAATTTAAAGGGGTTAATGGGGAGCCAAAAGGAGTTAGGAGTAGTTATTGGGGAGTTAAGAGACGTATGTCTCGTTTTTTCTCCCCAACTCCTACACCACCTACCATCTCCTACTCTCCCTACCCCACATACCTCTTCTCAAAAAAAATCTACAGAATATGAAGAAATCAATTTTGATAGCTGCGCTTTTCGGCGTAGCCCTGGGAGCTAATGCTCAAGGAAACAATACTGGCATGGGCGGCAACGACGGTGATTATCAGTCGATAGCCGAGCGAGTGCTCAAACTGGAGAAACACAACGACATGTTCAATGTATACCTCAACTATGCTGCCGCTGCTCATGCTCAAGGAACCGATGGCACATGGACCTCAGGTTTTGCCAACAAACAGTTGCGTTTGGAAATCAAAGGTAATCTGACCGACCATCTCTATTATCGCTTGCGTCACCGTATGAACAAGGCCACCGATGCCAAAGGCGAAGACAATTTTGCAAAGGCTACCGATATCATGATGGTAGGCTATAAGTTCAACGACAAACTGAACGTACAAGCTGGTAAGATGTGTCAGATCTGGGGCGGTTTCGAGTTTGACGCCAACCCGATGTACATCTATCAGTATTCCGACATGGTAGACAACATGGACAACTTCATGGCTGGTGTGACGGTTTCTTACAAACCAGTGCCCACACAGGAAATCGCTGTCGAGGTGTCTGATGCCAACAACGACAAATTCGCCAAAGAATATCCTGGTGCAGCAGCTCAAGGTCTGACGGCAAGCAACAACCCACTCACTTACATCGTCAACTGGAACGGTAGTTTCTTCGGCGATAAGTTGCAGACTCGTTGGTCATGGGGTATCCAGACACAGGCTCGCCACAAATATTCCCGCATGTTGGTCTTCGGTCAGAAACTCAATTTGCCTACATTCCAGTGGTACTTCGATTATATGGGTGCATTCGATGGCCTCGACCGTCTCCAGATTGCATCCAACGAACTCGGCAGTTTCATGACGACAGGACAGAGCTATTTCACGGATGTACATTACAACTCGTTCATCTCCAAGATGGATTGGCAGTTTGCTCCGCAATGGAACTTCTTCGTCAAAGGAATGTACGAGACAGCCAGCGTAACGAAGGTTGAGAAGTTGAAAGACTACCGCAAGTCGTTCGGTTACTTCGCAGGTATCGAATATTATCCGGAAAAGAGCCAAGACTTCCGTGTATCTCTCAGCTACATCGGCAGAAAATACAACTACAGCGATAAATGCGGTCTGAAGGACTACAACACCAACCGTATCGAACTCGGTTTCATGTATCGCATCAAGTGCTTCTAATCCCTCTGTAGAGACGTGGTCCGCCACGTCTCCTCAAGCAAAAAAAACATCAATTAACGAGGAGACGTGATACGTCGCGTCTCTACAAAAACAATAATCATGGAAGAAAAGAAATTCAGAACAGAATCCGACCTTCTCGGTGAACTCAAAGTTCCGGCAGAGGCCTATTACGGCGTACAAACGCAGCGCGGTATCAACAATTATCATATTTCCCGCAAAAAGATGCGCGACTTCCCCGACTACATCATCTCCATCGCTTACGTGAAACTGGCTGCCGTGCAGACCAACCACGCGCTGGGTGTCATCAACGACGAGATTGCAGGTGCCATCTCCGAAGCATGTCAGGAACTCATCAACGGCAAGTTGCACGAAAACTTCCCCATCGACATGATGCAGGGCGGTGCCGGCACATCGGTGAACATGAACGCCAACGAGGTCATCGCCAACCGTGCGCTCGAACTCATGGGCCACAAGAAGGGCGAATACCAATATTGCTACCCCAATGACCACGTGAACTGCGGACAGTCTACCAACGACGTGTACCCCACAACCATCCGTCTCGCCATCATCCGCATGAACAAGACGCTCGTAGCCAGCCTCACAGGACTGATCAGTGCCCTGCGCTACAAAGCCGACGAATATAAGGATACCATCAAGATGGGTCGCACCCAGCTGCAGGATGCCGTGCCAATGACATTCGGACAGGAGTTCAACGCTTACGCCAACAACCTGGAAGAGGAGATTCTGAATCTGGAGCGCAACGTCAAACTGTTGCACGAAATCAACATGGGTGGTACCGCCATCGGAACTGGACTGAACGCCGTACCAGGCTTCTCCAAACTCTGTGCAGCCAACCTGAGCAAGTTGACAGGCGAGGCTTTCGAGTCAGCCATCGACCTTGTCGAGGCAACACCCGATACTGGTGCTTACGTGAGCTATTCATCCGCACTGAAGCGTATGGCAGTGAAACTGTCTAAGATCTGCAACGACTTCCGTCTCATGGCGTCAGGTCCCCGTTGCGGTCTAAACGAAATCAACCTGCCTCCTAAGGCTCCAGGTTCCAGCATCATGCCGGGCAAGGTAAACCCTGTCATCCCAGAGGTCACCAATCAGGTGTGCTTCAAAGTGATCGGCAACGACACCGCCATCAGTTTTGCAGCTGAAGCAGGACAGATGGAGCTCAACGTGATGGAACCAGTCATCACGGAGTGCCTCTTTGAAAGTCTGTGGTGGCTCAGCAATGCCATCAACACCCTGACCGAAGAATGCGTATTGGGTATCACCGTCAACAAGGAACGTTGCTACGAAATGGTGAAGAACAGCATCGGCATCGTCACCGCCCTCAACCCGTACATCGGTTACAAGAACAGTACCAAGGTAGCCAAGGAAGCCCTTGAGACCAACCGTTCCGTCTATGACATCGTCATCGAGCAGGGACTGATGACCAAAGAGAAACTCGACGCAGCTCTCGACCCGAAAGAAATGCTCAAGTCGCACAAGTTCATCAAATAGAAAACATCACCGCTGTATGAGCGTATCACATTCGCTCCAGGTAATGTCATAAAAGACAAAAGGACCCCGGAAGATTGTCACCAATCTTTCGGGGTCCTTCATTTTCCCATTCCGTATTCTTCATTTCTAAATCCCCCGTAGGGGCAATGGCTCTGCCTTGCCCTTGTCTTTCATTTATCCATTGTGCAAATCCGTAGGGGCAATGGCTCTGCCTTGCCCTTGTCTTTCGTTTTAATCATTGTGCAAATCCGTAGGGGCAATGGCTCTGCCTTGCCCTTGCCTTTCGTTTTAATCATTGTGCAAATCCGTAGGGGCGTATCGCATACGCCCAATACAAAGGTATCCATCCCGATATTAGGGCGTATGCGATACGCCCCTACAAGGAATCATCATACGAAATGTATCAGAAAAAACGCCCCTACAGGTTACGCCACGATCAGATTGTTAAGGGGTTATCCCTACGGGATTCCCATCATTTTTGTATGATTATATTTCTACCGATAGTTAATCCCTACGGGATTCCCGCAACGCCGTTAGCCCAATTGTGCATTATGCATTGTGCATTAAAAAAGGCGCTAGCCCGATTATGATTTGTGGAACATAACGAGATGGTCAATAAAATCAATAAATCCTTCAAAGAATTAGGTATGTAACATAAAAGTTTGTATATTTGCACATCGACAATGAAAATGCAGCAAATATGATTTATCCCATAGGAATACAAAACTTCGAGAAAATGCGTAACGATGGTTACGTGTATGTGGACAAGACGGCATTGGTATATGAACTGGCTAGAACTGGTCGCTATTATTTTCTGAGTCGTCCGCGCCGCTTTGGTAAGAGTCTGCTCATCTCCACGATGGAAGCTTATTTCAGCGGGAAGAAGGATTTGTTTCAAGGTCTCGCCATCGAAAAGCTGGAACAGAAATGGACGAAACATCCGATACTACATTTGGATCTGAACACTCGTCAATATGAAAATCTTGATTCTCTGAAGTCGGAGCTGAACAAGCATTTGGAGATTTGGGAGAAACTCTACGGCGACCAATATAAAGACAGAGCCCTGGAGGAGCGCTTTTTTCATGTGATTTCCAATGCTTATGAGAAGACCGGCGAACGCGTGGTGATACTCGTGGATGAATACGACAAGCCCATGCTTCAGGCCATCGGTAACGACAAGTTGCAGGAGGAATACCGTAACACGCTGAAGGCATTCTATTCCGTAGTGAAGACTCAGGATGAATTTATCAAGTTCGGCTTTTTCACCGGTGTAACTAAATTGACCTCCGGTCGAAGTTGCTCACGCTCGACTGAGAATGCAAGCACTCTCAGTTCTCACTTAAACGCAACTTTTGGCAAGGTGAGTGTGTTCAGCGACCTGAACAATCTGACAGATATCTCCATGGATTACCGCTATATCGACATTTGCGGCATCACTGACGAAGAACTGCACAGTTATTTCGACGAACCTATCGGTGAGTTGGCCCTCAGGAACAAGATGAACGAGGATGAGTGTTATGCCAAACTGAAGTTACAATACGACGGTTATCATTTCGATGAAGAGTCGG
>Ga0208695_1001148_pt1 | contig 23177 bp, 25 predicted proteins | sample AD_UKC111_MetaG_FD_184449 | JGI IMG/M metagenome (GOLD analysis project Ga0208695, IMG submission 184449) | Active sludge microbial communities of municipal wastewater-treating anaerobic digesters from Hong Kong - AD_UKC111_MetaG (SPAdes)... | ecosystem: Engineered > Bioreactor > Anaerobic >...
ATTTGCTCATAAACAGCCGTACGCACTGTAACAAGAAAATGTGATAATCAAAATTGTCAGACAAAATTACATATTAGCTCAATAAATAGCTTGCAACTTCCATGGAATATAATACATCTTATAATTTAAAATGTCAATACAATATTTTTATATTTTTAAAATGTTAGGCATAATTTGTAGTGTTATGCAATATTTTTAGCTATTTATGTTATATTTTTATAAATATTGTTACCATTATTGACCATATTGTTTGCTTATTGTCGCAAGACATGCCGCTCCGCAGTCGGTTATGTCATGCTGTTTTATGCAATTGTAGGTCATGATTTATTTACTCCTAATACAAAGATATAATTCCAAGGTTATTAAGAACTCCTAAAGTTGAATTTGCAACAGCAACTATCAATGCAATAATATTAATTATAATTGCATATTTTGTATTGTACTCATTTTTCTTTTTTACACTCATTACAAGACTTATGATACTGCAAGGATATGTAACAAGCGGAAACAGAATTGAAAAAACTGCTCCTATTATCATAAGTACAAGTGATGGTGTATGAATTTTTTTAGTTTCCATAGATAATCTCCATAGTAAGTTATTTTTTTAAAAATTTATTAATTTGAATATCAGCACCACTTATGTACCATTTATTGTGTTCAGAATATATAAACACTTCTCCAAAATATAGCCTTCTCCATTCTGATTTGTAGCATAAGTAACAGTTATTTATATAGTCATACTTATATCCTAATGATTTCAATAAATTTATAATTTGTTCTTGACTATAATTAAAATTTAATGGTACAGTTTTAAATTTACATAGCATTGTTATAATAATTGTAATAATAAATGCTTCGAATGCTATTTGTAAACAAAAGTATCATTTTTTACTACTTTTATTATAACATATTTCTTTGATTTTTTAAAGGGGTTTTCGGAGGTTGCCTAATATCATTTCTGTCTCAGAAAGACTAAGGAATTTACTGTTATTTATATTCATTTTAATTTTTCCTTATAATTGTAACGGACAATTAATTACTAATAATCACCACAATATGTCATTGGTACTGCTTTGTAAATCTGTATTACTAATATCATAAATTGCTTCATTTACACCGTTTTGATAAGCATTTTTCATTGATACATTATATATAACTATAGAAACTATTACGGTAGCAATAATAAGCACACTAATAATTAGTGTGGAAATATAATTACGATTAATATTTTCGCTTTCTTTAAATTCACAAAAATTATTTATATTAAATTTACTCATTTCAATTTCTCCTATTTTATATAATATGCCTGACTTGCTATTGTTAAAATTTTAATCAATAGCAAGTCATAGACATATACATTATACATTGATTAATTATGAATATTTTATCAGCACTTAAAACCATCTTTGTATCGTGGACTTGTATTAGCAATATCATAAATTGCTTGATTTACACCGTTTTGATAAGCATTTTTCATTGAATCATTATACGCAGCTATAGAAATTGTTACAGCAGCAGTAATTATTACACCAATAACAGCGGGAGGAAAAACACCGCCATCAATATTAATTATTTCATTTTCTTCTAATTCGTTAAATTTTTTTAAATTAAACTTGATCATTTTAAATTCTCCTATCTATTAAAAATATAAAATATAGAATATTTGGGTTCTTCAGGCGAAGGTTTTGCTAAATCATATCTTCCTGCATTTGCAACTGTAGTATTATATCCACTAATAAAATTAACCTCTTTCCTATAATTATAATAATCATATAAATATACTGTTGAATTTACAAGAGAGTAAACTTCTAATAATAACCCGCCATCTATTTCACAGATCTGTTGCTCATTCAGCTCACAAAAGCCTTTTGTCATAACATTTTCCATCGTTATGAACCTCCTTGTTGTTTTATAAATTTGTATTTATCATCAACATTTGCTCATAAACAGCCGTACGCACTGTAACAAGAAAATGTGATAATCAAAATTGTCAAACAAAATTACATATTAGCTCAATAAATGACTTGCAGCTTCCATGGAATATAATACACTTTATGTTTTAAAATGTCAATATATTATTTTTATGTTATTAAAATAAGGCGTAATTTGTAGTATTATACAACATTATTTACATAATAATTATAAGCTTTGTAAATAATTATGAATAATAAAATAATAAACTGAGTGTTTAGAATAAATTGTATTTAATTATATTAATTTTAATATTAGGACATTTATGAAAATCTTATAAATAAAATATACTCATTAATCTAAAGCCCTAAACAATTTTATTGCTTATTAAGAATTTCTTCAAAAAGCTCCTGAATCATATCCGCAGCAGTGCTTCTATCGGTTTCTATTTCATGGCTGTAAACACCATACGTGTCCATATCCTTGCTGTGTCCAATTAATTGCTTTAAAAAACCAGCAGGCAGCGATTTTGTTACAGATACGAATGTATGCCGTAGTTCGTATAGTGATACGGGCGCTGAAAAATTATTAAAATCACGATATCTGCACCATCTTTCATAAAATGTTTTTTCGGGAATAAATTCGCCATATTGTGTTGGAAATACATATTCGCTCTGAATTTCTAAGTTTTCAAGCATTGCATACTGGTCGGATATGATTTTTTGAGCTAAAGGCGTTAGTTTAAAAGCCCTTCTTGCATTGTCATTTTTCCCTCTTGTTGTTTCATTATTTACATTTATAGAACGCTGAAGATTAACAATATTATCGTTAATATCAAGTTTTTTAAGCCCTATTATCTCTCCGGGACGAAGTCCGGTTGCAACCTGAAATCTGTATGCATGTATATACATATCAAAAACAGCTTCCCTATTTAAAAATGTTTGGTCTAATGTAAACAGCTTTTTAATATCAGCAGGCTGAAGAATACGCTTTTCTTTAACATATGCACTTTTGGGAATAGAAATATTTTCAGGGCGCAAAACCGTATATTTATTCATTCGACAAAATTTAAGCCAGGATTGCATACAGCTTTTAATATTGCTTAATGTTTTCTTTGATAAGCCTTTAGCATATGCAGCATTAATTATATTCTGCAGATGTTGTTCATTAAGATTTTCAATGCGTACATTGCCGATTTTAGCGTTAATCCATGATTTAAAGTAATATTCATACTGAGTATAATGGGATTTTGAAGTTGTAATCTTAAGCTGTTCGATATATTTTTCTGAAGCTTGCCTGACGTTAACTTTTGTATTTACTATATTTTGGTCAAGCCATGCATCTGCTTTAGCGTTTGCTTCTCTTTGACCGGTTCTTCCGGGTGTTCCGCTGTAAAAAGTTTTTCTGATGTTATCTTTTTGAACTTTAATTTGCCATCGGTTATACTTTTCAATCCAAACTGCGGTATTTGTTCTCTTCATTAAAATTTTCACATCCTATTTCTATTAAAATTATTAACCTACTCTATAACCGGAAACAGCCTCTCCCATTCTGAAAAAGCAAGCATGACCCTCTGAAATTTATATTCACTCATTACATCAGAATAATTGACATATTCATCATCTAAGCAGTCATTTATGCTTAAATCCACCTTAATTCCCGATGATACTTTTTCGGCTGAAAATGAATAAATGCAGTTTTTTAAACTAATTCTATACTTGTCGGTACACTTGAAGTTATTTTTCCTGCCGTAAAGAATATCAGCTGAACCTTTCGCCAGGTCAGCAATATCTTCTGTATGAAAGTATATGTCGGTAACTGAACCCCAGCCAATACTCGGACAGCTAAAGTATAGATATAATTCAACAGCGTTTTTACGAATATTTTCGTCACGGCTGTTGGAATTATTGTAGATGTCGTATTTCATTGGATCCATGCTGATAATTATATCACCTTTAATAAAACGTATTTCGGAATACTCTCTTAATAGCTCATAATAAATTTTCTTAGCATTTTCAGCACATTTTTCAATGGAACGTTTAGTTATAACAACTTCCTGTTCCTCATAGTCCTCATCTTCTTCATCAAGATAAAACAGCATATCGTTTTGTAACTCATTTAATTCAGAAAGACATTTATACAATGCCAGTGAAAACCCCTTTTTAAGAGCAGAACTTCTTAACCTTGAAATACGTTCTATCCATGCCCTGTAAGTCATTTCAAGCTGATTTTCGTCCAGTGCTTCAAAGCTTTCATCCATAAGCGACTGTATCAAATCATACCATTGAGTATAATTGTGGTTATGAATGTTTGCTACATACCTAATACTGTCAATTGCGTTCTGCACTCTTTCATATGATTCACTGCTGATATAATTCATAGTAGTTTCCTCCATAGTCAAAAAATTATTATATATGTATTATACTACTGTCAACAGTAGATAGCAATTGTTATACTATACAATTATTAGGAAAATAACTTGTGCATATTGTTACTGTAAACAGTAATAAGGATATGTTATAATATATATAAATCATAACAAATCTTTTATGCGAGGTGCTATTATGCCAGTTTCCGAAAAACAAAAACAATTTGCAAGAGCGTGGGACAAGGAAAACATGAGGACAGTAGCCTGCCGTCTGCGTACCGATGACGCAGAAGCTTTTAAGAATTACTGCACTGAGCATGGCACTAATCCTGCAGCGGTTATTAAAAAATATATTATGGAGTGTCTTGAAAGGTATTATAGGGAACAGGAAGAAAAAGTTATCAACGATAAATGAAAAGGAATACCATACACAGAATTATAAAATTAGGAGGGAATCATGTCAAAATCAGCTACAATAACAATATTATTAGATTTAAATTCAAATGATAAATTTGAAATTAAAAGTATTATAAAAGATTTAAAAAAAGCAGGGTGGGTATTATACAATAATGGTATAGCCGCATATTTGCCGCAAGGAGATAATGGGGATTATAATTGGATAGATAAAGCTATATCAGAGGAAGAGTTAATTGATATTTTAGTTGAAAAGGAGATAATAATGAAGTAAATGCAGTTACAATATATTGGAACGGTACTAATATTGGAGGTAATATAATTTTATATTCAAATGTGGCTTTGACTTTCTTTTTATGCATTAATCGTAAAATATTGAAATTAAACGAACTAACTGATATAAATTGGTATTTTGAAAATTTTGTGCAAGTATTTATAATAAACAATTATCATACCATATCTGTTAAATATGAGGAATTTTAAGTAGGCCGTCAGGCGGCAAATCTGTCCTCGAAAAATTATCGCAAATTGAAATAAATCATCTCCCACAATAACCCACCCCAACATTTCTACCCTGGTTTACCTCTTTAGGTTGTTCAGCTTCAAGTGAAGCCTGCCGTTCTGCCCGAACCTGTTCGACAATTTTTGAATAATCGTCAGCCATATATCGGTCATACTGGCTTGCTATTTTTTCTGACTGTGAAAGCTGTTGCTTTGCAGATTCATATTCCGCTATGAGAGAATTCTGTTTTTGCTTGAGTTCAGAAAGCTGTCTTAAAATGTTTTCAGAATCATATTGCCGACAGTACGCTGTCCGACGATATTCCTGACGGTCCTCTTCGGTAACGTCGGGAATTTTTTTATTAATAGCAGAAAACACGGTACAGTCATCAGCGGTTTTCTGAACGGAGGCAATCTGTTTTTCCATCCGTTCCAGTTCAGCCTTTGCACGTTCGTAATTCTCACGTTCTTTATTAATCCTATCGTTAAAATCACTTCTGCAATATATTCCTTGCTGATACATATGGGTAAGAATGTTTCCCATGTCCTGAACATTTCTCACAGAATACTTCTTGGGATTTGCTTGTTTATGATAAACAATAATCTGAACTTGCCGTAAGCACAAAGCGTATTCAACTTGTATTCCCTTATATTTTTGCATTATTGCAGGAACACTATAGTATAAGCGTTTATTGGTGTTTCCACAGTATTTGTTACGAGATGAAGAAGTCCGGCCATTCGCAAGGTTCGTCCAGTAAGCTTTCCAAAAAAATCTTTATAGTTTTCGAAGTTGCCATTAGTCCCAAGCTGATTTTCAACTTCGTCAAAAAAATCTGAAAAGAGTGAAACTGCAGCGTTGTCAAGTGAAAGGATTGCTTCACCAGTTGGAAAACTTAAAAGACTATAAATTAGTTTATCATATTCGTCTTTTACAGTTGAATTCGGAAATTCAGCTACTGAAAGAGTACGTTGACCAACCATACTTTTGGGAACACAGAAAACAAATCGTTGAGTTAATCCTTTTCCGCAGAAAGTAGAATTTGACATAATGTCGTTAAGTACTTTGGGCTGAGCGCATATACCAAATGTGATTAATGGGCGTTGTAAGGCTATGTTTCCACAGCGTCGGTCGACGACTACAGATTGTCCGTCATAACCGTTTAAGTATATATTCAAATTAACAGTTTTATTGTACATGCCACCAATAATATCAAAAATGCCGCCCTCGTCGCTCATTACTGCAATTCTTTCATCGTTCTCTTGGAGTGTACAGGCAAGAGCTTCAGCTGTTGTATCCGTAGTAACTAATTTCAATGTATGTACAGGCTTTAAATCTAATATTTGATTTTGAATCTGATTAATTTCTGCCTCATCGGCATTTTTTTGAATTAAACTTTCTTTTTGATATTCAAGCTTTCTCAAATAATTTTGAAAACTTAGTATTTCATATCTATGGCAGTTATTGTACTCCTGAACATATTTGTTTACTGGACGCATCATGGCTGAAAATACAGCGGATTTTCTTTCAGCTGGGTCAGCTATTACACAAATATACAAATTAAGTTCCTCTTGCCATTCTGAATTAAACTGCACCTTTGCCTTTTTCTGCAAACACATTGACAAAACCGCTAAAGCTAGAGAAGCAGGCATGTCGTTATATACCTGCATTGTTTCGGCAATATAGGTAACATAATTTCGAATAGGCGGCGGTAATGCCTCAATGGGAAATGGCGGCGGCTCTTTGGGCTTTGGAAGAGGATTTGGCAGTTGCCAAATTGAAAAATTATTCATTTTTTATACTATCTCCTTGTTGAATAATTTGTTTATATATGATATAATAATAATTAAAACAACAGTATAGTAATATATTATTATGTATTAAATTATATCGTATAATACTCCGATAGCAATTGTGCAAATTACTAATTTTAAGGAATGATTTTATGGAAAGTGCTCAAATAATTTTAAAAAAGATCTCTGATATTGCAAAAACTAAGAACATTACTCTAACTGACATTGAAAGGGAATGTGGGTTTCCAAAAAGCAGCATGAGAAAATGGAATGAAAACGTCCCCAGCATATCGAAAGTAAAGAAAGTTGCAGATTTTTTAGAAGTTCCAATTGACTATTTAGCAAATGATTTAGAAATTGTTATTACTCCAAGTGTTAAAAAAACTTTTTTTAACACATTATTATCGCTTGTTCAAAGATGGACAAGTCTAAGACATGGAGTTAAGGTGTCTTCTGAACAGCTTTCGGAAATTGTTAAATATGTGAATTGTGATATGCGATTTGTTTACAACGAACAAGTATTTGTTTATACTCCAGCTGAAGAATATAAAAAGGAAAATTTGCAAAATTTAAAAGTATTATTTGATATACTTGACATAATGGACAGATGTGCTGACAGTGATGAGTATCGTGCATTACAAATACAGCTTTCAAGAATAGTTCTGTACTGGTTAAATAAAAAGGGGTATACTCAAGAGGTATTATTGCAGTACAGTGAATTGACCACAGCTAAATTAAAGTTTTTATATACGAACGTTCCTAATAAAGATATAACTTTAAATTATGGTTTAAACTATACTGATTTGGCTTTTTTACGCGAGAAAACAGGGCTGAGTTTCCAGTATATGTTCACAGGTGTTGAAGAAGACCCGATTGAAATGCTGAAAAAAGAAATTGAAGAACTGCGGAAATCTCACTAAACTATACTATATTAAAGTGTTTATTTACATTGACCGCACATTGTCCCTGCATTGTCCTGAAGTAAAAATTGCTGTAAACGGCATAGGTAAGCCTTTTGCGTATCATTGACACATTGACATTGATTATCAGACGATTTAATGCTGAATAATATAAAAAAGCTGTGGAGGAAAATAAAATGAGTCTTAGTGCAAATATCAGCGAAAAAGCCGCCCTCATATGGGCGATAGCTGACAAATTAACAGGTGTTTACAAGTCCCACGAGTATGGTGAGGTTATTTTGCCATTAACGGTTATACGTCGTTTTGACTGCATTTTGGCTGATACAAAAGACGCTGTTCTTGAAAAGTATGAGAGTGTAAAAGATTTGCCAATGCGTGATGTTTTACTTCGCAAGGCGGCCGGCGGACTTTCTTTCTATAACACAAGCAAGTACACTTTTGAAAAAATGCTTGATGATCCTGATAATATTGAAGCAAATTTCCGTGACTATTTAAACGGCTTTTCTGAAAATGTTCGGGATATTATTGAAAAATTTAAATTTGACGGTCATATAACTACTATGTCAAATAAGGGAATACTTTACATAGTTATCAAGGAATTCACCTCTGCAAAGGCAAATTTACACCCAAACGCTATTTCCAACTTGGAAATGGGATATATTTTTGAAGAAATTATCCGTAGATTTTCTGAAGCTCACAACGAGGACGCCGGACAGCATTACATCCCTCGTGAAGTTATTCGTTTGATGGTAAATATTCTGTTCCACGATGATAACGATATACTTTCAGGCAATAACGCTGATTTTATCAAGGACGGCAACACGCTTTCTGACGACCAGTTTGAGGAACAAACCTTTGACTATATTCTCTCAATTATCTGGAGCATTATAAAGATAAGTACTTTAGGTTCTACAGTATACTTCTGGTATGATCGCTTATTTACCAATGATCAAGCAATTAATAGGCTGCCAAGACCGCTTCAGCGTTTATTTTAGCCTTGACAGCCTATTAATTGCTTGATATACTTCATGAAGCGATTATAAGGAAAGGAGCAGTATTTTAATTTCATGTTTTTAATGGGAATCCAGATAATATATAATCCTCCGTTCGGACGTGAATGGAAAAACGAAAAATGATATTGTCAATATCACTTGACACATTTCACTCAAAAATTTTGAGGGTAAAAAGCGTATTGGAATAAATCTTCATGGAGCGTAGCGGAATGGAGATTTATTCCAATACGCACCAATTTTTTTACGCCGCTGATTTTTGTGTTTCATAATACCGTCTGCGTTTTACCGCAGGGGGTAATCCGTCGTTTGCCGAGCAAATTCTGCGGTTATTCCAGTAGCTCATAAAATAGCGCCATATCATTGTTTTCAGTTCTTCAATAGTGTAGTTTTCTGATTTTCTGTTTCTGCTGTAAAACAGTTCTTCCTTCATCCTTGCCCAAAAGCTTTCGCAGCGGGCGTTATCGTGACATCTGCCACCGGTGCTGTTCATACTCTGAACAAGTCCGGATTCAGCAATTGCTAGCCTGTATTTTTCGCTTGTATACTGACTTCCTCTGTCGGAATGGAGTATTGCTCCTTTTATGCCGGGATACGCTTTTACGGCGTTTTCCACCGTTTGAACGCATAGTTCTGCTCTCATATTATCAACCATTGCCAGTCCTAAAACGCTAGCATCATAATTGACACCGATACGGGTGAAGCAATTCCAGCATACATTTTTGTTGCAGTTCTGCCTTTTAGCGGTTACAGTTATGTGGAAGCTTTCTTCTCTATGAATCAAGAGTGCTGGACGGCAGCACACGTTAATGCATATAAATATTTCTGCGGTGTTACGCGAATTATTCAGTGTGATAATCTTAAAACAGGCGTTGACAAACATGGCTACAGTGAAATTACCATTAATAAGAATTATCTTGAGCTTGCTGAACATTACGGCACTGCTGTAATCCCTGCAAGAGTCAGAGCACCAAAGGATAAAGCTATGGTAGAAGGCACTGTAGGAGTAGTATCTACTTTCATTTTAGCTGCAATCCGAAATGAACAGTTTTTATCTCTGCAGGAATTAAATTCTGCAATATCAGATAGACTCAAAGCTTTTAATAACAAGCCATTTCAAAAGAAAGACGGCAGCCGAGCATCGATTTTTGAAGAAGAAAAGACTTTTCTATTACCACTGCCGCAAAGACCATTTGAGCTTGCACTGTGGAAAATTGCAACAGTAGGTCCGAATTACCATATCTCAGTTGACAGAATGAACTATTCTGTCCCGTATGAATATATCAAACAAAAGGTTGATATACGACTTACCCGAACTGCAATAGAAATTTTCTTTGACGGAAACCGTATATGTTCACATCCAAGGCTTAATGGGCGAGCTAATCAATACAGCACCATGGAAAGCCATATGCCTCCAAATCACCAAAAATATGTGCAGTGGAATGCAGAACGATTCATAAAATGGGCAGAAAAAATCGGAAGTGATACAGAAACAGTTATACGAGCAATTCTCAGCGGATACAAAGTCGAACAACAAGGCTACAAGGCTTGTATGGGGCTTTTGAAACTTGCTGACAAATATTCCGCAGAACGTCTTGAAAATGCTTGCAAAAGAGCTTTAAGTTATACTCCAAGACCGTCGCTGAAAAATATACAGGCAATTCTCAGCTCAGGTCAAGATAAAATACAAGAAGAAACTAAAACAGCTGCTTCTTCCTCACAGTACGGCTTTACTCGCGGTGCTGATTATTATGACAGGAGGAAAAAGTAATGCTGACAGAAAACACTGTAACCAAACTTCGAGAAATGCATCTGAGTGTTATGGCAGCTGCATACAAAGAACATCTCGCTGATTCAAGTTTTCAGTCCATGTCCTTTGAAGACAGAGTCAGCCTGATTGTAGACAAAGAGTGGAACTCAAGAAAAAACAATTATTTGAAGCGACTTATCAAACAGGCAAATCTATCTGAACCTAATGCCTGTATTGAGGATATCGAATATCACAGTGACAGAAATCTTAACAAAAACGTGATTACAAAGCTTTCAACCTGCAACTACATACAGGAGCATCATAACGTTATACTACTTGGCGCTACAGGAAGCGGTAAAACTTATCTTGCTTGTGCATTCGGTATGAATGCAGTGCGCAATTTCCTTTCTGTTAAATATATACGTCTTCCTGAATTGCTGACAGACTTATCTATTGCAAGAGGCAGCGGAACAATCCGAAAAGTCATGGCACAATACAAAAAATATTCGCTTCTTATCATTGACGAGTGGCTGCTTTATGCATTAAATGAAACTGAAGCAAGAGATGTGCTGGAAATTATTGAATCAAGATACAAGAAAGCTTCAACAATTTTCTGCTCACAATTTGATGTGCCTGGCTGGCGTGACAAACTGAATGATCCAATTCTTGCCGATGCAATCTGCGACCGTATAGTGCATGATTCATATTCAATTTTGATTGACTGCAAGGATTCTATGCGTAAAAGAAAAGGATTAGCCGAAAATTAAGAGCCTTCGGTTCATTGTGCTCAACCACACGCAAGACCGACTTCGTCGTTCATAGGTTTATCGCTTTACGGTTTTCCAAGGAGAGTGGTATGATTACCATAAGCAAAAAGAAAAAGAGTGATACACCTGGCATCACTCTCCTTGCTAAACCCCATAATCGGCGCTCTTGTCGGTCCTCACCGTTGCAATATCCTCCATTATGGCTAAAAGCAGTTTTATGATAACATGCATTTTTATGCTTGTCAATATTCATTTCGGGCGGAATGAATGCTCAATTACAGCGGTTCCTCTGCTCAATTTGAACGGAATCCATGCACAATTTCAACGGTTAAGGCGCACTAGGATAACGGAATATGCATGAGGGTGAGGTTTGACGGATACGATTCAACTATGATGAGCCAGATAATACAAAGCATAGGTGCTATGATTTATAAGAGGCTGAAGAAATAAGATTCTCGCAGTCAAAAATTTCTTAATAAAGTTAAAAACCCGATGATTGAATGAATTAATCATCGGGTTTTCTTTAAAATTGCATAGAGAACAAAAAAGTCAAGAACCGTTCAGGGTGTCAAGGCTACAATTGCCCGGATGCCTGAATGCTCTTAACTTTATTGATATTATAAATTGACACAACAGTATTGTCAAGTACTGACAAGTTCTGATTAGCTTTGAATATTCAATAATTCCATATATGTATCAACCTTGTTTTTTAATTCAATATCAGCGCACACAGATGACAGATTGTGGATATTTTTCAAAATATCCAGTATTTGAGGTCTTTTTTCTGCTTCTCGCCTTATAATATTTATATCCGGCAAAGCAGTGATTATTTTTTCAAGGACTTCATCTGCCGTAATTGTACAGTCGTTGCTCATTTTTAACTGAGCATTTTGATAAATTTCCATAAAAATTTTCAGTTGTTCTGTATCTTTTTTCATTCTCTCATTTTTCAGTTCACGTGCTTTCACATTTGAAGCAATAAACGGCATAAGCTTCATAACATTCGGATAGGAAATGCTTCGTATTGCCCCCTTATTCATAAGCATTACAGCTAGCCAAAATATAGCCTGATTTGCTTCACCATCAATAAATCCGGTATTGTTAAGTAATTTAGTAAGCTCTATTTCAATAGTGTCGCCACTTTTACCTGGATAATTCTTTTTAAAATAGCAGATAGTATTTTCAACATCTTTTTTCAGAAAAACATTTTCTCCGCCGGAGACAGACATACCAAAGTTTTCATTAAGAATACTTTTTATATCTGTGCTGAAAATTATTTTCTGATTATCGGTTACTATAAAATCGTTATTTATATCCATTTATGTAAGCACTGCCTTTCATGATGTTATACAGAAAAATAAAGTAGCGTTAAACTATTCCAACTGTTTCAATAAATCCTTGGTAAGCTTTGATAAAGGCCTCTGCCCTAAATTATCCACTTCATAAGACCCGAAAATCAATTGCTTAACTTGTTCTGCGCTGCCATTCCGGATGAGAGTAAAGGTCAATTTCATCTATAAGCAGCAGCATATTTTGGGTTGTTTCACGCTCTATTGACATAATCTTATCTAGCTTCGGGATAAGCGTTAACCATGAAAACATATTCTGCATTGCTCTTTCGCCGGAACTCATTCCAAGAGGTTCAATTTTAATGTACCTTAAAACATAGGAATCTAGTATATCAAATTTCTTTTCTATAAAATTAACAAAATTTTTGAATGTGGTTGGATTTAAATCAAAATCAAGCACTTTATCATAGCGAAATGCTATATCATTTCGGTTTTCCATATGGTTTTTATACAAGTCACATGTTGAAAGTATTTTGTCAAGTTCTTTTATTTCATTTAAATATGTCATATATTTTTTATATTTTTCGTCAATAAATTTATCTTTCAGTTGCTCATAAATACTTAGAGTAAAATCTATATCAGGCAAAATGAAATCATCATTGTAAAAGTATGCTTCAAACAAAAGATTGAAATACAATACATTTATAACATTTGAATTAACAGCTTTAGTAAGCGCCTTCTTACTATAATTTTCGATAAAATCATTGCGTGCATTAAAGTATTCTTTACTTTGAGGATATCTTAATTCAGGATCTTTTCCTGATAATGCAAGTCTATCCTTTATTTCAAGCTGACCAAAATCTTCAACAAATATGTACTCAATAAGCCTTATTACATTGATGAATGATACATTTATTTCCTTTTGAAATTTACCTATAAAATTATAGTTTCCATTTTTAATGTAATTTTCATATAAGAACTGATAATAAAAAATATCCAGCAATCCTGTGAAAAGTTGTGCATTGTTATTTTTTGTTATAAGTGAAGCAAAGCCATCATCATCTTCTTCTTTTACATTAACAAAATCTTTTATCCCAAACAAGGATTTATAAAACGTACTTGCTACAATATTTATCGAATTCGGATGTAAATTAACCTTTGTTTTGTAACCTTTTTCATAACCTAAAAATCCTTCCGGAATGAATGTACTGTTAGTAAGGTAAACAACAAGTTGATTTCTTATTTGAAAAAGAGTTGGGTTTTGATAATCTTGAATGCTTTTATTCCAAAAGACTGTAAAGCTGTTGTCACATTCAAGAATGTTTTCGAGATTATGGTATATAATTATGCTGTTACTAGCATTATAAACATAGATTGACCGTTCTAGTTCATAGTTATTTCTATCATATTTTTCATAACCTTTACCTGTCTGGAATTCATAATAACAGCCATTATCAGCTATATATGACAACAAAGTCGTTTTGCCTGCGCCGTTTGCGCCTATAATAGCTGTAATGTTTTTAATAGGGCTGTCGCCGTCTTCAGCAAAGATATTGATGACGTCTTCATGTTTGATTAGGGTTAGGTTTTTCGGTTCTTCTTTATCATCAACATGAAATTCATATGAAGGTGAAAAGTTGAATTCCTGATGTTGAATACAGCCGTTATTCGTCCTGTTTATTCATAAATATAATAGTTCCATTTTGCACTCCTATTAAAGTAGTCGTTATGTTAAGCAATATGAAGGTGAATTATTTACAAATAATATTATACACCTTATTTTTACAAAAGTAAACAAAATATTCGAAAATCAGCAAAATCCGTCTGAACAGGGAATAAGGCAGCATAAATACGGATAAATTATCAAAGTGGGTTATAAAGTGGGTTATTACAAAACAAAAATCCTTGCAAACCTACTGTTTGCAAGGATTTTTCTGGTGACCCGTACGGGAATCGAACCCATGATTACGCCGTGAAAGGGCGTCGTCTTAACCTCTTGACCAACGGGCCAAATTTGCAATAAGAGGAACAGGATACATGCCGCTTATTGCAAAACAAATGGTAGCGGCAGTGAGATTTGAACTTACGACCTACCGGGTATGAACCGGTTGCTCTAGCCACTGAGCTATACCGCCAAAGTCATCGTCCGAATGGGACGATACTTATTATACAACATTTATTTTAAAATGTCAATACCTTTTTTAATTTTTTTGATTTGTGTAAATTTTTCACCCTATTGCATATTTTGGGGGAAACGCTATCTCTATTACCTCATTGCTGTTTATTTTACAAATTGACAACGTATATATATTATTAATAGTATTTAAATCTGATATATCATAAAAAAGCGTAAATGAATACTCAGAATTTGCTTTTGCAATACAGGATGCTTTTGTAGTCCTATAATAATACTTCCGTACTGGTGCATTTTGAGTATTGATTACCGTAAGAAGAAATTCCTTCCCAAAGGTAACATCTATATTGTTTGCCGTCATATTTTCACCGCTTATTTTTATTGTAACAATATGTTTATCTGTTGAAATATTATCAATATACATTGTAACATCATCTTGGTCAATATGATTTTCCGGAGTGATTGCTGTTATTTTGGCTGGGCTATGCTGAGGAAAAATATTAAGGCAGTAATCATAAGAAAATTTATTCTCGGCTATTAACCAGTATGCTGTTGCTTCGATAATTAAAACAACCACCAATACTGTAACAGACATACGAAAAACCTTTAATTTGAATATTTTCTCAATATTCAACGTATTCACCGCAACGTTTTTTTCAAGCACAATATAGAGCCTCCTTTTATTTTATTGTGTTAATTCTGAAATCCCCGCAGATTTGATAAGCTTTACAGCATCGCATAGTGTCATCCCTCTTACCCTATGAGATTTTGTATATTCCGAATTTGTGTTTATTATAACATCACACGTGCAGTTAAGCCGCTGAAAAAAGCTTTGCCTTATTGTTACCTTTGCAATTCTTGTTTTGGGGACAATTACCGTATGGTACTGAAATTTTGTGCAATACCTAAGGCATACAACATCATTTTTAAAGGATATGCCGTTAGTATAAAAAGCAACTAGTTTTACAATCAGTAGAGTTGTCGATGGTATTTCTGACATTATTGCAAGGAACAGTATAAAAAGGCTCCATCCCGGAAAAAGCACTACCGCTATAAGCGACATAACAAGAAAAAGAAATATAAGCGCTCCGGGAGGCCATAGAAATCTGAACAGCGCATTTGTATTTGCACATATTTCGTTGTCGGAAAGGATAAAGCTGGGCAGTACCATTTTCATTGTCCCACAAATATTTTCACATCTTGATATCGGTACAAATACCGGTATCTCATTTTTTGCCTTGCCATAGCCTGAGCAGTTCACATGAACAGACATAACCCTGCAAAGCTTCATAAAAAGCGACTGCCTCAAGTCAGCATAGTTTACCTTGTCGGTATTTATATAATACTTCCTTTTTGTAAGAAAACCATTTGTAATTATTATATTTTTATCTTTTCTTGCAATAGTAAAATTGTCATGCCTAAGAAGATTCCTTACAAAAGAAATAAACCACCCTCCTGCGATAATAATTGATATTACAACCATTGCGGGCGAAACTCCCTTTATAATAGTTCCGGCAAGCTTAGTCATGTCATTTACTGCCATGTAAAAAGTCTGCTCCAGACGCTCTCCGACAATTTTTCCCCCCTGCATGAAAAAGGTTATAAGGAAAACTGCTCCGGATAGGGCCGATGAAAAAACCAGCGAGAAAAACATCCACCCCGGTCTTGAAACCTTATATTTCACAGTCGCCTTTGTTGTTTCCTTTTGTATATTTCGGAAGAGCTTTTCACTTTCTTTAAGGCTTGTTGTTATTTTTACGTCCGCCGCTTTTGCTGAGGCTCCGAAAGCTATTCCGTCAGAATCAAGAAATATTTTTACCGCTCCAAAAGGACGCATCAAAAATATTCTTTCAGTTGTTACCGCAGAAAGAACGGCATATGGAACCGCATACTTTATTTTAAAGAACCATCCGCTTTCGTATAAAAACTCCTTTTCGCCAATTTCAAATTTTGTAAAATACCATCTCTCCACTGCCGACACAAGGATAACAACGATAATAATTATATCAAAATATGCCCCCTGCACCCATGTATAAAAATCAAACCTTAGCGCAGCAAGCCCTCTTATCAGCGGAAAAATCAACAGCCAGAAGTTTTTTGTTATAAGCCTGAAGATTGCAATTGGATGCTGCCTTTTCATAATAGCAACTCCTTTCCTCCTGTTGCCTTGTCTTTAAAAAAGAAACTCCCTGCCTTTTTGCAAAAAAACAAACAGCAGCGTGAAAATTTATTTTTTACTATAATCCAGCCCTGCTTTTCAAATACCTGTCTATTTGTAAAGCAATTTCCTTTGCATCCTTGTCCGAAAGAAACATCAGCACAAGCCTGCCCCCAAGAGCATTTACAAATATAAAATTAAAGCTTGTATACTTTGAAAACGGGAATGACAGCCTCGTTATATATTGAACAGCCGAAAGCTTCATGTACTGCCTTACTTTTGCAAACAACCCGTATTTTGCTATGATTTCTTCGTCGGTAAGAGCATATGAAACCGTTGTATACCACAAAGGCAGAATAATCAGAATAAACAAAACATAGGCTATTACAAATATTGCTATTAATGACCACACAACTATTTCCGGAACCGTAACATTGATCGTGACAAAATACTTAGGATACTTTTGCCGCAAATAATACATAAGGTATTTTAGCCCGTATATTATACATATAATTATAATCAGCGTAACAGCTCTTAGAAATGTAAGGCTTTTTTTATCCGTATAATATTTTTTCATTTATGCCGACCTCACCATTTTCCAGTTCATTTAATAATATACTATTTATTATATCAAAAAAAGCAATAAAATAAAACAATTATTTGTATATGAGTTAATTTTTATTAAATTATGCAAAAAGCCGTAATAGTTATTTATTTTGCTGAAAGAGAGGTTTGATAGCGTTGCTTAATACTATAAATACAATTGTTGAAAACCTAAACGATTTTATATGGGGAATAGCAGCAGTTTTTCTTATTCTTCTTACGGGCATATATTTTTCGATAAGCACCAGATTTATTCAGATTAGAAGGCTTCGCACTATTTTCAAAGCAACTCTTTTTAACAGTAACAAAAAGCACTCCGGTGAAAAGCATACCGTTTCACAGTTTCAGGCTCTTTCAACCGCTCTTGCCGCTTCAATGGGAACAGGCAACATCGCCGGAGTTGCTTCCGCTATCGCAATAGGCGGTTCCGGAGCTGTTTTCTGGATGTGGGTATCAGCTTTCTTTGGCATGGCAACAGCCTATGCCGAAAACGTTCTGGGGGTTATATACAAAAACAAGGTTAAAGATAAAAGCCTTAACGGGCCTATGCTGTATCTTGAGCACGGGTTAAAATGCCGGCCGCTTGCTGTGGTATTTGCGGTATGCTGTGTTTTTGCGTCGTTTGGAATGGGGAATATGGCACAGTCGAATACTGTTTCGGAGGCTGTTTTTTCCTGCTTTAAAATTCCGCATGAAGTAACGGGAGCCGTTATAGCTCTGCTGGCTGGATATATTATTCTTGGAGGAAGCAGAAAAACTGCACGTGCCGCCGAAAAAATCATACCGGTTGTGTCGTTATTTTACATATTGGGAGCAATTATACTTATAGCATTATTCTATAAAAATATACCTTGCGTATTTGAAAGCATTCTCAAATCTGCCTTTGGTGTTAAGGCTGCCGTAGGGGGAACAGCAGGCCAGCTTATTAAGCTTTCGGTTACAACCGGACTCAAAAGGGGAATATTCTCCAACGAGGCAGGGCTTGGAAGCTCTGTTCTTGTGCATACCGCCGCTGACTGCAAGGAGCCGGTAACAATGGGAATGTGGGCAATAGTTGAGGTTTTCATTGACACTATAATATGCTGTACAGTGACGGCGCTCGTTATTCTATGCACAGGTACTCCTGCTGATAAAAATGCAGGCGTAAGCGTTGTTATGACGGCGTTTGAAAAGGGCTTCGGCAGCTTTGCGGGAATTTTCCTTACCGCTTCAACGGCTGTATTTGCTTTTGCCACTCTGCTTGGCTGGTCCTTTTACGGCGAACAATGCACTCGCTATCTTTCTCACGGCAAAGAAAAAAGCCGCCTTACGACAGCTTACAAAGTTATTTTTATCCTGCTTGCCTATGTCGGTGCAGTAACCGGACTTGAGCTGGTATGGAGCATTTCTGACGTGTTTAACGGAATTATGCTTATCCCCAACCTTATCGGAATTATTATTCTAAGAAAAAATATTGTTGACGTCACTAATAATTATACCTGATAAGCCTTTTTTGTGCAAATACGGGAAATTTATCTTCTTTCAATCCTGTTTTCAGCCGAACCCCCCTCGGCATTGTTTCTAATAACTGTATATGACGTGCCAACTGTATCTCTTTTATTTTTATAGGTGTAAATTGTTCCAAAAGTCTTTACCCTAGCAATTTAAAATATTGAGCATGACCGATGCCATAAAAATGCCGTTGTTTGCTTCAAATCTGCACTGGCCGTTATATTTCCCCGCTATGTTTTTTACAGATTCAACTCCTATTCCCGAGCCCTTGTGCTTTGACGAAACATATATTCCGTCAGTACCGGTTTTAGGTTGCAAAAATTAATATGTTTTTATAATATAATTGTTTTGGGGGTAGCTATTTATGAAAAGTAAAACAGTTGCAATAATTTTATCTATTTTTCTCGGTGAGCTTGGTATTGACCGCTTTTATCTTGGCTACATAGGGCTTGGCATTCTAAAGCTTATAACAGCAGGCGGCTTCGGCATATGGTGGATTATTGACATTATTCTTATTTTAACAGAAAAAATGAAAACAAAAGACGGTCAGGTGCTTTCTTGATGAAAGCATAATATATCCTATGCAATTATAATAATGCTGTGCAGGCAGCAGGGTTTACAAAGCAAGTGCAATTTTCATAACAAAATATCTGAAATTATTTCATTGCCAATAAACAATCTATGCTGTATTATGTATATAGGCTGAATTACATTATAAATGGTAACGGCTATTCTCTCTTAAAATATTTTTATTAAAAAGCGGACATTTGCTCGGTGTCCGCTTTTAAATTTGTATATAATATTTTATAATAATTTGTTGATATCTGAATGCTTTTGTGCTATAATAATTTGGTGTGTATAACTTTATCGAAAGGACGTTTTTAATGGCAGAACTTGTTTATAATGATGAGAACCGACTGCTTTTTACGGAAGAAATGCGAAAAGAATATACGATTCTTATTCCGCAGATGCTTCCTATCCACTTTACTCTGCTTGAACATATTTTTAATGATTTTGGATATAAAGTAAAGCTGCTTACTACCACCGGCAGAAGAATTATTGACGAGGGGTTAAGGAATGTACATAACGATACATGCTATCCCGCTCTGCTTGTTATCGGTCAGATGATGGATGCCTTGAAATCCGGCGAATACGACCTTAACAAGACGGCTCTTATGATTACTCAGACCGGAGGAGGCTGCAGAGCTTCAAACTATATCTACCTTTTGAGAAAGGCTCTCGAAAAAAACGGAATGAAGCAGGTTCCCGTTGTGTCGCTGAACCTGTCAAACCTTGAGAAAAATCCCGGCTTTAAGCTTACTGCAAAGCTTGTTTTAACGCTTTTGATTGCAGTTTGCTATGGCGATGTCCTTATGTGGACTGGGAACCAAGTCCGTCCCTATGAGGTTAACAAGGGGGATACCGACAAGCTGATTTCAGAATGGATCCAAAAGCTTGTCAGCAGAAAATATTCCGTAACCTCATTTTATAAGACGGCAAAGGAAATTGTTCATGATTTCGAGCAGATTCCCGTAAACAATACAAAGAAAATCAAGGTGGGAATTGTAGGGGAAATTTATATTAAATTCGCACCGCTTGGAAACAACTGTCTTGAAGAATTCCTAAGAAGCGAGGATGTAGAGGTTGTTATACCGGGACTTACTGATATGATTTTGTTTATGTGCGACCATCATATAGTTGATACGGAGCTGTACCATGTCAGGTATAAGAAATATATCGCCTCGGCAGCTATGAAGGCCTTTATCCGAAATCTCCAGAACAAGACTATAAAAGCGCTGTCGGAATCAAGATTCCATCCACCTGCACGCTTTGAGGAAACAAAGGCAAACTGCCGTCCGTATGTGTCGCCTGCAAACAAGATGGGCGAGGGCTGGCTTCTTCCTGCTGAAATGATTGAGCTTATAAACAGCGGGGTAAATAATATCGTCTGTGCTCAGCCCTTTGGATGCCTTCCAAACCACATTCTTGGAAGAGGAATGATAAGAAAAATCAGGCAGGTTTATCCTCAGGCTAATATTGTTGCTATTGACTATGATCCCGGCGCAACAAAGGTTAACCAGGAAAATCGCATAAAGCTTATGCTGTCCACAGCAAAGTCAGAGCTTCAAAAGAAAGAACAATAAAAAATAACCGGAGCTGTATTTTTTGCGGCTCCGGTTTTTCTATATGCTTACGGTTATATTTTAAACTGTGTGGTATGGTGCTTTTACCTTTAAGTTGGTGTTATTTGTGTAGCGATGCCACTTGGAATACAGCCTTATTCTTAAAAATCCAAATTGAAATTTAACAGCATTTTTATATAAGGCTTATTTGTAAAAGTGCTTATGCATAAATTAAAAAATAGTGTATATTGCATAAAATATTATCTTGTGTGATAAAAGGAATTGACATATCGCAAAAAAAATTGTATTATATACGTAGATGTAATTGCTAAAAAAATATTATACACTTAGGAGGTAAGATTGTGAAAAATTTAAAACTAACTGACTTAATTGATATTAAAACCTTGCAGGAAATACAGGACTCATTTTCAAAGGCTACCGGAATGGCGGCACTTACCACCGACGCAGACGGGAACCCTGTAACAAAAGGCAGCAATTTTACCGATTTTTGTATGAATTTTACCAGAAAATCAGCAGCAGGTATCCATAAATGCGAAAAATGTGACAGGGACGGGGGGCTTCAAAGCTCCAAAATGGGTAAAGCTGTTGCATATCAGTGCCACAGCGGCCTTTATGATTTTGCTGCACCTATAATCGTTGACGGAAAAATGATAGGCTCCTTTATAGGCGGACAGGTTCTGCCAGAGCCGCCGGATTTGAATAAGTTCAGAAAAATTGCCGTAGAACTAGGTATAGATCCGGAAGAATACATAAATGCCGTTAAAAAGGTTAAAGTAATCCCTAAACAGCAGATTGAAGCTGCTGCAGATTTTCTGTATGTTATCGCAAAGGTGCTTTCTTCGATTGCATATTCAAATTTACATGCTAAAGAAACAAATACGAGCCTTGTCGGAATAGAAGAATCTTTAAAGCAGAAAATTATATCTATGGATACTTTAACTCGTTCTACTGCTGAACATATAAACGAGCTTGACAAATCCTTCAGCGAGCTTAAAAATATTGCAGAAAATTCTGTTGCTCAGGTTAATACCACTAATGATACCGTAAAGGTTATCCAGGATATTGCCATGAACACAAGAATCCTTGGATTTAACGCTTCAATTGAAGCGTCAAGGTCAAAGGAAAGCGGAAAGGGCTTTGGTGTTATTGCGCAGGAGGTCAGAAACCTTGCGGAAACAAGCAAGTCTTCCGCTGATAAGATTCAGGTGACTATGAAAAAAATCAGCGAGTTTACTGAGGAAATTGACGAACAGGTAAAGAAAACTGAAAAAATGGTCGAGGGCTGTTATAAGAATCTTGAAGAAATTACTGAGTTTTTAAACGAGCTTAAAGAAACTGTAGTAGTGTAGGACGGTTAGATTAAGTTTTTCACACGGGTAATTGTTTGCCTTTTCCGCGAAAATGCAGGAAATTTGCTTTGTGAAAACCAAACATGCTGCAGAAAGGAATGATTATTAGTATGGATATTCAAAACTCTATTGCACAAATGTCAATGGGACTTAATCAGGCTGAGCTGATGAGAGGTATAAGCACTTCCTTGCTGAAAAAAGCAATGGACTCAAGTGCGGAAATGGCTTCACAGCTTATTGAAACTGCTTCTGCTCAGAATGTTCAGGCCTTTCCTGACGAAGTCGGAAGTATCCTTGATGTAAGAGCATAACAATCCTCTGTCTGCTGAATAATTTTGCTTGATTAAAACAAAAGCAGTTCAAAGTCTTTTTAAACTTTGAACTGCTTTATTTGTGGTATTTACCGCCGCTTGATATCTGAAAGGCTCTATAAATCTGTTCAAGCAGCATGATTCTTGCGAGCTGGTGCGGAAAGGTCATTTCGGACATTGACAGCTTAAAATCGGCAAGCTGCTTTACCTGTTCTGCAATACCGAAGGAGCTGCCGATTATAAAGTTAACTGTGCTTTTCCCCGAT
>Ga0208695_1001151_pt1 | contig 23113 bp, 15 predicted proteins | sample AD_UKC111_MetaG_FD_184449 | JGI IMG/M metagenome (GOLD analysis project Ga0208695, IMG submission 184449) | Active sludge microbial communities of municipal wastewater-treating anaerobic digesters from Hong Kong - AD_UKC111_MetaG (SPAdes)... | ecosystem: Engineered > Bioreactor > Anaerobic >...
TCCCCGGTTCGCCTTCAAAAGGGACGCCATCTACAACATAAAGTGGGTTTTTATTTCCATTAATAGTAGAAACGCCTCTTATCTGCACGGCGCCGCGATAAATATTCAATCCGGCAACCATTCCCTCAATCTTATTAATAATATTTGTCTGCATCTTGGTGTTGAGAGCATTTTGAGTTACAATGGCAAATGACCCGGTTGCTCTTTCTCTCGAAATTGTCTGATAACCTGTAACAACTATGTCATCTAACTTGTTTTCCTCAAATTGCATTACAACAGTGATATTGTTTTCGTTGCCAATTTTGACCTCAGTAGCTTTTAATCCAAAAAACGAAAAAAGCAAGACTGCATCCTTTGCATACTCATTAGGGATGTTAATTTCAAATTTTCCATTTGCATCTGTATAAGTGCCTATCTTTCTGTCATTTTTAAGAATCACATAGGCACCTGTTACAGGCTCTTGATTTTCATCCAGAACGGTTCCTGTGATTTTTTTCTTGTTTTCAGTTACATTTTGCTGATTTACTGTCTTTTCGGAAGTTGCTAAAGGAGTAAGTACAATTTGCCTTCCACTTGTTTTATAGGAAATATTAGCAATTCGACACAATCTGTCGAGGAGTGAGAAAAAATCTTCAGAATTGGCAGTAATGGAGATTTTTTGATTTACATCTATTGTCGAGGGGGAATAGATAAATGTAAAATCAGACTTTTTTTCAAGTTCATTTAGAACATTTTTCAAAGGGAGATTTTCGCCTTTGAAGGTAATTCCGACGTTTTGGGAAAATAATGAGGCTGAAACCAATAAAGTCAGAATAAACAGACATAATTTTCGCATACAAATTTTGTTTAAGTTCATTTGACAGTAGATACACCAAAATCTGTATACCCCCTAAATAATTAATTAATTGAATTTGGATATATAGGCTGTACTGTCAACAATTTTGTAGTTTATAAGTGTAATTTGATTCATCAGTTCAAGAACTTGAGATATAGACTCTTCGTGAAATTTGGCAGTAAGTTTCTTTGAATATACACTTTCGTCTTCTACAATAATTTTTTGTCCATACCAACGCTCCAGTTTTTTGAACACATCTTCAAGTGGAGCTTCGTCAAAAATAAGCCAGCCATTTTTCCAGCCGATAGTTGATGTAATTTCCTGTGGAATATTGCTTGATAGCTTATTATCAATAAGGTTTATGATAACTTTTTCGTTAGGCTGTACAGAATAAATCTTTTTGCCATCAGCATTGTTAATATTTACTTTCCCGCTGAGCAGAAGTAAGGATACTTCCTTGTCGTTGTCGTAGGAGGAGAGGTTGAATTTAGTGCCAACAACTTTTATGGTTAGCCCTGAGCGGAGCTTGACATTCATTGGTTTTTGAGTGTCAGGAATGACATCAAAATAACCTTCACCTGAAAAGTCCAACTCTCTTGTTTTACCAATGAATTTGCCAGGAAACGAAATTTTGCTTCCTGAATTAAGCCAGACAACACTTCCATCCGGAAGGTAAACCTTGCCCTTAACTCCATATGGAGTTGAATATTCATAGTGAGGTCCTGCCTGGGTAAGCATGTATGAAATATCTTCCTTATATGATTCTATTTTTCTTTGCATGCCAATGAACAGTGATGAAACAAGAATTATAGCTGCAGCAGCTGCTGCAATCCACCAGGAAGGCAGATATTGTTTCCTTTTTTCTCTTCTGATCTTTTTCATGAAATTTGCCACCTCTTTGTCTGAAAGAGGTTCATTTTTTTTGTCTGAAAAAGGTTCGGTTTTCATTTTAGAAAGCGTCCACACATGCTTCAGGTCGGCAAAGAATTTTGCATTCTTGTCACTCTCTTCGAGCCATCGTAACAACAGTTCTTTCTCTTGCTCGCTAGCCGTTCCTGACAGATATTTTATTATAATTTTATCCATAATATTAACTACACCAAATTATTCATTTCACCTGAAAAAGCTATTAAAAAATAAAAAAATCAGGGGCAAGTATTTTTTCAAAGTTTTTCTAAATAAGGCAAGTGCCTTACTGAGTCTGTACTCTACTGTTTTTACAGAGATATCCAACTTTTCGGCAATTTGAGGATAGGTCATCTCCATTTCTCTGCTCATTATGTAAACCTCCTTGATTTTCTCGGACATGGAGTCGACAGTTGTGTTAATCACAGTATTTATTTCATTGAATGTAAGTAAGTCACAAGGCTCCTGTGAGAGAGACTTTTCGTTGATTTTGTCGTCTATGCAAATAGCCTTTCCAGTTCTTTTGGACTCTCTTATTTTGTTTCGTATGGCATTAAACGCCAGGTTTCTGACGGCAGTAAGAAGATAGTATTCCGGATTGCCTGATTCAACATATATACTTTGACGTTTTTCCCAAAGATTGATGAAAGCTTCCTGGACAATTTCCTTTGACTTTTCAAAGTCTCCGATATATTGATTACAATAGTACAAGGCTTTACGATAGCTCTGCTTGTAAAGAGTTTCAAACTCTTTTTCTGAGAGCGGCGCACCTGCACCTGTCGGAGTTTGTCGTAAATCGTTTGTGGTCAATTGTTTAATTTTTACTTGGGTTTTAAATCGTAAAATTATATGCCAGAAAATCAAGAGTTTACGACAAACTCCGACAGGTGCAGGTGGCCGTCTGGTGCTTGAAGAATAAATCCCACTTTAGGGATATTTTCTATTTTAACGGAGGGATCCCCTGAGAGATACTTGCGCAGTTTTGAAATAAAGACATCCAGACTTCTTCCAGCAAAGTAATCATTGTCTTTCCAAATGGCTGTCAAGATCTGCTCTCTATGAACCAAATTGTTTTTATTCAGACATAACATCCATAATACATTATTCTCTGTTTCAGTTAGTCGGCGCGTTTTTCCATCGAGTTTTAACTGTTGATTCTTATAATCAAAGATATATCTACCTATATTATATACATTGTCATTATCATCAGGTATTACACCGCTTCTGTTCAAAATGGCCTCAATTTTACAAAAAAGTTCATCTTCGTCAAAAGGTTTTGTAATATAATCATCCACTCCGATTTTATACCCTGTCAATTTATCCTCTTTCAAGGCTCTTGCAGTCAGAAATATAATAGGGACTTTGGGTTTTAAAGCTTTAATTTTTCTGGCAAGAGTAAATCCATCCATTTTCGGCAGCATGACATCGAGAATGCAAAAATCAAAGTGATATGTTTGAAATCCCGTCAATGCTGTTTGACCATCCCTGTATAGTTTTACACTCATTCCTTTCTGTTCCAGAAATTCAACCAGCAGAAATCCAAGATTCAGATCATCTTCAACCAGCATTATGTTTATTACTCTTTCCATAAATCATGATTCTATTTTATATAATGGTAATGATATAATAAATGTACTGCCGGCTCCCTCTTCACTCTTGACATCGATAGTACCTCTATGAGCTTCAATAACTTTCCTGGCAAAATAAAGACCTATTCCAAAACCTTTTGTGTTATGCAAATCTCCATCGGTGATTCTGTAGTATTTTTCAAAGATTTTTTTCTGCTCTTTTTGAGGTATTCCAATCCCATTATCTGTTATTGAAACAATAATTGCACCAGGTCTGTTGTCAGTTTCTATTTTAATGACAGGATCTTTTGTGCTGTACTTGATGCTGTTAATGAAAAGATTCATGAATACATCACAGAGATGAGAAGCATCAGCATATACAACACTTTGCGAAGCCTTAAAATCGCATTCAGTTTGTGCATCGACATTGCCAAATTGAAATTTCATCGAGTTGATGGCATCGTTTATTATGTCATGAAGATCGACAGGTTTTTTATTATAATCAAAATTACCATTTTCTACTTCAGCCAATTGCAGCAATCTACCTGTCTGCCGTTGAAGTTTTTTATTTTCCTCCTTAATAGCACTGGCCAGGTTAACGGAGTTTATATCCCCGGACTTGCTGCAGCGATTCATAAGCATGTTTGCAGCTAAAGATATGGATGAAATGGGCGTCATAAATTCATGAGTGACATTTGCAACCATATCTTTTATTTGTTCGGCAAACTTTCTCTCTCTCACATAAAAAGTCAAAATAGTCAAGATGATTGCAATAGTAAAAAGAATTAGCAGCACAGATGTCACAAACATGATACCTGTTTTCTTGAGAATAAATGAACTTCTTCCGGGAAAGTGAATAGCCAGTTCAATTTCAGCGCCTGGCTCAGGTGTTGTGAAAGAATGCCTGAAAAGATCGTTGTTCTTTATTTTTGAAACCGGCTGAATGGCAAGAGTATCGTCCCCATTTATCAGCAACATGTGAAATCCTAGATTGATATGATATTGCTTCAACTCTTTCAAAAGAGCAGATTCCAATCCAGCAATAGCTTCCATGGTATAATACTCTTGAGCGTTAACGATAGTATCTTTGCGAATAGTATTTTTAACAGCCAGATTCAGTTTTTCGTCCTGAGAAATAGTTTTGGCAGTTTGTTGAAGAGCCATATTTACACCTCTTGCAAAAATAGCCTCCTGCATGTTAACAGACTCAACAAGCCAGTTTACCTGAATAACAAGTAAACCGATCATCGACACAACAGACAAAATGGCAATTATCAACCGTTGTGAATTTTTACTGATATCCAACTTAGGAAATTTCATAATAATCAGGATTAAATCGCGATGCAAAGTTATTAAATAATAATTTTGAGTAAGAAGATTAACATTTCATTAACATTAAGATAACTCTTATTAGGATTTTGTGGAATTACATTTGTGCTGAAAAATAGAAAAAGAGAACAATTTCAATAACCAATTAAAAATTGATAGAAAATGAAAAAGTTAGCATTAATTTCATTGTGCATGGTTCTGGCAATAGCTGGAAATGCAATGTATCAGAATCCTGTTAAAAAAGAGGCTGTTAAAAAAGAGGCAACAACCCAGACAAAGAAGGATCAGAAGAGTGACAAGTCTTGCTGCACAAAGCAAGAAGCTGCAAAGCCAGCTGCAACAACAACAACTGCAACTCCTGCCACAACTACAACTACTACAAAACCGGCTGCAACAACTACAGCAAAGCCAGCTTCAACAACCACAGCACAACCTGCAAAGGCTGCTGGAAAGAGTGATGCAACTGTAAAACCTGCCACAACTTCGACTTCTACAGATAAGACAAAGAATGCTACTGAAAATCCTGTAAAGAAATAGACGTTTCTAAACAGGTAACAGACAAAATCATCGGCCCTACAGCAATTTGCAGCAGGGCCGATTTTTTTGTCTTTTGTCGGCTGCCGGCCGCTGCCACAACCTGTCGGAGTTTGTTGTAAATGGCTCATTAACAAGCGTTTAATTTTCGAGGTTTTAAAAAGTCTGATTTTTAAAGCGTTAATTATGAGTTATTTACAACAAACTCCGACAGGTGCGAGGTGACAGGTGCGACACGTGGTGTGTTTTTTATTTACATTTGTTCTTACAAAGTATCAGGGTATTTGGTAGTTTATGTTCTATATATTAAGTATGGTTTTTGGCAGTAGCCGAACTAAGGAATCGACTAAGGAGGAACTTTTTGAAGAGATATACAGAAAACACTTCAAGAAAGTTGTGTACTTTGCATATAGATATTTGAATGAATACGAAAAAGCTGAAAATATTGCTCAGGATGTCTTTCTAACTTTTTGGGGGCAGATAGATAGTCTTAATGAAAGTAAAGATGTATTACCTTTTTTATTCACAATGACTAAATTCAGATGCCTGAATTTGCTTAGAAGAGAAAAAATCCATACGCAGTATATGAAAAATACAATTACAGACCAGGATATTCGTATAACTGCCTTATCAGATGGAAGTTTAACAAATCTTTACAATTCGGAATTTGACAAATTGCTCAAAGAAGCAGTAGAAATAATGCCTGACAAAGTCAGAGAAACATTTATTTTTAGCAGATATAAAAATTTAAAAAACAAAGAGATAGCATTACTTCAAAATATTTCTGAAAAAACTGTAGAATATAGAATTTCTTGTTCATTTAAAATTTTAAGAAAAGTTTTTAAAAACTATTTTAAGTAATTATTTATGCACTTTGTAAATTAAAGATAGGAAAACATGAAAAAGAGTATATTGATTAAATATATAAAAGGTGAACTGGCAGAAAGCGAGAAGGCAAAGGTGCTTGAGTGGGCTGCAAAAGATAAGGCTAATGAATTATATATTGCAAGACTCTTGAACGTTGATACTTTAATTAATTTGCCACAGTGGGAGGCATCAGACAGAGAAGTTAATGATATTCTTAAAAAGCTTAAAGACCAATCTTTTACTAACAAAAAATATTACACAATAAATAAGAAAATATTTTGGAGTGCTGCATCTATTGTTATTATAGCAGCAGTTTCTACTATTTTCATGTTAAATTCCTCTAAAAAGTCACCTAAAGGAGATGCCTTATTGTCCCAAAATATTGTTAATGCATATACATACAAAAACATAACCCCAACAAAGACTCTGTATACCCCAAGAGGAGTTAAAGCTCGTTTGATACTACCCGACAGTTCTCAGGTATGGTTAAACTCAGATACCTGGATTACATATCCCGATAGTTTTGATTCGTTGGTAAGAAGTGTAACAATTTCAGGAGAAGCCTATTTTGATGTGAAGAAAAATCCTGACCGACCTATGATTGTGAATACGACCAAAGGTTTCTCTATCCAGGTACTTGGCACTCAGTTCAATATTAAGGCTTATGAAAACGACAATGTTGCTCAAACGACCCTTTACAGTGGCGAAATTTGTTTATTGCGGAGTGAGAACAACAAGATAGTAGGCACAAAAATATCACCAAATCAAACAGCATTGATAAATGTCGAGAATTTAAAACTTAATGTAACCACAATCATTAAAGAGTCTCCCAAAAATGATTATGCCTGGAAGGAGGGTAAAATTATTTTTGAATCAACACCTTTCCCTGAGGTGATTAAGACTTTGGAAAGATGGCACGGAGTTGATTTTGTTATAAAAGATCGTGATATTTTAAAGTATAAGATTACAGCTACATTTAATTCTGAATCAATCGTTCAGATCATGGATTTAATTCAAATGACAACACCTGTTAAATATAAAATTGAAAACAGAAAGGTTGTACTCGACAGAAACTAAACTAATAATATTCAAAACCTCTTTGCTCAAAACTGCTGCCCAAAACTGTTCTGAGATGACAGTTTGTTATTTTCTCAGGAAATATTAGGGATATTCTCTTGTTAAGTTCTTTTATCATAACCAAAGAACATAAATTATGAATGTAGTCAAACAAAAATTTCTTCAAAGGCTTTTGCCTTTGCTGTTTTGTTTTGGTGTATTTTCCTCACTGGAAGCCCAAAACATAACTATTAATTTTAAGGACACACCCATCAAAAGTATTCTAAAAGAGGTAACTCGACAAAGTGGATATACTTTTGTTTATTCAGATCTTCTCAAAGAGGTCGAGAACAAGATTACAATCAACTATTCTCAAAAAGGGCAGGAGATAGAACCTTTATTAAGAAAAATATTTGAAGGTACTAATGTAAACTGGACTATTGTGGGGAAACAAGTAGCTCTAAATAATGTTGTACGACCAAAGAGCCCAACTGCAGAGGAAAAGCCTTCCTTGATAAAGGGCGTTATCAAGGATGACACAGGAAGTCCCCTTGCAGGAGTTGTAATTCAGAACAAAACCACCAAAAAAGCTGCTGTCTCCATGCCGGATGGATCTTATACGATAGAGGCCAAAGAGGGAGATTTAGTAGTTTTTTCTCTTCTTGGAATGGCTGAATACGTCCTGCCGGTAGGTAAAAGAAGTTTGGTAAACGTAGTAATGCAACCATCGGCTATCAAATTGGAAGATGTTGTAGTGACAGGGTATCAGACCATCTCAAAAGACCGCGCTGCCGGCGCAGTGAGCATAATTAATGCAGCAGAGATCCAGAACAGGCCTTCTGTTAATATAATTTCTGCTATGGACGGTATGTTCACAGGTCTTAGGGTGTATGGAGATGGGGGAACTGAAAAACTCACAATAAGGGGTATCAGCACAATGACCATGGGTATATCCAACCCTTTGGTGGTTGTGGATGGATTTGCGGTTGAGGATGGCCTGGGGAGTATAAATCCCAACGATGTTGAGACTATACACATTCTTAAAGATGCTTCAGCAGCCTCTATATGGGGAGCCCGTTCATCCAACGGTGTTGTGGTTATAACTACAAAAAGGGCACAGAAGGGGCTTCATGTTAAATTCAACTCTTTTGTCTCAATTCAGGATAAAATTGACCTGGAATATGCAAATCCCATCGCTTCTTCCAAAGATGCTCTAAGATGGGAGAAATATCTTTGGGACAACGACAAAGCTTTCTCCTCTTTCTCTATTTCAAGGGAAGTTGACGGGAATAACAATCCTGCGACTCTAGGGATTACACTTATGAATATGAGGGATCTGGGGAGGATTTCCGAGAGTGAATACAATCAGCAAATTGCAAAACTGGAACAGACAGATTACAAGGATGATGTTTATAAATATCTTTTGCAAAATGCAGTTACTCAGAACTATGATCTTTCTGTAAACGGAGCATCCGAGAGAAATCAGTATGTGTTCAATGTGAGGTACAAAAAGGATCAATCCTACTACAAATACAGTAATGACCAGGAAATTCTCGCCAATTTCAGAAATATCTACAGTATTACCCGTTGGCTCGATTTTAACTTTAGTATAATGACCAAATTTTCGAAGAGTAACAATAGCGGAGCCTCTCTCTCTGATATCAAAAATATTTCACCCTATGAGAGGATCATAGATGATAACGGAGGTTATACTAAAATGGTGGGAGCCCATTATCAGGAGTTTATTGATAATGTTAACGGTGTGTTTCCAAAGGACTGGAATTACAATCTGCTTCAGGAAATCAGAAGCAGAGAACTGCTTACCGACAGAAACAATCTGAGAATGCAGGCATCTCTTAATTTCAAACTGTTTAAAGGTCTTACTTATGAAACCAAGTTTCAGTATGAACTATATAAGACTGAGAATAATAGCTACTACAGCGAAGATTCTTACTATGTAAGAGATCAGATTAACAAATGGGTGGATTATAATGAGGCAACCAGAACAGTCTCTAAGTTATATGTACCGCTTGGTGGTCAGCTTATAAAAGGCTACTACACCAATAAAGCATACAACTTTGGAAATCAGCTTAAATACAATCAGACCTTTGGGAGGCACGAAATTACAGGAGGTCTCTTTACAGAGATATCGTCAAGTGTCAATGAGTCATACAATGCTCCTACAATTTACGGATATGATCCCGATATGCTCACGACCCAGACTCCGGAAATATACTATCCGATTCACTCCTACTGGGGAGCAACCAACTATACTCTTAACGGACTGAATCCTTCACTGCGATACACCGACAAAAGATTCTTTTCAATACTCGGTAATGCTGCCTACACTCTGGATAACAAATATTCACTGACCGGCAGTTTCAGGATTGATGCTTCAAATCTGATTGTGGATGAGCCGAAATACAGGTACGCTCCCTTCTGGTCTTTCGGTTTAAACTGGAAAGCCGACAAGGAGGATTTCATAAAAGATCTGAATGTTTTTGAGAGGCTGAATGTAAGGTTCTCATACGGACATACAGGTAATGTGGTTACATCAACTTCATTCGTTCCCCTTGTTTCATTGAAGGGTGTTTACTCTCCCACAGGTGCCAAGTATGCTGAGATCGACGACTACGGAAATCCTACTCTTACCTGGGAGAGAACAAAGAGTACTAACTTAGGGATTGACTTTGCCCTTAGCGGACCAAAGCTGTACGGAACGATCGAACTATACAACAAACACGGGATTGACATATTAGGCGAGATAGATCTGCCAAGGCTTACAGGCACCTCTCTGCAGGAGTTCAATACTGCTGAGATATTGAACAGGGGAGTGGAACTCAACCTTAACTACGAACTGACATCCCCCTCAACAGAGCTTACCTGGCTTACAAGGTTGAATTTCAGTTATAATTACAGTAAGGTTCTGAGTCTTAGAAGAGCGAGCTATTCTTCAGCAAGCATAAAGGTTCCTCATTTTGAAGAGGGGCGTCCCGTAGGAGCAATATACTCCTATAAATATCTGGGGATGAACGAAAGAAACATTCCGTATCTGCAGGGTATAGGCGAAAATACATGGACATTCAACGATATAGCTCCCAGCACAAATGATCACAGAGACTACATGATTTATTCGGGATCAAACCAGCCTGACATCTTGCTTGGGTGGCAGAACAGCATTTACTTTAAAGGATTCCATCTGTCTGCGTTTTTAACCGGTGAGTTCGGGCACATTTTCAGAAGGCCAACCTTTAGCTATCCGATACTTACAAACTCAAAAGAGAGTTCAATTCTCCATAAGGATGTTGTTAAGGTATTGAATAATACGGCTACAGACATACCTTTGATGCCCTCACCCACCGAGACTAACCTGCAGGCATGGGGTGCACTGGCGCAGTATCTTAACACCACTATTGACAAAGCTTCCAGTATAAGATTGCAAGAGGTAGACCTCTCTTATAACCTTCCCGCATCCCTTATTTCCGGAATAGGATTTTCCAATATCAGGCTATATTGCCAGGTGAGCAATGTGGGGCTGCTTTGGACTGCAAGCCGTGACGGTATGGATCCCAGGTACATTCTTAACTCTTCATCCAGCGCCGCCACAACACTTGTCAAGTCTCCAAGAAAATATACTTTTGGATTGTCTTTTGAATTTTAGCAGTCAAGATTAATAATAAATTACAAGAGAGATATGAAAACATATATTTTTAAAACTTTGTTACTATTGTCAATGGTTTTATTTATTAGTTGTGATGATTTTCTGAGCGAACCCCCCGAAAAGAAAAACAATCTCGAAATCAAATCGGTGGAAGCTCTGGATATGCTACTGAACCATTACAATATGCTTTTTGACCGTAGCCGGGAGGTGATACTTGCCTCGGATAGCTACGGATTGTATAAAGACTACTACCTGGCCAGCCCCAGCAGGTTTGACGGCCAGTTGCGATATATCCTTTGGTTTCCTGAACTTTGCGCTCTTCAGACCTATTACTGGGAACAGGAATTTCTGAAAATCGCATATGCAAACACGGTTCTTTCGGTGATAGATGATCTGCAAGGATCTGAGACAGACAAGAAGAGTATTGTTGAAGATGCCCATTTCCTCAGGGCTTATGAGTACTTTAATCTTACAACCCTGTATTGTCTTCCCTACTCGGAGGAGAACAAGAGCGCACTGGGAATGCCTCTCAAAAAAACTCTTGTATATGACGAAGATGTTACCAGAAAGAGTCTTGAGGAGACAATGAAGTTTATTGAGGATGAGATGAAGATTGCTCTTGAAACTACCCAGGCAAGGGATATTAATAAGCTGTTCAGGCTCAGCCTTCCGGCAGTTCAGGCATTTGCGGCACGCTTCTATCTATATCTGCACGACTATGATAAAGCAGCTCAGTATGCAGGTCTTGCCCTTACATCTCACTCTGCTATAGTAGACTATCAGGCCTATTTCGCTCCAAAAATGCGGACATATTCGTCGGGAGGAGGAACATATTTTGCTCCGAATGCTGCTAGTGATTTTAAATTCGATGAATTTTACTACGCCAGGATGCTTTACAACCACACTCAGAACGCTGTCCCAAGCGAAAAGCTCATGAATCTGTATGATAAGGAAAAAGATTACAGATACGACTGCTTCTTTGTGGAAAACTACTCCTACAACAGGGCTTCGGTACCTGGGTGGAGTGCCTATCAGCAATTCGGCTCAATAGGAATAATTCAGGGGCCGACAACGGCTGAGATGTATCTTATAAGGGCAGAGTGCCGTGCAAGGGGAAATGATGCCCAGGGTGCGGTAGCAGACCTGAATACGGTCAGAAGCAAAAGGTTTAAGAGTGGAACCTATGTAAATCTCACCACCGCTAATTTCCCTGACAAAAAGAGCCTTGTACAGTTTATTATTGACGAAAGACACAGAGAATTTCCATTCACTCTCAGGTGGTACGACATAAAGAGGATAAATTCTGACCCTGCCAATATTGTGGATAAAATTACAATTACCAGAGAGTTCTTTGATTCTGACGGGGTGGCTACCGATGTAAACAAAACCAAAACCTACACCTTGGCTCCGGGTGACAAACGATTTGCCTGGCCGATACCAAAGATTGACATCGAACTCAGTAAAGGTCAGCTGGTTCAGAACCCGTACGACTAAGCATGGGGTGATCTTGCCACAGTTTTGCGCAAACAACTATAAATCAACATAATGAAGATTCGATTTTTTAATATTCTCATAATTCTGCTGTTTGGGGGAAGCACAGCTATTGCTTTGGAGACAAAAGACGCAACACTTAAGGACTCAGAGCTTGAAATCCTCCCTGTCCTAAGCCTGCAAAATCCTGAGGTCCGAAATCTGCTGATCAAAGGCTTCCCGACAGGCGTGCAAGTTGTTGCTCTTGGAAATCTCTGCGGAGACTCAAAAGAAGAACTTATCCTGGGCAGCGATTCGACTCTCTACATCTGTACTGTTGTTGGGGATTCTGCCAGTGTGCTGTATTCTCACAGTTTTGACAAGCCAGTGCTCAAACTCCGCACCGGTGATGCAGACAATGACGGGAAAAATGATCTGGTTTTGATTACAGGATACACCCAATATACAGATTCCGAGGTAAATGTTTTTGTTGTGAAATATAATGAAGGGAAATGTAATCTGACTCTTGTCTACACAAAGGCCTCTCCAAGGCCTCAACCTCTGTATCTTGAAATCGCTGATATTGACAACGATGATAAAAATGAGATTATTGCCTCCTATTATGAATCTAAGTATATGGTTGAGACTGTCCTGATATCTTTTGATTCAGAAAAACCCAATTTAGAAAAACTTAGCACAGAGAAACTCAAACTGAATGAATCTGAATCCGGAAACTGGAACAGAAAAGTGTTTCTTACCGAAAGAATGTCAACTGCATTTGATGTCGGCACTTTTAGTTGCGAAAACAAAAATATTCTGGCAGTGGGAAGGACTTATGGTGATTCTCTCGGGGACGAAGGTGATGCGTATATTCTGGATGGTAATCTCAAAACCCGCCTAAATGTACGCAGAGGTGTAAAGTCAGCGATTAAAGTGGGGGATGGAGATAATGACGGAAAGAACGAAATTTATGTCGGAGACGGCTGGCATCAGAGTTACGGCAAAATAGCCAGGGGAAGGTTGGCTGTGATAGGGGAGGACCTCACCTACAGGCTCATTGAGGATATCAAAGGCCAATCCAATCTCGAGCAGATAGAGGTAGCCGATATTGACGGGGATGGCAGAAATGAGGTGCTTACAGCCGGGAACAGATTCTTCAGGATATATCGTTATACTGATGTTGATTCTGGTGAAGCCGGTATTGATGTGGGCAATACTGATGCCGGTGGACGGTGGGAGGTCTTTAAAGATCCAATTTTCAGTTCAGATACATTGCTCAAACCGGATCAGTTTGCAGTAGGCCACATTAATGAAGATGGGATTCCGGATTTGGTTTTTGCAGGTAAACTCAACAGGAGGGATAGAGAAGTCCGCGTATTTAATCTTAAAAACCTTACATACAGCGATAAACTGGATAAAGAGGTTGTTACAAAGATTGTAAACCCGGACTCTCTCCTGAATAAACCGGCTCCTGAGCTGATAATGGATCGTTGGTGCAACGGCAGTTTTGAAGGAATCAGAAAATTATCCGGTAAAGTGATTGTATTAGACTTTTGGGCAACCTGGTGCCAACCATGTAAAAGGATGTTCTCGGCATTGAGAGAGCTTCAGGATAAATACCGAGAGAGAGGTCTTATAATTGTCGGAGTTACAAAGGTTGATGCAAGTCAGAGCGTTGCCGCCATTGAGAAATATGTGAAGGAAGAGAATTTTAACTACCAGATGGGTATTTCAGAGGAGACCTTCAATGACCTGGCTTATGGTGTCGGAGCCATTCCCCATATGGTGCTGATTGATAAAAAGGGAGTTGTTAGAAAATACATTGTCGGATATCACGAACAGGAGGTTCTGGAGCAGGAGATATTGAAGCTGCTTGAGGAGTGATCTTGTCTTACTTTTTCGCATATTTCTGATTGTGTAAAGCTTAGATAGTGCGATCTTTCCAAAATAGGATGGTTTTGAAAAAAGTCGTTTGCTTTATATCGCAATCTTAGTGTAAGTTGCGAAAAAGTAAGGCAAGCCTACCTTTATCTTGGTTATTTAATTGCCATAATAATCTGTCTGCGTGAGTGCGGGATTATTCGTTATCTCTCCGGTATAAACAGGGAAATGTACTCGCCTTTTATCGACGCCCTTTTCGTCGAGGTGCTGTTCGATACGGTCGAAACGACGCATATCTATTCAGCGCAACCCCTCAGCTACAAGTTCGCGCCGCCTTTTATTTTCAATTTCGTTCAGAAATGCCGCAGCACTGGCGAAATTACTATTCTGTTTAAGGGAAGCATTGCGCATTTGTCTGACCTTGTTATAGTCGGTCACATCGACAGTACCCTGCCGCGCCTTCATTTCGGCAATGATAAGGTGCATCTCTGCGAGGCGCACCACCGGCCACACGGGATTCTTATCCGCCGGATATTTTATGCAGTAAGTCACCTTTTCTCCGGTTGAGGGATGGGTTTCATTAACAAGTATCTTTGCTTGTTTGTCTGCGGGTTCGTCATAGAGGGCCACCATCGAGGATTCGAGGTAAGTAGAACCGGACGGTATGTCGGAGAAAGAGCGCGGTATCATAATATACATATTGACGGGATTTAACAGCCGAGTTTACCGTTTCAACAAGCCTGAATATTGCTTCCTTGCCGCTTGATGTTGATATGTAGTTGTCTGTGAAAACGCTGTTCAGCGAGAGGCCGGAGTAGTCCGTGACGAATGCTGCATACTTACCAGCTTCGGATACCATCTGACTGTCGGAGGTTAGCACACCACGATTGAGATAAAGGCGTGCCAGAAGTGCCTGTTACGCCTGTTTCGAGCCTGAATTCGGAGTTGTATAACCGGCCAGATAGTCAAGCGAGAGAAGCAGATCCTTTTCGACCTGCTCCCACACCTCGTCTTCAGGGTTTTGTGTATGGATGACAGCTTCTTCGCTGAGCCCGAGCGTAATGACAGCTTTACCGAAACATTCGGCCAGCAGCGTGTAGCAGTAACCGCGTAACATAAGAACCTCTCCTTTTGCCAGGCGTGGGATATCCGTATTCAAGTCTTTATCGTTCACAAAATTGATTATTACATTGGCTGCTCCGATACCGTTGTATGGATAGGAGAACATACGTGCATAGATCAGATTATCGTCAAGCGAAACCTTGCACAGGTCGAAATTCGTTAAATTACTAATGGACGACAGTGTATAAGTGGATGCGAGGTTATCAGAGACTACTTCTTCTCCGAATGCCGACTGTGCGTAGCTAATATTGCTGGAGAAACGTTGGTACATCCTTCGTACAACCAAAGGAAGGTTATTTTCCGTTATAAATGGTGTGGTTATTGAGGTATCGAGCTTTACTTCGTCGATCAGGCTGCTGCAACTGAGGATAAGAACCGTAAAAAGCAAATATGCGATATATTTTATTTTGTGTTTCATAACTCAATAGATAAATAATCAAAAGGTCCAAGCAGTGGAGGAGTCATATTTACCCCCCCCCTGAATATCACATGGTTGTGCAACATAATTATTCCTGGCATAGTCCATAATTGAGGCTGTTGTACCAAATTTTTTAGTAAAATCTGGAGATCTCAGGGAATCGACTGGATAAGAATATGATGCCCTCATATTGTGTTGTAGTCCAAGCATATGCCTTGTCTCATGTGCAATTGCATATCTAATCAGTTCTCTCTCTATCTCATTGTTAAAAGTCTTGCTTCAGTGTCTGATGCAGCTGTTTGAATAAAACGTCACATGTTTATCAATGATATAACGTTATGGAATTGCAAACTTTTTTTGGACAAAGAGTTAAGTCTTTTGCTTAACTCTTTGTCCATGCTAAGTTATAAATTCCAAACCTTCTCAAACCACTTTAAATATAAGCAAATTCGGCCTATTATAGAAACAAATGAATTAATATAAAAAAAGCCCCCGATAGAGGACGAGGGCAACCTAAATGTTTTCACAACGGAATAATCCTTATTGTGATTCGCTTCAAAATTGTATCCCAAAGATAATAAAATTATTTTGTTAAACAATTATTTTCTAACTTTAAATGTTAAATTATCAAGGCAATGATCAACAAGATTTTAGGTTTAGACTTAGGCTCAGCTTCTATTGGATGGGCGTTAATTTCAGAAGATTCAGACTCTCCTTCTCAAAAGGTAAACATTGTTGATCTGGGATGCAGAATAATTCCTTATGATAGTACTGAAGGACAGGATTTTACAAAAGGGACTGGCGAAAGTAAGAATGCGTTAAGAACAAGAGATAGAAGCACTCGACGGGGATACGACAGATACCAGTTAAGAAGGGAGTATCTTGTCAAAACATTGAAAAATAATAATATGATGCCTGACGATTCAATCAAAAGACTTCCTAAAATGGAACTTTGGGAATTGAGAGCTAAAGCTGTAACTGAACAAATTTTTCTAATGGAACTTGGTCGCATATTATTATGGTTGAACCAAAAACGAGGGTATAAAAGTTCCAGGTCATCTGCAAATCTTGATAAGAAAGATAGTGAATATTTATTAGCTGTTAAAAGTAGGCATCAAAAAATCAAAGAGTTAAATGTTACAGTAGGACAATATTTTTATGAAAACCTTAACGACAATCAATTTTTTAGGGTAAAAGAAAATGTTTTTCCAAGAGAAGCTTACATTGAAGAGTTTGATGCAATTTGCAACACACAGAAAAAGTACCATTCTTCTCTTACAGACACATTAATTAATCATATTAGAGATGAAATAATTTATTATCAAAGGCCTTTGAAATCGCAGAAAGGATTGGTATCAGTGTGTGAATTTGAAGGATTCTATGTGAAAAAAGATGGGAAAGAATATTTTGCCGGGCCAAAAGTAGCTCAAAAAAGTTCTCCGCTTTTTCAAGTTGCCAAATTATGGGAAAGTATTAATAATATAAGAGTCAAAACAAAAGAAGGAGATGAACTTTATTTGACTTTGGATCAAAAGAGGTTGATATACGAGCATCTTGACAATAATGACAAACTATCTTTAAAAGATTTGTGCAAAATTATTCAGAAGAAAGAGAGTGAAATATTTGTAGATAGGAAAATATATAAAACAGGCATTCAGGGTAATACAACAAAAGGTATTTTGAGAAAGATTTTAAATGAAGATGAATATAAAAAGCTTTGCAAACTCGATATAAAGATAATCGAAGATCCTCAGAAAAAGGCATGCCTTTATAATAAACAAACTGGTGAAGTGATTGATAGTTCAATAACTAATTATAAAATCATTGACAGGAATGTTGAGTTTGAACCCTTGTACCAACTATGGCATACAATATATTCTATAGAAGACACTGATAAGTGTGAGAAAGCTCTTAGTTCTAATTTCGGGTTGAACAAGGACACAGCCAATAAACTTGCCAATATTGATTTTAATAGATTCGGATATGGAAATAAATCTGTAAAGTGTATTAGAAAAATTTTGCCTTATTTAATGGATGGTTATGATTACTCTGATTCTATGATGTATGCAGGATACAATCATTCCGGCTCACTGACCAAAGACGAAAATCTTTCAAGAGTTCTAATGGATCAACTTAAGCTTCTACCAAAAAATTCGCTTAGACAACCGGTAGTAGAAAAGATTATTAATCAAATGATTAACCTGGTAAATGAGATAATTAAAGAATATGGGAAACCTAGTGAAATAAGAGTTGAATTAGCAAGAGAATTAAAGCAGAGTAAAGAGGAGAGAATTCAAACAGAAAATGATATTAACAAAAGAACGAGGGAAAATGAGAAAATTGCAAAAGAACTTGAAGAATATGGTCTGAGAGCAACAAGGAATAATATTGTTAAGTGGAGATTATTTCATGAAATAAATAATGAAGAAAAGAAATTGAGTGCAATTTGCATTTATTGTGGTGAGCAGTTATCTCTGGCAGAAACCATTCAAGGCAGGGATGTAGATGTTGAACATATAATTCCAAGGTCAAAGCTTTTTGATGATTCACAAAGCAACAAAACCTTGGCTCACAGGCATTGTAACAGTACTAAAGGGAACCAAACAGCCTATGATTTCATGAAAGGAAAGTCTGAATCAGAATTTAATGCATATGTAGAGAGAGTAAATCTATTATTCGAAAAAAATCTGATTTCAAAAAGTAAAAGAGACAAGCTACTTATGCCTGAAAGCAAAATTCCTGACAATTTTATAGACAGACAATTAAGAGAAACGCAGTATATTTCACGAAAAGCCAGAGAAATATTAAGCACGATATGCCATAATGTATACTGTACAAGCGGTTCTGTCACATCTGAACTTAGAAGATTGTGGGGATGGGACGATGTAACAATGACTCTGCAACTTCCAAAATACAAAAAACTGGGTCTGACAGAGATTGTATCTTGGGAAAGCGATTATGGTAATAATCAGCATGAAAGGGAAGTAATTAAAGGATGGACAAAAAGAGATGATCACAGACATCATGCAATAGATGCACTTACTATTGCTTGTACAAAACAAGGTTATATACAAAAACTCAACACATTAAATTCCAAGAGAACAAGAGAGGAGATAGAAAACGAAGTTAAAGGCATTATTTATAATGAAAAATTGTCTTCTATGGAAAAATATTTAATTTCCAAACAGCCATTAACGGTTAAAGAGGTTGAAGAAGCTGTGTCAAAAATTTTAATCTCATATAAGACGGGCAAAAGAGTTATTAGTAAGGGTACCAGAAAAAGTGGATCAAAGGGGAATAAAAGAATCGTACAGAGGGGCATTATTATTCCTCGGGGAAAATTAAGTGAGGAGCATGTTTATGGGAAAGTGAAAGTTGTAGAGAAAGATCGACCGTTAAAATATCTTTTTGAGAATCCAGATCTTATTGTAAAAGATTATATAAAAAATCTTGTTATCAAGAGGTTGGAAGAGAATGACAACAATCCCAAGATAGCTTACTCTTCTACTTTGAAAAATCCTATTTTAATTAAAAATAATATTCCTTTGAAATACGCAAGTTGCTATAAAGAAGAGTACGTAATAAAATATCCTGTTGATCAGAATTTTAATAAAGTTGATAAGGTTATAGACAATGGTGCAAAGAATATTCTAAACAGTAGATTGGCTAAATTTAATGATGACCCTAAAAAGGCTTTTAAGGATGTTTCTACATCAGAGGGCAAGTCTATAAGATGGTATGAGGATGAAAGCTTGAATAAACCAATTTACAGTGTTAGATGTTTAACCGGATTGTCTGCAGTTGTTCCTGTTAAGAGAGATGAACAAGGAAGAGAAATTGGTTTTGTTAAACCAGGGAATAATCATCATGTTGCTATATATTATGATAAAGATGGAAACTTGTTTGAGCACGTTTGTACATTCTGGCATGCAGTAGAAAGAAAAAAATTTGCTTTACCTGCAATTATTGAAAACTCTGACGAAATATGGGATTTAATTATGGAATCTCCTTCTGGCAAATTCAATGAGCCTTTTTTAAAACAACTTCCTCCGCCGGGAAGCAAATTAAAATTAAGTATTCAACAGAATGAAATGTTTATTCTTGGTTTGCCGGAAGAAGAATTACAATATGCACTTGTCAGCGAAGATTATGCTACATTAAGCAATTATTTATATAGAGTGCAAAAAATATCTTCTATGTACTATGTTTTCAGGCATCATCTCGAAACTCAGTTGATTGACACTAAAGAATATTTGAGTGCCAATAGGTTTTATAGAATTACAAGTTTTAAATCACTCCTTGATAGTAATCCTTATAAACTAAAAATAAACATCTTAGGCAAGATTAATCTTGATCAAAAAAACCTTATATTTTGAAAATCCGGCATATATAAGCACAAAGTATAATCAGCTTGTTGTCAAATATCCGGAAGTTGAGAAAAACTTTCAGAATGAGTTGAGTGAACGTTTCTCAAACAGCATACCAATTGAAGATATTGGTACAGTGATTTTTGATAATCAGCAAATAACAATAACTCAGGGAGCTCTTGTAGCATTAAGTGAAAATAATTGTGCTGTTATTACTTGTGGCAGCAACAGAATGCCGTCCGGATTGCTTCTTCCAATATCTAATAATACACTTCAGGGAGAGAGATATAGACATCAGATCAATTCTTCTTTGCCATTAAAAAAGAATCTATGGCAACAGACTGTTCAGTCTAAAATTCAGAATCAGGCTCTACTATTGAAGACAAAACTGGATGTTGAAACCTTGAATATGTTTAAATGGATTAAAGATGTTAAAAGTGGAGATGCAAGCAACATTGAAGCAAGAGCAGCAGTATATTACTGGTCAAACCTTTTTCCTGAGGAAATCTCTTTCTTTCGGGATAGGAATGGTCTTCCTCCAAACAACTTGTTAAATTATGGATATTCTATTTTAAGGTCAATAATTGCAAGATCATTAATAGGGTCAGGATTGTTACTATCATTAGGGATACATCATAAAAACAGATACAATGCTTTTGCTCTCGCGGATGACATAATGGAACCGTATAGACCTTTTGTAGACGACATTGTCTTGGATATTGTTTTAAGTGGGTGTGATTATTCGGAGATTTCCAAAGAGATTAAGATAAAGCTTCTATCTCTTCCGACTATTGATGTTGAGATTAATAGTTTCAAAAGGCCATTATCAATTGCTACTAGTATAACAACATCGTCTCTTTATAAATGTTTTGCAAAAGAGGCGTCTAAAATTGAATATCCGGTTTTCTCACTATGAGTTCTTTTGAGCGCATAAATAAATACAGAATTATGTGGGTATTGGTATTGTTTGACCTGCCAACTGAAACCAAGAAGGAAAGGAAGCAATATGCTCTTTTTAGAAAAAATCTTATCAAAGATGGGTTTGCAATGTTTCAGTTCTCAATATATGTTCGGAACTGTCCAAGTAGGGAAAATGCAGATGTACACATAAGAAGAGTAAAATCGTTCCTTCCGGAAATGGGGGAGATTGGAATATTATGCATAACTGATAAGCAGTTTAGCGAAATGGAAATTTTTATTTCAAGAAAAACAGTTGCTCTACCTCCAATATCACAACAGCTACAGCTTTTTTAATTAAAAAAGTCCACAAAATATTGCGGACTTTTTACGTTTGCAGTCATTTTTTGTTTTTGACATCCAGCTGATAAATGGGTTACAATCTGATTGTTGCGCACATCCTGCTGTGACTGCTATGTCAAAGATACAATTTTGAAAGCGAATCACAACCAGGTTCCGGAACATGGTCTATGTTTATTTGCTGTGACTGCTATGTCAAAGATACAATTTTGAAAGCGAATCACAACCCTTTACAAGTTGTTTTTTGCCGTTAAACTGCTGTGACTGCTATGTCAAAGATACAATTTTGAAAGCGAATCACAACCAACAATCTTGTCATCTACTCTTCGTTTCAGCTGTGACTGCTATGTCAAAGATACAATTTTGAAAGCGAATCACAACAAAGAGGAAGTTTACTCTTATAATGACCAGGCTGTGACTGCTATGTCAAAGATACAATTTTGAAAGCGAATCACAACTACAGGAAAGAGGTGTGCAGAGAGTAATCAGCTGTGACTGCTATGTCAAAGATACAATTTTGAAAGCGAATCACAACTAGCTGCTATCTCTGTGTTTAGAGACCTTAGCTGTGACTGCTATGTCAAAGATACAATTTTGAAAGCGAATCACAACTTGTATGTCGTGATTATACGCATACAGATTGCTGTGACTGCTATGTCAAAGATACAATTTTGAAAGCGAATCACAACAGAGCAAAGCAGTTCCAGGTTGCAATGACGCTGTGACTGCTATGTCAAAGATACAATTTTGAAAGCGAATCACAACTCCTATTTGCGGAGGGATAGCAGTTGCAATGCTGTGACTGCTATGTCAAAGATACAATTTTGAAAGCGAATCACAACGGGCGATTATCGAAGCCGAAATGATGGGTTGCTGTGACTGCTATGTCAAAGATACAATTTTGAAAGCGAATCACAACAATGATAGTCTGCATAACCTTTGCCCGTGTGCTGTGACTGCTATGTCAAAGATACAATTTTGAAAGCGAATCACAACGCATGAACGCTAACTTGTTTAATTATCTCCGCTGTGACTGCTATGTCAAAGATACAATTTTGAAAGCGAATCACAACAAAGTTCGTCTATTGTTATCGCTTCCATTTGCTGTGACTGCTATGTCAAAGATACAATTTTGAAAGCGAATCACAACTCTCTCCACAGCCATAAATCTTCCAGCTCTGCTGTGACTGCTATGTCAAAGATACAATTTTGAAAGCGAATCACAACTGTAATCATAAAGATAAGGAAAGTAGATTTGCTGTGACTGCTATGTCAAAGATACAATTTTGAAAGCGAATCACAACGAATGTCTGGAAAGCATCTGTATTTACATTGCTGTGACTGCTATGTCAAAGATACAATTTTGAAAGCGAATCACAACTTGATGCTATGATAGAAAATCTATTAACAGCTGTGACTGCTATGTCAAAGATACAATTTTGAAAGCGAATCACAACGCATGAACGCTAACTTGTTTATATATGACGCTGTGACTGCTATGTCAAAGATACAATTTTGAAAGCGAATCACAACCACGTGTCGTTGATGACTTGAAACTCATGAGCTGTGACTGCTATGTCAAAGATACAATTTTGAAAGCGAATCACAACCAGGCAGCGACCACGAGAGCTATCCTTTTGCTGTGACTGCTATGTCAAAGATACAATTTTGAAAGCGAATCACAACAGGAATCTATTCTGTAAGTATCCGGCAAAATGCATATTGTAACCTCTGATATTGCTTTTTAATTTTGTTTAAAAATTAAGAGCCATGACATTATCGGAATATGAACTTTTGGAACGGGATTTTTTATCATCCTCCACAGATATTAGAACTTTTCTT
>Ga0208695_1001152_pt1 | contig 23110 bp, 19 predicted proteins | sample AD_UKC111_MetaG_FD_184449 | JGI IMG/M metagenome (GOLD analysis project Ga0208695, IMG submission 184449) | Active sludge microbial communities of municipal wastewater-treating anaerobic digesters from Hong Kong - AD_UKC111_MetaG (SPAdes)... | ecosystem: Engineered > Bioreactor > Anaerobic >...
ATACCCAATGCTATCGCCATCGTAGCCGTCGAGCTAGAATCGAATCCCGGAATAGCCTGAGCGATTAGCGCTACGATTACGAAACCAGCAGAACCAATTGCCCTTATAACTCCATAATTCGGCGCTTTTTCTCCTTTTTCTTTGGTATATTCGATGGCCCGCAAAAGAGAAGTATCCATAATAGGTATCGGGGTCTTTATCCCAATGGAGAGCAGCGCAAGACTAAAGAGGGTAACCAAAGGAAGCCGAAAAGGAACTAGAAGTACAAGACCAACGATTATCATTATCGCCGAAGCATATAGAAAAGGTTTGAGCTTCCCGAATCTGTCCGCAATCTGTGCTATGAACACCGGCCCTGTAATTCCCACGAGTTCGAAAAAACCGAGGAAAAAGCCTACCGCAGCAGGGCTATAGCCGAGCCTGCGCACCATGAGCTGGAGATACGGTGAGGAAATACCATACATCGCAAAGAGCATAAAGTAACCAAGTCCAAACCGCTGCGATATTTTTTGTTGATTTGCAAGCTTGTTCATAACTACTTGAAAGAATAGGGTTAAGGGGTAGATGCGTCAACCAGACATTGTGCAGACAGCATGCCGCAAAGAGCTCTCCTAGGGCGGCTCATCACAATTCTGTCCAGAAAAGATGCAGCAAAAAGGGCAGAGCGATGATTCTGTGCAGAGAAGGAAAGATCTTCTCAATACCTAGCAAAATGTATGGTATCAATGCTATATTATGAAAAAAGTTGAGTTTTATCCTTAAGATTTTTAAGATAAAAGGAAACGATCCGATAATTAAATGGCTGAAGGAAATGCTTCTATGAAAAGACTCATTTGCTTTTTCATACTTATTCTTGGAATTTTTGCATCAAGTTGGGCATCCGAACACTATGTGATTCATTCGATTTCTTATGAAATTGAAGGAAGAACTAGAAAATACTTTATTCAAAAATTGGTGGATACGAAAATTGGGGATGAGTTTCCTGATAGAGAAAGTCTTGATGCATTTATCAAAGATCGTCTTCAAATCTTGATGAATGAAAGGGTCCTTGAATCGGCTGAGATAATTCCCTCTTTCGGAGAACCAGTCCTCCAAGAGCCTGAGAATCTCGAAGAGGAAGCGACTTTCATAGTGCCTGTCGACCTCGTAGTGAGAACCAAGGATACCTGGAATCTTGTCGCTCTTCCATATGGGAAATACGATTCAAACGTTGGACTCCTGCTTGCTCTAAGGGGACGCGATTACGACTTTTTCGGCACAATGAAACCTTTGATTCTCAATGTCAACTGGGAATTTGACAATGTGGGTGTACAGACTCCTGGGCTCGAGACCAAGTTTTCTTACCCATTTCAGGCTAATGGTCTAGACTGGACATGGGACCTTGATACTGAACTCACCTGGCCTGATTTCAAAAAACTCGATTTTTCCCTCGACACGGGCATTGAAGCAGCCATCCCTCTTGGGAAAAATGCGCTTTCTTTTTATGGAATCCAAAGTTTAGATATAGGAGCAGAGAATAGTGCTGGTGTTCCCTATGATGACGATTATTTTTTCACAAATTCAATAGGCAGCTATTTTTCATGGTCTGTTCTTCGAACAAAGTATCTTGGCAGCCTCATTGTGAGGCCTAAGCTAAACCTTGCCTATCGATGGCGTCCAGGTGGGTTAGTAGATAAATCTCTCGCACAAACTCCAGTACTGACGCCAAGCTTGACTGCTACCTTTGGAAGAGTTAATTGGGCGGGTAATTTTAGAGAAGGCTTCAAGACTGTTCTTGCAGCTTCGTATCCAATTGATCTGAGCGATCGGAGCAATACTTTTATCCTATCAGGGAGCGCGAGCGGCTATCTTGACTTTGGTTTTTTTGGTCCAAGCGCACGAATATCGGGGTTTACAAGACTTGATGGATCCGATAATACATCAGCAGGAGACCCAATTCGCGGCGTTTTCAATAAAAGAATTCGAACAAGCACTGCTCTCTTTTTCAACCTTGACCTTCCCTTGCGCGTGATACAATTTCAGCCTGCGAATTGGTTTGGCGTATCTTGGATGCGCTATTTCCATTTTGAACAGCATTGGTCGCCCTTCCTCGACATTGCCCTTGTTGAAGCTGATGGTCGACTCTTTTCTCCCTCTGATGCATGGATAGGTACAGGAATCGAAGTGATCACCTTCCCCAAAGCTGCTCGAAGTTTCTATATAAGAATCAGCCTCGGCTGGGACTTGCGCGATGTGCTTCAACTGAAATCTCTCACAGGCAAGAGCCCTCGCGATGGGAAAAATATAACCGAGATCTTTATTGGAATAGGACATCATTATTAAAATGTCGAGACCAAATTGCATTACGCCAATTCCTAAAGGCATCCAAATTGCATTGCTTATCTTAATCCTGTTGGCGCTATTGGCGAACTTTTCTGAGCCAGTATTCTGTGAGCCATCTAAAGGGATTCCACTCCCAGCACCAATTCCTGCGTCACTTCCCCTGGAGATAACAGGACTATCTACTCAAAAGATTGAATTGCTTAAAAATGGAGAAGCATTGATCCGGCAACTCGATACCGCTTCAAAGCTATCCCTTGCCCCTTTCAGCGCTGAAGCATCGGCAATCTTAAAGGAGATCGCTCAACTCAACCCAAACTACCTTGTAGAAGTGATTGCTTTAGTTCCCTATACTCCTGGCGCAAAGCAGATCGAACGGCTCGCGATAACCCTGTCCGATATCCAAGGCTATATTGGCATCCCTTATTATTCCGTTCGAGAGAAGAAGACCTACGACCTATTTGATAAAGTGAATATACTCTTAAGAAAGACCATTCCTGGCGGCGAGCTCATCGAGGCCGAACAGCACATGAAGCCTTTTGAAGACTACAAGGCTTCGTATGAGTATCGAATAAGCGCTGACAGCCTGATTTTCCGCAGCGTCAACCTAAGTCATATTGCCTATAAAGGAATTCGTTCCGTAGCTCCAGGAAATATGAAGTGGTATCTCTATGTATTTCATAGTGATGGCTTTTTGGTGTACTATGGAATAGGTGCGGTCAAAGCATTCGACATGGTCGGCCTTATACGCGATAGGCTCGAAGTGTCCTTTATCGGGCGAGTGGGAGCCTTTTTTGACTATATGTCAACTCAATTAAGAGAGTAGAAATCAATTGAATACTATGCAAAGCAAAGAAAAAGATCAGTGGAGCGTTGTTATAAAATCAAATAGCCACGCCTTCAATTTTAATCTTCAGGAACTTCTCAATTCCAAAGAACTGATACATGTCTTGGTTAAGCGAGATTTCGTCTCAGTATACAAGCAAACCATTCTTGGTCCACTCTGGTTTATAATTCAGCCTCTCTTGACGACGATCATGTATTCATTTGTATTTGGGAACATAGCCAAGATGTCAACAAGTGGTCTTCCTCAGCCATTATTTTATTTTTCTGGGACCATTCTTTGGAGCTTTTTCTCCACAAACCTGATCAAGTGCTCAGACACATTCGTCACTAATTCCTCATTATTTTCGAAAATCTATTTTCCCAGGCTCGCAATCCCCCTCTCTTACACGATAACCAATCTTAGAACCTTTTTAATACAATTTGCTGTTTTTGTTGGATTAATAGTCTATTTCGCATTGACGAGCGCTTTTTCTATAGTTTTTAATTCCTATATGCTCCTATTGCCTCTTCTCCTGGCCCAAACAGCAATTCTTAGTGTTGGCGTTGGGATTCTCATTTCGGCCTTTACGACCAAGTATAGAGATCTGCGCCATCTGGTCAATTTTGGAATAACCTTATGGATGTATTTTACTCCTGTTGTCTATCCGATAAGCCAAGTGCCATCCAGATTCAAGGGCTTATATAGCTTCAATCCTGTCGCGCCAATCGTTGAGTCTTTCAGATTTTCAATCTTCGGTGTAGGCTCTTTCAGTTGGCGGCAGCTTGGCATTAGTATCGTGATCAGTCTTGTCGTTTTCCTGATAGGTATCTTGCTATTTAACAGGACATCGCGCAATTTCGTCGATGTGATCTGAGGAATATAAGAAATAGAATGAACACGGTTATCTCTGTAGAAAATCTATGGAAACGCTATCAATTAGGCGTTATCAACAATGGGCAACTCTATCGCGATTTGCAGAGCGCTTTTGCGCGTGCTTTAGGCAAGGAAGATCCATGGTCGCGCATTGGAGAAGAATCTCGCTTCGATAAGCGAGGGAGCTTCTGGGCTCTTAAGGATGTATGCTTCGAAGTGAAGCAAGGGGACTGTGTTGGCATTATAGGGCAGAATGGAGCTGGCAAATCGACTCTCTTAAAAATAATAACCAGGATTACCACTCCTACGAAGGGACAAGTAAAGATAAAAGGCAAGATCACGAGCCTTCTTGAAGTAGGAACAGGGTTTCACCAAGAACTCACCGGTCGTGAGAACGTGTATCTAAATGGGGCAATCCTTGGGATGAAAAGAGAGGAAATATCCAAGAAATTCGACCAAATCGTAGAATTCTCAGAGATAGGCGAGTTTATCGATACTCCAGTAAAGCGCTACTCTAGCGGTATGAAAGTAAGGCTTGCTTTCTCAGTCGCAGCCCATCTCGATTCCGAAATACTGATAACGGATGAAGTGCTAGCAGTTGGCGATGCCAAATTTAGGAAAAAATGTCTCGATAAAATGATGGAGCTTCGGAACGAGGAATCGCGAACGATGCTCTTTGTCAGCCACAATCTGCTCGCGGTGAGAAACCTCTGCACTTCCGCGATAGTCTTGGAACAAGGAAGAATTATTGGGCGATTCGATGATTCAAACCAAGCGGTTGATTTCTACTTGGCAAGGCTGAATGTAAAAGAAAGTATGCCAATGGGAGACGAACAGTGAATGAGGAAAACCGTAAGAAAATAGCTGTCATATCGCTATCGTATCTTTCGAGGGATCCTCGCGTATGGCGTCAGATTCGTTGTCTGGCTGAATGCGGATATGAGGTAACTGCTGCCGGCTTCGACGATCCTCAGATTGAAGGAGTGGAGTTCGTTCAAATGCAGTCAGCTGCCTTTGCTAGCGCCAAAACCGAACAGGGCAAGGCTGTCAGCGTGATCAAAAAAAAGCACGAGAGACTTAGAAAGATTTTGCGTAGGCTTGTGCCATCAAGAAAAGCGAGAGATCTATTGCGGTATCTCTATAAGGCCTTGATCCATGGCAAGAGATTATTGCGAAAAATCTGGAAAATAGTAGCCAAGAACTTAAAAACCATTTTTCTGAAAACCAAAGCCGCTTTTTCAATAAATCGATATTCAGCAGATTTCTCTAAAAATCATGATTGTGAAAATACGAGCACACGGAATCGCTCGTTCAGAGAGATGCTGAAAGAAATCGATTTTGAAATAAGGGAAATGGATGCGCTCACCACAAAAAAAGTGAGCCATGGGATCGCTGCTCTGAAAGCAAGGCAATTCGATCTTATTGTCGTCAATGATTTTTCAGCCTTGTCGATAGGCTTTGCAGTGAAGGGTAAAGCAAAGATTGTCTACGATGCTCATGAATATACGCTAGATCAATATAATTCGGTTGAATGGAGAGAGAAGCGCCTGCCTTACATTAACTATATCTTGACCAAATACATTAGACATTTGGATGGCATGATGACAGTCTGCGAAGGTATTGCTACGCAGTATAAGAAGGATTTCGGGGTAGAACCAGCTGTTGTTACCAATGCAACAGAGTATCGATCAAACCTAAAACCAACTAGAGTGAAAAAAGAAAAAATAAGATTGGTACATCATGGTATAGCACATCCGGCGAGGTCTATAGAAGAAATGATGAAGACGGTTGAGCTGCTTGATGAGCGTTTCACATTGGATTTTTTTCTTGTGGGAAAGAATGAAGAATATAATCGATACCTTGAAGCGAGGGCTAGTAAAATTGGAAGGGTCTTCATCAACAATCCGGTAGCTATGCAAGATCTTCCAGAAATATTGAATAGCTATGATATTGGATTTTTTTTATATAAACCAGTGAGCTACAATGCATTGCATACACTGCCGAACAAATTTTTTGAGTTTGTACAGGCGAGACTCATGATAGCAATAGGGCCTTCACCAGAGATGGCCTCATATGTACAGAAATATTCACTTGGAGTTGTGACAGAAGACTTTACTCCCGAATCTATGGCAGAAGCTCTCAGTAAGCTAACTGCATATGATGTTGCTGAATTTAAGATGAATTCCCATTTATGTGCTAGGGAATTATCTGCGGAAACTCAATTTCAAACAATGAAGTCTTTTTTCAGTTCGCGAGTATAGTGAGAAAAATATCGAATTTGCCGAGTGACCAGTTATTGACTAGTTCAATATTTCGATAGCGAAAGCAAAAATATTTTATGAAAGAGAGCAATTATTGGGGGAGGAAAATAAGAAAATGACGAGAGTCTGTCTAATCGGCTGCGGCCGCATAAGTCATAAGCATATCGAAGGATTCGTGAAAAACGCCGACCGAATGAAGCTTGTAGCAACCTGCGATCCTCTTATAGATCGCGCACAATCTAAAGCAGCGGAATACCGCCAAGCTATGTCTAGAGATGGCGATCCTATCGGGATCTATGCCGACTATAGGGAAATGCTCGAAGAACTCAAACCAGATATCGTCACTATCGCGACAGAATCGGGATATCATGCGCGCATCGCGATCGACTGCCTCGAAGCTGGCGCTCATGTGATATGCGAAAAGCCGATGGCGCTTTCGACACACGATGCCGATGCCATGATCGCTGCGTCGAAGAAAGCCAATCGTAAGCTTGCGCTCTGCTTTCAAAATCGCTTCAATGTGCCGGTTCAGAGAGCGCGAAGGGCGCTTGAGGCAGGGAGATTTGGGAAATTGCTCCATGGTATGATACAGGTCCGATGGAACCGCAATGAAAACTATTATGCGCAAGCTCCGTGGAGAGGCACTTGGGCTTTGGACGGTGGCACATTGATGAACCAGTGCTCTCACGGCATCGATCTCCTCCAATGGATGATGGGAGAAGATGCAATGCGCGTCCAAGCGGCAACGCGGCGCTATCTGCGCCCCATTGAGGCTGAAGATTTTGGAGCAGCAATTATCGAATTTGCTTCCGGGGCGGTAGGCATCATTGAGGGGACCGCTAATGTGTATCCAACAAACCTGAATGAAACACTTTCTCTCTTTGGAACTAAGGGCACCATTGTGATTGGAGGCATTGCGACGAATAAGATCGAGACCTGGCGTTTTGCAGATGCGGAGCAAATAGGAGACACCGAGGAAAAGGTTCTCAATTCAAACGAAGAAGATCCGCCCTCAGTGTATGGATATGGTCACAGTCAACTCTTTGCCGATGTGCTTGATTCGATTGAGATTGGGAAAGAGCTTCTCGTCTCAGGAGAGAATGGCAAGAAAGCCTTAGAGATTATCTTGGCTATCTATAAGAGTCAAAAAACTAGGCTCCCGGTGGAGCTGCCCTGTGATTTTTCGACTGAAGAGATGCAAGGCACTTTCGAATGATGAGGCTAATGACAGTTGTAGGCGCAAGGCCGCAGTTTATCAAAGCAGCGGTCTTCTCGCGATATCTGCGTGAGAAAGGTAAAACCTTAGGGCTACAAGAGTTCCTTGTTCATACAGGTCAGCACTAGGATTAGAATATGTCGGATATCTTTTTCCGTGAAATGGATATGGCAAGACCGGACGTTAATTTTGGCATCGGTTCTGGTACTCATGGCAAAACAACAGGGGAAATGCTCATCCGACTCGAGGCCATTATATTGGAGCACAAGCCCGATGCGGTACTTGTATACGGCGATACGAACTCAACGCTCGCTGGTGCGCTCGCGGCTTCTAAGCTTCATATTCCTGTAGCCCATGTTGAGGCGGGGTTGCGTTCCTATATGATGGTTATGCCGGAGGAGCAAAACAGAAGGCTTACTGATCACTTGTCCGCATGGCTTTTTTGCCCAACCAAAACCGCAGTAAAAAACTTAGAAGCAGAAGGAATCCACGACGATTCTACAACGACTTATCATAATTCAGATAAGAAACGCGTCGTCAATGTGGGCGATATCATGTTTGAGGCTTCGCTTTATTATCGCGAGAAAGCTTTTTTGGGAACAGATATTTGCGTAAAATATGGAATCAAAGACAATTTTATCCTTCTTACTCTGTACAGGGCGGAAAATACTGATGATCAAGCCAGACTTCGTAGCATAGCAAACGCTCTTGATATTCTTTCGGAAAAGACAATACTCTTTCCGGTACATCCCCTTACCAGCAAGGTCATGGCTTCCCTAAACATCGAATTAGGTTCCCATGTAAAGCGCATTGAGCCTGTGGGCTATCTAGATATGATTGCCCTTGAGTCATCGTGCGAGATGATCCTGACGGATTCCGGAGGGGTCCAGAAAGAAGCTTTCTTTTTTGGCAAGCCTTGCATAACCTTGCGGGATACAACTGAATGGATAGAGCTTGTCGAGTCTGGGTGGAATACACTTGTGAGCGCTGAGACAGATAGGATAGTCGAGGCTGTACGGTCAGCAAAAAGACCCTCAGTTCATCCGCCATTCTACGGTGATGGTAAATGCGCTGAGAAAATAGCAAACGAGTTGGCTAGAGGAGAATAGAGATGAAGGTACCATTCTACACTTCCGTTCGAGAATATTGGGGGAGAAAAGATGAGTTCGATGCGGCAGTCTGTGGCGTCATGGAGCGCGGCGATTTTATTCTAGGCAGCGAGGTCGCCGAGTTCGAGCGAGAGGCTGCTTCGTGGCTTGGAGCAAAATATGCGGTAGGCCTGGCCTCTGGTTCTGATGCGCTTGTTCTCGCTTCGGATATCCTAGGCTTTGGTAATAATGCCGAAGTCCTCACCCCTACTTTTACATTCTTCGCCTCTGCTTCTTGCATTGCTCGCCTCAAGGGCAAGCCAATCTTTGTGGACATGGATGAAGAGACCCTCAATATGGATCTCGCCGATGCAGAGAGAAAGCTTACAAGAAAGACTGTAGGAATAATTCCTGTGCATCTTTTCCAGCAATGTACACCTTTGCAAGGAGTTGTGGATCTTGCAAGAAAGGCTAACATCAAAGTTCTGGAAGATGCTGCTGAAGCCTGGGGCATGGAGAGCCTTGTCGATTGCGAGTGGCGCAAAGCTGGCACTGTGGGGGACATCGGGATCTATTCATTCTTCCCGACAAAGACCCTCGGAGCCTATGGCGATGCAGGCCTTGCAGTGACAGACAACGAAGATCTTTACAATAAATTGAAAAGCTACAGGGTGCATGGAAGCACGGTGAAGTACCATCATGATTACCTAGGCTACAATTCACGTTTAGATACGCTACAAGCAGCTATCCTGCGAGTAAAACTCAAAACAACCGATCAGGCTATTACTGCCAGAGCGCGCCATGCAGCCCATTATACAGAGAGGCTTTCTGGCCTCCCTGGCATCCGCATTCCTCCTGTGGCTACAGAAAATAAGCCTGTTTATTATGTCTACAATATTCTTCTTTGTAAACGAGATGCCCTTATCGAGCGATTCAAGGAAAAAGGAATCGGCTATTCCATTTACTATCCCATGCCTTTACATCTTCAGAAGTGCTTTGCGTACTTAGGCCATAAAGAAGGCGATTTCCCCATTGCCGAATCGATAGCGAAGCAAATCATCGCTCTGCCTATTTATCCAGAAATCACTGATAACGAAGTCGATTATGTATGTGATGTAATCCAATCCTTTTGTCGCGGCTAGGAGGTTTACATGACAAACCCTGAACTTGTTGAAATGCCAGCGGAAGGTGGTGGTGTGTTTTATCGGCACAAATCATCCTACGTCGATTCAGGAGCAAAAGTTGGGCCCAATACAAAAATTTGGCATTTTACTCATGTCATGGCAGGCGCACATATCGGTGCCAATTGTTCTCTTGGACAAAATGTGAATGTAGGAGGCGGAGCAATTATCGGGAATGGAGTCAAGATTCAGAACAATGTCTCAGTATACGATGATGTGATAATTGAAGATGAAGTATTTTGTGGTCCCTCATGTGTCTTCACCAATGTCATAAATCCGCGTGCATTTGTAGAGAGAAAACATGAGTACAGGCGCACCATTGTGAAAAAGGGAGCTTCAATAGGCGCAAATGCAACAATTGTATGCGGAGTTACCTTGGGTGAATATTGCTTTGTCGGAGCAGGAAGTGTGGTCACCCACGATGTGCCTCCCTACGCAATGGTATATGGAAACCCCGCGCGAGTGCGTGGATGGATATGCTCCTGTGGCACAAAATTGGACGATGTATTACACTGTCCTGCGTGTGGAGCTTTGTATTGCCGGAGGGGCGAAGAGCTCGAGCAAATCTGAAGATAAGTCACATAAGCTTATTAACGCGAAACTAGCTGGTTTGAAAGAAAGAGAAAATTATGAATCTGAAAGATTCAATTATGAAAAAAATCTCTGAAAAAAGGATTGCTATCGGTATTATTGGCCTTGGCTATGTGGGGTTGCCCTTGGCTGTTGCTTTTGCGCGCAAGGGTGTCAAGGTTCTTGGATTCGAGAAAAGCGCAAAGAAAGCGCAGGCAGTCAATGAGGGCCGCAATTATATCGCCGATATTGCTGACGATGAGGTCAAAGAACTATCCACTTCAATGAAGCTCAGCGCAACTATGGATTTTTCTCGCATAGCCGAAGTGAATGCGGTGATTGTCTGTGTTCCTACTCCTCTCGATAAATACAAGAAGCCTGACATGAGCTTCATAGAAGCCGCTTGCAAGGACATCGGGAAATACATGAAACCGGGAACATTCATCAGCCTTGAGAGCACGACCTATCCCACTACTACAGAAGAATTCATGAAGCCTATCATAGAAAAACAATCGGGATTAAAAGAAGGGGTGGATTTTTGGCTCTGTTTTAGTCCTGAGCGCATAGATCCTGGTAACAAGACCTATAAAACGGCAAATACGCCTAAGGTTATAGGAGCTCTAGGTCCCGAAGCTCAAGAAATAGCCCTTGCGCTTTACAGTATTGCGATCGACCATCTTTACCCTGTGAGCTCGCCAAGAGTGGCTGAAATGGTAAAAATCCTCGAGAATACTTATCGACTTGTAAACATTTCTCTTATAAATGAACTAGCACTCCTTGCAGGAAAGATGGATATCAATATTTGGGAAGTGATTGAGGCAGCCAAGTCAAAGCCTTATGGCTTTCAGGCATTCTACCCTGGCCCAGGAATTGGAGGTCACTGCATTCCTCTCGATCCCTTTTATCTGGAGCATATCGCCAAAGGCCTTAATTTCGATCTAACGATGATCAATACAGCAGGTCAGATCAATAATCTTATGCCCTATAGGATGATGAATAAAATAGCCTTTGCTCTCAATCGACAAAAAAAAGCCATGAATGGATCGACAGTCCTCTTTCTAGGTGTTGCATATAAACCAGATATCGATGATGCACGAGAGAGTCCTGCCCTCCTTGTCATGGAGCAAGTGGCGCATAAAGGTGCAATTGTCCTCTACCATGATCCCTATGTCCCCGAAGTGGTAGATGAACATGGTAGGCTTTGGAAGGGCATTGAGCTTACCGACGAGATGATCTCATCAGCTGATTGCGTAGTTTTTACCACGAATCACTCCTGTTTTGATGTGCCTCATATTGTCGAGGTTGCTAAGCTAGTTGTAGATATGCGCAACGCGGTCAAGAGCGTGCATATTGAGAATGCAAAGGTATTCAAACTGTGAAGAATGAATCGGCTAAATGTGCGCTGGGGTATAATAAGGAAAAATCAGTTCCAAACAGAAAGACGATAGTAATCTATTCGCAATCCGATCTCAGCCGCGATCCGCGGGTCCACCGTCAAATCGAGCTGCTTGCGAAGCATTATCGAATAATCGCGTTTGGAAAAAAGCCTCCAACAATCAAGGTCGATCGATTCTTAGATATTGCACAAATGATTGGTATTCCCGAGAGGAAGACTATTTCGGCCAATTTTTTCTTGGAGTATATTAAACGCTTTGGTATTGTTGCATTCTTTGCAGTATCTGGTATGAAAGTCCTTGACCGGATTCCTGCCTGTCAGGCTTTTTTATCTTTTTGGATGACGAAAGTAGTCTGTCGCAAAGTGCTGAGCAGACTTAAGGCTATCCAATGCGACCTTATAGTGGCGAATGACCTTTCAGCTCTTCCTGTTTGTGCTGAAGCAAAGGGCAATAGAAAGCTCCTATATGATGCCCATGAGTATTCGCCGGGACAATTTCCGCGAGAACGAAAATACCTAGCAAAACGAAGCTTTGCACGGTATGCATTGCAACGGTACCTTCCTTATTGTGATATAGTTACAGCGGTAGGAAATGGCATTGCAAGACTATATAGGCTCCGATTTGGAATAGATTGTACCGTCATCACCAATGCTCCTTCCTACTCTGACCTTCGACCTCAACAAACAGAAAAAGGGAAAATCCGACTGGTTCATCATGGGCTTGCTGCACGAAGGCGCAACCTTGAATTAATGATCGATGTTATGGGACTTCTTGATGACCGTTTTACGCTGGACTTTTATCTGGTTTTTTTTGATCCTGTTTATTATCAACAGCTAAAGGGTTATGCTGCAAAGGATCCCAAAATAACATTTCACGACCCTGTTTCAATGCAGCGGTTGCCGTATACGCTCAATGCCTATGATATTGGATTTTGGCTCTTTGAACCAATTACGCTGAATCTTTCGCATGCATTGCCGAACAAGTTTTTTGAATTTGTGCAAGCGCGGCTTATGGTGGCTATAGGGCCATCCCCGGAAATGGCCTCATATGTGGAGCGATATGGCCTTGGTGTTGTGGCAAAAGACTTCACTCCCGAATCCATGGCAGCCGCTCTTTCAGACCTTACTCAAGAGCGCATTATGGAGTATAAAATAAATGCACATAAGTGCGCATGGGAGCTATCGGCAGAACCCAATAATGAGAAGATTCTCGCACTTGTCAGAGGGCTCATTGGCGAATAGACATGAAGAGGGATGCCTCATAAAAAGAGAAAGCGATGGAACTCAACGGTAAGAAAGTGCTCGTTCTCGCGCCTCATACGGACGATGGAGAACTCGGTTGTGGTGGAACGATCGCTAAGGCCATCGAAGAAGGATCCAATGTCTACTATGCGGCCTTTTCTACTGCAAAGGAATCCATACCTGCAGGGATGCCTGCCAATATTCTCGAGATTGAAGTGCGCGAAGCCACAAAAAGGCTGGACATCAGCGCTAAAAATCTTAAAATCTATGGCTATACTGTGCGAAAGCTGAATTATTCTCGTCAGGACGTATTAGAAGACCTTGTCAAACTCCGGGCTGAAATTCAGCCGGATCTTGTCTTTATTCCTTCATTGAACGATCTGCACCAGGATCATTCCACTCTATCTATGGAAGCTCTCCGAGCTTTCAAATCCACTTCCATATTATCTTATGAATTGCCATGGAACAACATCGATTTTACTACGCATTGTTTTTCGGTATTGCAGCGACGCCATCTTGAAAAGAAGGTCTATGCGCTGAGCGCTTATAGCTCGCAGAAAATGCGGGGTTATATGAGTGAGGAATATATATTTTCCCTGGCGCGGACTCGCGGCGTACAAATAGGAAGAGAGTTCGCTGAGTGCTTTGAGGTAGTGCGATGGATTCTCTAATTTTGCTCCCTTTTGTCAGAGGATCAGAAATACGAGCAGCGCTCGTTGCAGCAGCTGCAAATCTTGAGAATGATTTTCGCACTAAAGGAGAATCAATTTCAGATGACTTTTTTCTCAAAGGGCCTTCTGAAGCCATAAGCCCACAGAATAACACCATCATTTTTGCTAATAATGCCGATACTTTGGCGGGCCTTGCCAGCCATGCGATTTCTCGTACTTTGACGGGCTGCCTTCTGATCGTCCCCTTCGATGACACAATCGACAGATTCGCAGATCAGCTTGCTGAACGCAATTTCGTGGCAAGAGCCAGAAATCCGAAATATGCCTATGCGATAATAGCAGGAATCCTCTATCCCCTTTCCAGATGGCGCGGAGAGCTCACACGTCCGATTGGGACAAATGCCTGGGCTGCGGAAGACACTGAAATCGCAGACGGGACAGTCATCGAACCCGATGTCACCATAGGGCAGGGCGCTAGGATCGGCAAGGGCTGCATCCTTATGCATGGTTGCAGTATTGGTCCGCGCGTAGAGATTGGCGATGGCTGCATAATCCGAGAGAAAGCGGTGGCGGGAGATCTTGGATTTGGTTTTGCATTCGATGGAAAGCGGCCTCCGGTTCGTTTACCTCAGTTGGGTGGAGTCAAGCTTGGAAAGGATGTCGAGCTGGGCGCATTCTCTACTATTGGCGCGGGCACCATGCGACCAACCGTAATAGAGGACTATGTCAAGATATCCGATCATGTTCATATTGCCCACAATTGCCATATTGGAACGAGAACGATCATGACGGGCGGCGTCATTATTCTGGGATCGAGCACTATAGGACCTGATTGCTGGCTCGCTTCTGGCGCGATCATTCGAAACCGTATCACGCTAGGCTCTGAAGTCACCGTAGGCATGGGCGCGGTAGTCACCGAAAATATTGCTTCAGGCCTAACCGTCATCGGAGTTCCAGCCAAGCCAACAGATCGTCCTGCGGGAAGGCCGATTTCGCAATCATGAGAATTTGGATTTTGTGCTCCTTTGCAGGTTCTCCCCGTCATGGAATGAACTACCGACAATTCTATTTTGCAAGAGAGTTTGTAAGAGCCGGTCACGAAGTGCTTATTGTCTCTTCTTCTTATTCTCATCAATTTCTTGTTCAGCCTAAAATTACAAGTCACTATACGAAGGAAGTGATTGAAGGCGTTAAATATATTTGGATAAAATGCCCTTCCTACGACGGTTCGGCTGATCCAAAACGCATTCTCAATTGGCTTGCATTTACGATGGGGCTCTATAGATTGCCCCGCCAAGTTGAGGCTAAACCAGATGTGATCATTGTTTCCTCCCCCATACCCTATCCTATTATGCCTGCCGCTCGCATAGCCCGCCATTGCGATGCAAAACTGGTCTTCGAGGTGAGAGATATCTGGCCTCTTAGCCTTGTCGCCCTCGGTTCGTATTCAGCAAAACATCCTTTCATACGGTTCACCCAATGGGTCGAAGACCTTGCTTATCGTCGGGCTGACCTTGTGGTTTCGGTTTTGCCTAATGCCTATGATCATATGAAAGCGCGCGGTTTGTCCCGAGATAAGTTTTTATGGATTTCCAATGGAATGGATCCTCGAGACATGATCGAGGAATCAGAGCCAGAGACCGCTGAAGAGCTGCAATTCATAGCGCCTTCTTCTAACGGGCGGCCTTTTCGTGTATGTTATGCGGGCTCTTTTCATGCTCGCGCCATAGCGCTCCCTTTAGTGGAAGCAGCTGCTTCTCTTTTAGAGATTAGACCTGACATTCGCTTTATTTTCATAGGCAAGGATTCAGGCGGTCTGCAGATTCTCAAAGATCGAGCCGCTGCTTTGAACGCATGCAATATCGAATTCTGGGATCCTGTTCCACGGACCGAAATGCAACACATTCTGAATGACATGGATGTCTGTGTCGCGATGACAAAGTCAAGCCCTCTCTACCAGTATGGGATTTCCATGACCAAACTTTTTGATTATATGCTAGCGGCAAAGCCCATCATTTTGTCCAGCAATGCATCTGCAGACATCGTGAGTTCAGTGGGCTGCGGTCTCAAGGTTCCTCCTGAAGACAGCAAAGTTCTCGCAGAAGCCATCATTCGGCTGGCAGATTCTGAGCCTTCGATTCTCAGATCTATGGGCCTCGCGGGCAGAAAAGCTCTTCTATCCTTCTATACCTATCCTATTCTCGCTGCGAAGTACCTAGAAGCATTAGAGAGACTCGAGTCCTAAATCAAATCATACCTTAGAGAGCTCATAAGGCGGGATTTTATGCAATATTGCGCATACAGCTTGATAAATGTATACTGATCTATATCTTGCAAAGGGAATTGACAATTAAAAGGATAACAATAATGAAATCCCATGGCAGTTTAGCGCTCGTGTTTATTTTGCTGTTTTGGGCCCTTACGCCTTGGCATCTCATAGCTTTTAATATAGGTACTACCGCTATTGCGACCGCATCGACCGAGAGTGCCAATCCTCTCTATGTGGATTTGCGCGTTGGTCTCGAGCATGAAAGTGAAACTTTCGACCTTGACTGCGAATTGAGCTTTGATACTTCAGGTACCTACAAAGCTCCCTATTTTGGCGATTATTTTGGCGATTTTTCAGTGGACATCCAGAGAGCGGGATTTTCTTATAACAAAGATGAGTGGGCTGTAATTCTTGGCTACACGCCGCTCAAGGATATGGTCGAAAGCCCTTATTCTCTTTTCCAAAATGCCTCAGGACTCCCAGCCCTCGGTATAGAAGTGCGCTATGAAGATGATGGTTTTTTCTATCGAGATCGTTGGATTCTTCTCAACAAAGATTTGAAGACAACCCTTTATACAAGCTCTGATAGAAACATCGGTTCTCTCTCCGAAGATATGGACATCTACGACGATCGAGGCGCGGTTCTAAGAACCTATGGAATAAAAAAGGGAAATATTCGATTTGGGTACCAAGATTCGGTTCTTTTTACTGATGAGTTTTTCGACTTCAATTATTTTGCCAATCCAATTCCAAGCATTTTCTCACAATATATCGCCAAGGCCCCTGGCAGACCATGGTCAAGGACTGAAGGAGACCATAATACGATAATGGGATTTTTTGCGGACTATAGCGATTACTACCATTATGTCTATGCCCAGATACTCGTCGACGACCTCAATACAAATCGCTTTTTAAATCCCTCTGGTCCTCAGAGTCCAGATAAGATAGCCTGGTCTATCGGCGGACATAAGAAAAGTCTTTTAGGGACCTTTGGTCTCTACCATGCGGGAGCCACGAAATATACTTTTGAATCAGCTGTTGGCAAGTATTATTCCTACACATTATACCCTGGTAGTGTCGTTCTATGGAAAGACACCGAATCGCCCATACTGGTGGAGGATAATATGCTGGGCTATCTCCATGGAGAAAACAATATCTCTTTCCTTGGCACCTGGAAGGGTGGCTTAGGCAATATAGATCTCGGTGCAAGTCTCGAACTTAGCATCTCTGGTTCTAAGTCTCCTGCCAATCCCTGGCACGAATACGATAACATCGACGAAGAAGGCCGCCGTACCAGGCTTTTGGATGATCCAGTCTTGGAAAAGAAAATTGTGCTGGATTTGGAATCTGGCTTGGCATTGGGTAAGCTCTATTTTGGTATTGCGGGGAAAATTGGCTATGTAGCCAATCGCCTAAAAGTGGTAGCGGTCAGCATCTCGGACGAAGATGGAAACGCCCAGCCGATATTCGAGCCTTCTAATGAGTCAGGCTTTATTGGAGAGATTTCCATCTTTGGCCGCTATATATTATGATTAAAGGCAATGAACAAAAGAAAGCGGATACAGGTACTAATTGCTGTAATTGATATAGGTTTCTTGTACCTTTCACTTTTTTTGGCATTATTTCTCCGCAAAGGTATAATCCCAAGTGCGGGCGATTGGGGAGTCCACATACGAGTATTCAGGTTTGTCTTTGTATGGTGGATCATCTGTTTTTACACCGCAGGCCTGTATAATTTAGCTGTAATTTTCGATATAGCTCTACTCCTTAGAAGGCTTCTTATTTCAGCGACTATCGCAACGCTTGGAACTATTGCATTATTCTATGTTTACAGAGCGCCGGGGATATCGCCGAAGACAGTTCTTGCACTTTTTTCGTTCTTAGTTGTCATTTTTGTATATTTGGATCGCTTGGTTTATGCGAAAATTCAGACCTCTTATATAAAGAAACGAGGCGTAGCTTTCGTAGGTGATATCAACAATTCTGTGCGGGAGCTCATTGCTTCGCCTAAGAGTCTTGAGAGATTGAATTATGAATTCAAAGCCATTCTATGCGAAGAAGGATGTAAAGAGCCATTTCCTTCAATCATTTGCCAATATAGGGATGCAAATGAGCTTGCAAAGGCTGTCCATGAGGGTGAGATCAGTCTCATTGTAATTGAAGATGAGCAAAAATTATCGGCAGAAATAAGAAGCCTCTTGTTTGATCTTCTGGAGGCAGAAGTAAGCTATGTCAACCTCTTCGATTTTTACGAACAGATCTTCCGAAAGACACCTCTCGAAGATATCGATGAAACTTGGTTTCTTAACAACATCAACCTCAGTTCAAAGAAACCTTACATGGCAGTAAAACGTATGATCGATATTGTGCTTTCTATTGTACTTTTGACAATCTCGCTTCCTCTGTGGCCCTTCATTTCGATTGCAATTAAAATAGATAGTCCAGGCCCTGTTTTTTTTCGCCAAACGCGCGTAGGTAAGCTTTCAAAACCATTCAATATCATAAAATTTAGGACAATGCGTATTGAAGACAATCATCAAGGCCCTACTCTCGCCAATGATTGCCGGATTACACCGCTTGGCAGGTTTTTACGGAAAACTCGTATGGACGAAATTCCCCAGCTTATCAATGTGCTTCTTGGCGATATGAGCTTTGTCGGGCCTCGACCAGAGCGACCTGAATTAGCTATAACTCTTGAACATGAGATTCTCTATTTTAAGCAGCGCCTCTTAGTAAAACCCGGACTGACAGGTTGGGATCAGGTATCGGGCGAGTATCACTCTCCTTCCAAAGAAGATACATTCAAAAAACTCCAAGCTGACTTCTATTATATTGAAAACCTTTCATTGAGCCTTGATATATCGATTTTCTTCAAGACTATCTTTACGGTACTGAAGGGGAATGGTCGATGATGCTGATAATAGACGCTGATACGTCAATGCTCCTACTAAACCCTTCATGCGCATAGCTTTCTTTGCCGATGCATATCGCCCCCGCGTAAGTGGCCAGGTAGCGTCTTTAGACGAGTTTTGTAGAAGCCTCACTGAGCGAGGGCATGAAGTCTGTATTGTCTGTCCTGAGTATCCGCCTGAGCGCATGAAAGGTCAATCTGAGCCTTTTAAGACTATTCGCGTTCCTTCGGGTTGGGCAATCGTATCTGCGGACGATCGGCTTGGTCTTCCCTGGAAAGGGCAGAGAGCCATGCGCGAATTGGACGAATTTGACCCTGAGGCTGTGCATATACAGACGGAGTTCTCCATTGGAGCCATGGGGCGACGTTATTGCAGAAAGCGCGGTCTTCCCATCATGTCCACCTGTCACACTTTCTATGAGATGTATGTAAAATGGTACCTGCCTTTTCTTCCGGATTTTGTCGCTAGGCCTGTTGTTAAGACCTGGATTAGGTCGGTATATGCGCATGACGAGCTTATCGTTATCCCTTCGCGTCGTATTCGCGATATCATGTTGAGCTATGGCATCGACAAAGAATACGCGGTCATTCCGACAGGCGTCGATGAACGAATATTCTATTCGCAAACAGAAAAAGGCAAAGCTTACCGTCAAAAGCTAGATGAACTTTGGCCTGGTGTCGCTGAGGGCTCGCTTCTTGTCTATGTGGGAAGGATAAGCCTGGAAAAGAATCTGGAGATGCTCGCGGATGCAATTAGGCGCGTTTTCGCAGAAGATCCTAATGCCTACCTTGCCATGGTAGGAGATGGGCCTCGAAAAGCAGAGATTCAACAGATGTTTCTTTGCAAGGGTCTAAAAGACAGGGTCATCTGGACCGGTTTCGTGCCGCGCGAAGAATTGCCTATTGTCTATTCTGCTGCGGATCTCTTTGTCTTTCCTTCTGTAACGGAAACTCAGGGGCTTGTCACTATCGAAGCGATGCTCTGCGGGACTCCGGTCGTAGGGGTCAATAAGATGGGTACCGCTGAAATAATGGAAGGTGACACAGGCGGCCTTTTAGCTGAGGATGATGCTCGCGATTTTGCGCGGCAAATTCTTAGGCTTCTTGGTGATCCCTCTCTTCGCGCTGAAAAAGCCTCCCAGGCGCTTAAGCATGGCCAGAACTGGACAATAGGCCATCTATGTGATGAAATGGAAAAGCTCTACTTGCGCATTTTTGGATCCTAATGGGGATAAGCGCACTTTGGAGAGGGGTGGCAAGATTCTTGCGGCGATGAGGTTTTTATTGATGAGGCTTTTCATCATGAGGTTCCTTTTCAAGAAAACATTTGAGGTTCAATTGCATTTCGCTATGGTTTTCTGCGCTGTGCTCATTCTCTGCGCTATGCAGAACAAGGCATATGCGCAGGAGGTAACCTTATGGAATCCTACAACAGTAGAATCGAGCTCGCAGGGGAGTGGAGAAGCGCAGAAGTCCATTCATCATCCAGCTGATCTTTTCTTTCCTGGCGACGAAGCCTACGATACCGCAGTCCTTGAGGCAATTCGTGCGGGCCATGTGCCCGAGAGCAATGTTTTTCCCTTTTTTGGCAGTGAGTTTGACGTGGTCTCAGCTCCCAAGAAAGCTCCCGGAGGTAATTCTGAAATCAATTCTTCAAGCAATTCTGAGAGTAGCCTCGGGAGCACATGCGCAGCTCCAGTTTGGCGTTCGGGCTTTAGCCTCAGCCTAAGCACGCCCACCCTCTATTATGATTCGCCCGCCACGCAGGACGATCTTGCGTCCAATCTTCTGGGCGAGCCAAGCCTCACAGTCAATGCTTTTCCGGAGATTCAGCATTTTTGGAATACCCTGCCCGATGTGCTCGCACTTGATATCCGTCTCTATCCTTCTCGATCTATCGCGTTCAAGATCGATGCATCACTCTTCTATCGACGCGATAAAATTATAGACCAAAACTCCACCTTCCAATGGAACCTCGATGAATGGCTCGGCAATCTCTTGGGAGTTGCTGAATTTCCCCGCAAATCCTATGTGGCCTGGGTAGGCAAAGGCTATGGTGTTGCGCTAGGCAGATTTCCATCTGGTATGGGCTGGGGAAAGCTCTCTGGTTCCATTCTGAATCCGAGAGCCTCGTGGTACGATCAGATTCGCTTTCATCTAGAATCTGGAACGCTGCGCTTTACGAGCATGATCGCGACGAGCTCAGCCCAACTCTCTGAAGCTGAAGAAGAAATCCAGTTCAGAAAAAAAGAGGATGGGAGCAGTTTTTGGGACTCTCAGAACGACCACGACTATGCGGGCCACGACCAGGCCATCAAGCTGGCCAATTGGCATCAGATCGAATGGAAACCCGCGCCCTGGCTTGAAATAGCGCTCGCCGAAATGAGTATTATGGGCGGCAGGTTGCCTTCGCTCAGCTTCGTCCTTCCATCGGCGATATGGCACAATGTCTATGCAGCAGGATACTCTAACGTGGGAGTATCGCTAAGCGCAGCTGCTGTACCTCTTCCGGGCCTGTTGATATCGGGAGAGCTTTTCATCGACGATCTAATGAGTTACGATGAGGCCGGCACCACGAAGCCCCAAGCTTTGGCCTGGCTCGGTACTGCTCGATGGTCCAAGGCTCTGACTGGCAAACTCTTCCTGGATAGCGGGCTCGAATACCAGCACGTTGATCAATGGACCTACACCCGCTGGAATCCCTATCTCGCTATGTACCAGCGCCAAGCTCTTACCGGCGGTAGGCGCAGTCTCGACCAATCCCTTGGCGCCCCTTGGGGACCGGATTACGATAGCATTGGGGTTTATGCTAATTTGAGGTTTAGGAGCGGAGCCTCCCTGCAATTGAGCTATGAGTTTATCCGAAAAGGGCCCATTTATCAGGGAATGGCGAGCCAGGTAAACGTTACCGCGGACTTCGATGGCAACGGAAAAATAGACCTGATGCCACAGACAATCTGGGTGCCTGTCTACTATGACTACGACAAATATGCAGGCGACGGCGCCCTCGAGGCGATTCTCTCCAGACCCGACGAATATCGACATCTGGTAACCCTTACGGGCGCGCTGCCCCTAGGAGAGGCGGTGGACTTTAAGCTTTCCGCGACCTTCGGATTTTACCAGAATTTTGGCCACATCTCGGGTGCTACCGACACTGCTTTTCTCTTGTATGCGGGGATTGTCGTGCGTTTAGCTTCTCGATAAACACAGAACCAGATAAAGTACAAAATTGTCGTATAAGGTTGAGGGGATTGTGTCAAGTGATGTTCGCAATTTGGTTTCAAAGCAGTCATTGGAGCTTCCCTTCCCTTATGCTGCCTGATATAACAACGCTTGCTGCTTTGCACGCGAAGCCTCTGAAATATAACACCGTCCTGTCTGCCAATCCTCTTCGTATTCCATGAGGTACGAACATAAGAGTCGCATATATGAATCGAAGCTTGGAAATATCCCCACCACCTTTGAGCGCCTCCGAATCTCTTTGTTCAGCCGTTCTAGGGTATTCGTCCATGATATCTTCCTCGCATCAATTTTTGGAAATGCATAGAATTGCAATGAATCCTCTAAGCCTTCCTCCAGTACACTAATTGCTTCAGGATAATGTGGTACATACTCTTCGATAATCTCATGCGCATACCGAATGGCAGAGTCTCTATCTGGCTGTAACCAAATTGCTTTAAGCTTTTGGCCGAATGCTGCCTTATCCTTCTGCGATACTCGGGCTAGGATATTGCGCATAAAGTGGACCTTACACCGTTGCTATCTTGCCACAAGAAATTCTTTCTGGATCGCAGCCCTAAGCCCATGGTGCGCATCTGAGACACACAACCAAACCTTCTTAAGCCCTCGCGCCTTTAGTGATGATATGAGAGCGCTGCACCTGAAGCGCTAGGTGAAGTATGATTACTTCAATCTTGAATAGCGTTAAGGAGGTGCAGCAAGGTGCAGTATATCGCATTTGATTCGCATAAGCGATACACCTATGCGGTGGTAGAAGAAAAAGAGAAAGGGCGGGTGATGGAAAAGCGTATCGAGCATAGGAGAGGTGAAATAGGAGCTTTCCTTTCACAGTTTGAAGTTGGCTCGCCTGTAGCCCTTGAGACTATAGGTTCCTGGTATTGGATTGTGGATGAGATTGAGGCAGCAGGTATGCTTCCTAGGTTAGTCAATGCGCGAAAAGCAAAGATGATGATCGCCTCTTCAAAGAAAACTGATAGGCTCGATGCCAAGGGTCTCAATACTCTTCAGAGAACAGGGACACTCCCTACGGTATGGATTCCTTCTAGC
>Ga0208695_1001156_pt1 | contig 23090 bp, 14 predicted proteins | sample AD_UKC111_MetaG_FD_184449 | JGI IMG/M metagenome (GOLD analysis project Ga0208695, IMG submission 184449) | Active sludge microbial communities of municipal wastewater-treating anaerobic digesters from Hong Kong - AD_UKC111_MetaG (SPAdes)... | ecosystem: Engineered > Bioreactor > Anaerobic >...
CAACATGCGATCGAACTGGCTTTTGCCATCCCCGCGGAGCCCGGGAAGTCAACGAAGCTTCTGGCAAAATTGCTTAGGAGATAATAAAATAATAAAATAATAGGGTAAAAAATAAGATAAAAACATTAATTACCAAAACGAATCAGGCGAAAAATGAAAAGAGTTCTTCCCATCATTTTGTTGTGCCTGGTGCTGACCACAATTCTGGCTTTGGCTGTTCCGGCGGAGCAAGGACAAGATTCGGACCGGCGGCTGCCTATGCTGGCAATGCTGACAAAGACCGGTCCGGGTTTAGGCCAAGACAATCCCGGCAACCAGGAAAAATGTTTAGCCTTTGCCAGAAAGGGATATCGTCCCGGATTTGGCCAGTCAGCTACTGCTGTTACCGCACTGGCTTCAGCCGACATTGACACAGGCCAGCCAGCCACCGCCCTCGTCCCGCCTACCTCAACCAACGTCGAAGAGCCCACCACGCCCACGAAATTCCCGCCCGATAAACTGAAGTCCGATCTTAATTTTCTCCTGCGCACTCTGGAAGATGTTCACCCGGATCTCTACCGGTACCGCTCCCGGCCCGAGATTTATGAGATGAAACAGCGGATTGAAAAAAGCCTGACCGAGCCCCTGACCAGGCTTGATTTTTACCGGCGGGTTGCCCCTCTTGTCTCAGCTTTCGGGGACGGACATACCTCCATCACTTATCCGGTTGAGGAACTCAACGAATATCTTGGCCGAGGAGGGCGCCTTTTCCCGCTGGAGACCAGAATCGTCGGAGATAGTAACAGGTTATTTGTGGCCTTTGATTATAACGGGGAGATTCCGCCCGGTTCTGAAATCGTCGGCCTCAACGGACTCTCTACTTCAAAACTCATCAGTGAGTTGGCCAATTACGTCAGCGGCGAAAAGCTATCCTACCGGCTTGGGCTGGTTAATACCAATCTCCGGGCGTTGCTCTGGTTTATCTATGGAGCAGAGGATTTTAAACTGAAATATGTCTCCCCGTCTGGTGAGACTCTTGAGAAACAAATCAATGGCCTGACCAGAGATGAACTGACCCGAAGAGCCATCGAGATTCAAAAGACCCGCGCCGATAAACAGCGGCCGCAGCAGGAGGAGCCAAAGCCTGAAGCGCCATCCCGCTCAAAAATCCAGTTTCCTTATTATAATTATATTTCCCGCCCCGATTTGAAAACTGCCATCATCGATTTCAGATCATTTCAGGACCCCAAAACCTTTGAGGCTTTTCTGCAGCAAGCCTTCACTGACCTGAAAGAACGGGGAATTGGGAAACTGATCATCGATATTCGCCAGAACGGCGGGGGAAACTCGGCTCTGGGCGATGCGCTTCTTGGCTACCTGACTGATAAACCCTGGAGGCAATTTTCGAAGGTCGAACTTAAAGTGAGTAAACAGATAAAAGATTATTACCGGGATCCACTGCCGGTCTTGAAGAGGCTTTATCCTCAATCTTATGAAGCGGTGTATCAATCATCGAAGGACTGGTACCGGTCAACTTACGTAGAAATTTCTTCCACCCCTGATGGCCAGTTGTTTACTTCTTATCCCGAGGAGCGCCGGCCAGCTGAAAATCCTCTCCGCTTTCAGGGCCAGGTGTATGTGCTTATCGGCCAGCGCACCTTTTCCAGCGCGGTCAATCTGGCTGCCACCATCAAGGATTATAAGCTTGGCACTCTGGTTGGTGAGGAGACCGGTGGTCTGGCTACTCAGTTTGGTGACATCTATTCCTTCTGGCTGCCTAATACCGGCCTGCAGCTGGGAGTCTCACACAAGAAATTCTACCGTCCAAGCGGTCGGGATAACGGCCGCGGCGTTCTGCCCGATATCGAGGTGAAGACAACTACTGAGGATCTTTTAAAGGGTAAAGATCCGGTGATGGACTACATCTCCCCAAAGGGGACGTGATACCCTGTCCCTCTTTTTTGCTGCCCTTAATTTCTAAGTGTCTGGCTGCCAATAACTTACAAAAAGGGGACGTGATACTCTGTCCCCATTTGCCTGTCCCCACTTGGCAAGACTTCACCTCCTGTCTCTGCTTATTCTGCCAATCTTTTTTATGGGCAAGACTATCGACGAGATGAAAGTTCCAATGATAGGGATTCTATATTATTGATAAATTGTTGAATACAGGCGACAACACTCGATCTAAACCGGCTTTTGCCATCCCCGCGGAGCCCGGGGGAGCCAACGAAGGCGAAAAAGGCAAAAATATTATCGGGCAGGAGTGGTGGAGAGACATCTCAAATTTTCCGGGGTCGTCTCTCTTTCTTATTGATAATAAAGGAAATCGGCTGGCCCGACCCCATTCTATAGACCCCATTCTATAATTAATAATTAAATTGCTTATTTGTCCCTGCCCGGTTATAATAGTGCCATTTTCGGCGCCAGCTTATTTTTGATGAGGTGGCCAAATATTGGATGATTGGACCTAGGTCTGATCGGCTTATGGCCATAGGTTTTGGCTGCCTTGATTAACATAATTGTTTTTGGCCTGTTACAGAATTTTGCGGCGGGTGCACCGGCGATTAAGCGCGAGGAAGCTATCTTGCCTGAAGCTTGATCATGATAGGAGGCAAAGTAAATCACATGAAACATATGAAGAGTAGTCATAGCTATAATGGCAGTCTAATATTTATTATCCTGATTCTGGTAACACTATCTCTGCCGGTTGTGACTTTCGGACTTTCATCCAGTCAGGCGATTGATTCCTGGAAAGGCAAGGCCCTGTCTTCGGTAGCCATTCTTAAAGTAGAGACAGCCGACCAGAAAATGCTGACCGGCATGATTTTCCTCGCTCTCAAGGATGGCCTGGGAGTCACGTCTTCTGAGTTGGTTAAAAACGCTGTCAGAGCGACGGTCATTTTCGCTAACGGTGAAGAATATATGACCACTGGTATCGTTGACCGAGACGATAATAGTGGCACGGCCCTGGTTAAGCTGCGCCTGTTTGGTAAGCCACTCCTGACTCTAAGATCAACTGAGCCAGTACCGGGGGAAAACGTTTTTTGCGCTGTTAACCAGGATGGAGATTTTGGCCTGGTTGCAGGCATAGTTGGCGGGCGAGGTTCGACTCGTACTTCGTCAGCCATGTCAGCCGAGAACTCAACTTCACCTGCCTTGGCTTCATCAAGCGAAGTTCAGGCATCTGGTCTATCGAAGGAATTTTTAATTACCGCCGGCCTGCCTGAGGGAAATAGTGGTGCCCCGGTTTTTGACATGAATGGCTCAATCATCGGGCTGCTCATCTGGAAAGCCTCCGCCGCCGGTCAGGGCAATTATACCCTGGTTCCAGCCGGATTCATTTTGGCCCTTGATTATTCACTTCCAACTCAGCCCTGGGCTTCAGGTCAAACCGCGACCAGAAAATTGGAGAGTACTGCTACCTCTTCCCAGCAAACCGAAGCTGAGTCGCTAGAGGCAATTGATACCTTACTGGCTGAGGCTGCTGTTACTCTATATGATCTTCGGGCCCTTCATGACTATATGGATGCCAGGACAGCCGGTCAAGGTTTTCTCAGCGGCGTTGACAAAGATCTTTATGCAAGTCAGCAGCTAACCGAACTGATTCTGAAAAAAGTTGCCGGGCTTAAAATCGATGATCTGGTCAGGAGAAAGGCGGCCACTGCCATCCTGGAGATCGGAGGCAAAGAATATGTGGCAGTAGATGAGTTCATTCGGTCGGTGGTCATAGGCCAACAGTCTAACAGCTGGAATGCTCAGGCTCAGGATATGTTCAAACGCTCCCAGGCTTCCTGGCAGGTAGTTGATTCTTTTATCACCTCCCGGAAAGATGACCTTCTTGAGCTTTATAATAGTTCAGGGACTATAAGGGAAAAACTACCGAAGACCGTGGCTTTTTACTTTGGCGTCTTAAAGAGACCGACCAAGCTCAAACTGGGGATTGTTTCGCTGGCCAATGATCCATTTTTTATCAGAGCTTTGTCCAAGGACTCGTTTGCCGACAGACTTGGTTTCTGGTGGGGAGACAGGATTATCTCTGCTGACAAACAGAAATTTGCTCCGGATCAGACACTTGAAGACCTCAAGGTCATTATCATGAACAACTGCGGCCGGCAAATTGAAGCTGTTGTTGAACGCAACAACAAACTAAAAACCTTGAAGCTAAAGATTCCAGCCAATATTCCGCCTGAATATTTGATGAAGGATTAAACGGTGACGTGATACTCTGTCCCCATTTTCATCAAATTTTCGTTCGTTTTCTGTTTTTGATAGCCCCGCCTGCAAATTTATTCTACTGATTTAAGGGAAAAGCTTAGTTAGCGGCTGGTAACTAGTTGATAATAAATGACATCGGCTGGCCCGACCCCATTCTATTATTTATTTTCGATGGAGATGCTAATCCAGTTGACCGAAGAAAGCTGCTCAGCTGAAATTTCTATCCTCTGGACTAACCCTGGCTCCGAGCCGCACTCCGCAGATCCATGGCCGGATTCTCCTGCCTTTTTGAGCAACACATAGACTCTTTCCGGTTCGAGCCTGGTTTTGTAACTTGAAACCATTATATAAATCCCTGGAATGGCCCCGACCGCCGCTCCACCCCAAACCCAGGCTGCGTCCACATGATCCACTTCATTATGTGGAGCAAATAAAAGACTCATCAGAACTCCAAAAGTCATACCGATCAGCGTAAGAGGTATGCCAGCCATCACCGCACTGCCAACGGACTTTTCGTCCCCGGTGGCCGGACTGACGACAATTTCTGCCGGCTCATAACCGTCCATCTCAATTCGAATCAGGTGTTCTTCGTTTCTTCTCAGTTTGATATTGACAGGCGTCTGGCCTACGAGTTTATTATCAACGGTTATTTTTGCCTGAGGTGGATTACTGGTGACGGGTACTTTCTGATATTTTGGACCGATAACGGCGCAGCTCTGGCCAAAGAAAATAATAACCACCAGGCCAGCAATTAATTTGAACCAAGGACTCTTCTTTTTTCCCAATTTTTCCCTCCTTTTTAAGCATCCATCTTATCAATATATATTATATATTTAAAAACGGGGACACAATCTATATTTCCTATTTTCTATCATTTTTTCTGCCGCTCACGAATCCGGTGCTATGGCGAGCTGATGATCATGTCTGGGTTTTTTCCCTTTAAAAACATCTAAAGCCAGAACATACGAAACATAAAAACATCAGCCTGAAACCTAAAACTTATTCGACTGCAGAAATAGGGAAAAAATTAGGAAATATAGATTGTGTCCCCAATTAATTGGTGTCTCCCCACTTTTTGAAAGCCCCTGGATCCGGTTGGGTCAGATTGCCTTTCTCAGAACCTGTAGCCCAGACTGAGTCCTGCCCAGTTCCAATCAAGAAAACCGTATCCCTCTCCTGTCCAGGTGATTATATAGGCAGTAACTTGCCATCTGCCGAATTTGTAACCCACGTTTAGCTTAGGAGCAGGAGTCATAACATCTACCTCACCCTCGCCGATGATGAACGGCCAGACTGCACCCAGCCCTGCGAACCATCTTCCGAATTCATAGTTTAACATGACACCCGGATAGATAACCCAGATATCCATGCCCCAAGGAAAGAATGATCCATAGTTGTACATAGTCATCAACTCGAAGCTAATGTTCAGAGGTTTGCTCAACTTAGAGCTAAGTCGAGCGTCTAGAGTGAAGGCGATATCGTCGAACGAACTCCATTCGCAGATATTTGTCTGAAGGCCGAAATTCAAACTGAATTTATCTTGCTGACTCCAGGCCGGAATGACGGCGACCAGACCCAGGACTACAAGACCAATAACCACCTTTTTCATTTTTATTTTCATTAAGACCTCCCTTGAACTTTCTCAAAAAACATTATTTTGGGTGAGAAAATATTATCCTTATCGCCTGGAGCAAAAGCAAGGCTATTTTTGCGCGACATCGATTGGCTTAGATATTTATCCATGGCCTCATCCGCTTAAAGGTGCTTTTTCTTCTCAACGTAAGATATGGTCAAAGAAGATGTCAAACAATAATATATTAAGGCGAGGCGAATCGTCGATTATACCTAGGGACACAAATTTGTAGCTCTCTTTTTAGACCAGCACCGGGCTTGGCCTCGGCCTGAGGTCTCAAGCTTACCTTCTTTTTGGAGGTCAGCCAGAACGCGTTGCAGGATTTTGGTTTCTGACTCGGAAAAATATCGGGCCAGGTCTTGACGATTAAATTCTTCTGGAAGTGCTTTCAGGACTTTTTCCCGCACCTCATAGTAGCTTCCTCCCTTAAAATCCAGCGGCGGGTCATATCTATCCAGTGCCTCGCTTACCCCGGCCGGTAGCCTGTCTGCCTCACATGAGCCAGAATCGCTGAAAAAAACCGCAGGGTCCATTCCTGGGCCAGCTTCCTGCTCCCGGCTATAACAATAATCAGATCCGGATGAAGTGCCTGAAGCTCAGCCAGGGCTTTAGCCGTAAATGATGGCGAGTAAAATCTCAGTTTTTGAGGATTAAGGAAATCTGAATAATTCGCCTCAATGACCAGAGCCGAATAGCGATAAAGCTCGAGCTCTCCCAGAGCCTGATGAAGAAGTGGCATTCGCCCAAATTCGGCCAGGAGATTTTCGAACGTTTTGCGTTCGACTACAGCTTTAAGGCCATCTTCGCTAACCAGAGCATAATCTCCGGCCGGCAGGGTCCTTCGTTCTACGATGCACCCCCGAAAACTCCAAGAGTAACGCTCGCTTTTGTCAATGACAACGTGAAGTTCAGGAGAGCCCCTGGTGGTCAACTTAGACTTTAATTTCCTCTGGATCAGGTTGCTTCGTGTCCTCCAGAAAATCTGCTCGTATTCGCCTTCTTTCTGCTTATATTTTTTTCAGGAAAAGAAATTCGCATCTTTTATTGATGCTCCGGTCGAGGACAATAGCCAGCCTTTTTCCATACCTTTTCATGGAAATGACCGGCACTTTTTCAATCTCTTCAGCCGGATAAAGTGAGGCCTGAGTCTGAGGGTCTTCACGGAGACAGAAAATGTGGCCCCTGGTTTCCGGCCAGCGATCCTGAACGCGCAGACAAAGGAGGATTTCATCACCCCTTATTATATTATCCTTATTCTAAGAGGGAACTTCGGGTGCCCGGTGGCTTCCATGATCCAAAATGTCTTTTCCATCGTAAAAAATAGAGAAAATCTAGGGTGTCCCCAATTAATTGACAAAAGGCAGTTTGAACACGATATTTTAAGCTAAAGGCATTTTAAATCGGATTGAATTTAGATAGATTTGGCTTTAGGCTAAAGCCAAGGAGGAAAAATAACGATGCGGAAAAAGCCATTAATGACTTTAGCTTTCTTCTCGCTTTTCCTTGCTTTCACTCTCACCCTTCTCACCCCTGCCCCCGCCTATTCCCAGGAGGTTTCGCGGTTTAAACCCGGCTTCCATCTAAAACTGACCGGAGGATTTACCCAATCAACGATTGGCGATATGAATGACCATCTGAACTCGATGAATAAATACTTTATGGATTATTATGGCGAGCTGGCTACTGGACAAATCAGAGCGCTTAACAGTGAAAAGAGCGATTTTCAGTTGGAACTTATATGGGATTTCTCCAGAAAACTCAGCGTTGGTGTCGCGACTTCTCTCCCAGTTCGTTACCGGAAGGAGAGCATGCTCCGGAGTCCTGATCCACAGGACCAGCAGATTGAGTTTGAAGCCACGGTCAAACCTGAAATAAAAGTCTGGATGCCAGTTAAGGTCTCTGTTTATTATTCGATCTATTCAAATGCAGCCATAAATCTTATGGCCTACACCGGGGTGAGTATTTTTTCAACCAAGATGAGCGAAGAGCAGGCCTTCGAGAGATACTATCTGGATGGAAGCGTTTTGTTTAACATGAAAGACTGGGCGGTGGACAGAAACACCACAGCCGGCTGGCATGGCGGGTTATCGCTTGAATATGGAATAGGAAAGAATTTGTCCATAATGGCCGATTTTGAGGGACGCCTGATGCGGAATTCTTCCATGAAGGGACGGATGGTTTATACCCGCGCTACTTCTCCCGGGTCGATCACCGACGTAACAGCCATCTATGCCAGCGGTGACCTTAACTACATCAAGTCAGCTGATGGCTATTATGATCTAACGGTTGACACACCAATTCTCTTTGATGCCACCGGGCTGCCCCTGTCAGGCCTGACAGAAAGAAAAGCCCGGCTCGACCTGAGCGGTTTTTCCTTTAGAATCGGATTAAAATTAAGGCTCTTTTAATAGGGGACGTGATACCCTGTCCCTCTTTTTGCGAAAACTAGGGACATAATCTATATTTCCTAATTTTTCTGGCAATTTATCTTTGCAATTCTGGCGATGAGGTAAATTAATGGTCAGGTCCTGAGTTCTTCTTCTTAAGCCTCAGCCTGGGTGGCCATCCTACCAGTAGACATTGGGACAAAAAATAGCAAATATAGATTGTGTCCCCAGTTTCCATAAGTGGAAGATTTTGGTGAAGCTTCCGTCCAAATTCTGGGAGGGTAAAGATAAAGATGGAGCGTAAAAAAATGTCAATCATTTTTTCTTGCGCTTATTTTTTCCTTGTTTTGGGTCTCGCTTTTCCCATGTTTATTTTTACCCCTTCTTACGCCGAAGAGTCCTCGCAGTTTAAGCCTGGCTTTCATCTCAAAATAACCGGCGGATTATCACAGTCAACCATTGGCGATATGAATACCCATCTCAGCACGATGCATGATTTCTATGCACGCCAATTCGGCAATCTGGCGAGCGGTGAGATCAAGGCGCTTAATAGCGCCAGGGAGGACGTTGAGTTAGAATTTATGTGGGATCTGTCCCGTAAATTCAGGCTCGGGCTCGGCACCTCTATTCCCACTCGTTATCGAAAAGAGAGTGCCTGGCAAAGCCCGGATCCACAAAACCCACAGATGCGTTATGAAATAACCGTCGAGCCGGAAATAAAAGCCTGGAGGCCGGTGAAATTATCTGTTTATTATTCAATTTGCCACGGCGAGGCGATAGACATGAGAGCGTATACTGGCGTCAGCTTTTATTCGACCAAAATGAGCGAGGACAAAACCTTCCGGACCTACTACGTCGATGGAACCATGCATGAAGATGGCGAATCGTTGATGGTTGACCGGGCGACTCGTGCCGGCTGGCATGGCGGCCTATCACTTGAATATGGAGTAGTCAAAAACCTATCAATCGTGGCCGACATTGAAGGCTGCCTGATGAGAAACTCTTCCATGAAAGGGAGTGAGCTTTACTACTACAATTATCCTTCTGAGGGGGCCATTCTGGAGACCGGTGCTCTTTACTTCGTTGGCTCGTCCGAAACCTATTACGACCTGATGATTGGTGAACCAATACATTTGGATGCTATAGGCCAGGAGCCACCAGGCTATGTAGAAAGGAAAGCCCAGCTCGACCTGAGCGGTTTTTCCTTTCGACTCGGCCTGCGCCTAAGGCTCTTTTAATAGGGGACGTGATACCCTGTCCCTCTTTTTGCGCTCCCCCATTTTTTAATTCATTGATATTAAATAAGATACAAAAAGGGGACGTGATACCCTGTCCCTCTTTTCATTTCCCATTTTAATTAAATTCGAGTTCGATTTTGATGCCTTTGTCTGCAAATTGCTTCTACTAGTTTAACTGTGCAGCCTGGTTGGCGGCTAGTAACTAATTGATAACAAAGAAAATCGGCTGGCCCGACCCCATTGTTGACCCCATTGTTGGATCTATTGGGCCAATAAAAAGAGATTGTAAAAGTTGATAGGTTGGATAATATAATTTGAGAGGTTTGGTGGAGTTTGCCAGAAAGGGAAAAACAAAAATGAAAAAAGGTAAAAAGACTTCCAGACGCGACTTTTTAAAAACGGCAGCGGCAGCAGCGGCGGCTGGTGGAGTGGCAATCACTTCGGGTGCAGCTTCGAGCGTTCTGCTTGGCTCAGCCCTTAATCCTCCCCCAGGTCACGCTGCCGTTAATCCAGGTAACTCAGCGGCCGCCCCTCCTGTCCCTGATTTGCCAGGAGCTGGCAAGTTAAGCAGCTATTATAATTCTCTTAGCCCGAATAATTCTGGGTCATCAACTACTGCAGCCAGCTCTCTTCATTCGCCCGGGGCTCCATCCTCCCCGGCCTTCAAACTTAAATATGCTCCTGCCCTCGGCCTGTTTGAAGATTCGGCTGGCAAGGATCCCCTTGACCAGATGAAATTCATAGCCGACCAGGGGTTCCGGGCCATCTTTGATAACGGTCTCCCGGGCCGTCCAGCCTCTCAACAGGAAGCTATTGCCCGTCAGGCATCCCGCCTCGGCCTTGACCTTGGCCCGTTCGTCGCCTACGCCGACTTCAGCGTTGAGTCTTTTGTCCTTAACGACGAGGCGGTGCGGTCAATGCTCAAGCAAAAGATTAAAGTTGCTCTGGAAACTTCAAAACGCACCGGTGTAAAGCTGGCCCTTATCGTCCCTGGTCGCTACAATCAACGCCTTGACCGGGCTTACCAGACCGCCAACGTCATTGAGAACCTTAAATGGCTGATTGCCAGCTGCGAGCGCGACGGCCTGGTAATTGGCCTCGAGCCGCTCAACCCCAAAGACCACCCTGGACTCTTCCTGACGAAAATGTCTCAGGCCTATCAAATCTGTAAAGCTGTCGGCAGCCCGTCAGTTAAAATTATCGATGATATTTACCACCAGCAGATTACCGAAGGCAACATTATTCCCAACATCGATGCTTGCTGGAGCGAAATAGCCTCTTTCCACCTCGGTGACACTCCTGGCCGTCTGGAACCCGGCACCGGCGAACTCAATTTCAAAAATATCTTTAAGTTCATTCATAGCCGCGGTTACAACGGAGTCCTGTGCATGGAGCATGGGAAGAGCCAGCCCGGCCGGCCTGGCGACTTAGCGGTGATCCAGGCCTACCACGAAGCCGATTCTTTCTGAAAAACAGGGAAAACAGGGGAGGAAAAACAGGGGACACAATCTATATTTCCTAATTTCCTTGGGTCAGAATAAATATCAAAAGATGATTAGAAAGCAATTGCCTAAGGCTAAGGCATATAAGGAATAGAAAAAATAGAAAAAAATAGGAAATATAGATTGTGTCCCCTGTTTATCTTAAAATTGGCGGGAAGGAGATCGAAATGGGAAAAAAGGTCATTGACGGAACAAAAAATTTAGCATCTGCCGGTATGAGTCGCCGGGACTTTCTCAAGTCGGCTTCTGTCGCCTCGATTGGAGTGGCGGTCGCCTCAGTCGCCGCTTCCGCTGTCTCTGCCGCTTCGGTGGCCTCAATGTCGAGGTCCGGTGCGTTGTTCGCTTCTGGCGGCGAAAAAATTAAGGTGGGGCTCATCGGCTGTGGTGGCCGCGGGACTGGTGCGGCTCTCGATTGTGCAGCCGCCTCGCCAGATGTCGTTATTGTGGCCATGGGTGACCTTTTCCCCGACATGCTGGAAAGCTCTCGGAAATACCTGGGCGAGAAGCTTCCGCCTGACCGGCTTCAGGTGACCCCCGCCGCCTGTTTCACCGGTTTTGATGCATACGAAAAGGTGTTAAAAGCCGATGTTGACCTGGTTATCCTGGCTGCTCCACCGTTTTTCCGGCCGGCTCATCTCAAAGCGGCGATCGACGCGGGCAAGCATGTCTTTATGGAAAAGCCAGTAGCTGTTGATCCGGCTGGTGTCCGCTCTGTCATTGCTTCTTCCGGACTGGCCTCGGAAAAAGGGCTGGCCGTGGTGGCTGGAACTCAGCGACGCCATCAGGCCCATTATCTTGAAGTAATGAAGCGCATCCACAACGGGGACATCGGTGAAATCGTGGCGGCTCAAGCCTACTGGAACATGGGTGCCCTCTGGGTGGAAAGGGCGGCTCAAAACTGGGCTGACCGCATCATCAAAAAATGGTCGGATATGGAATGGCAGGTTCGCAACTGGCTCTTTACGGTCTGGTGTTCGGGCGACCACATTGTTGAGCAGCATGTCCACAATCTGGATGTGATCAACTGGGCTTTCGGCACACATCCGGTTAAATGCACCGCGATGGGTGGACGGGCAGCCCGGACCGACCCGATGTTCGGCAATGTCTATGACCATTTTGCTGTTGAGTATGAATATCCAAATGGAGCCAGGGTAATGAGCCTGTGCCGGCAGACGGCGGGTGCGGCCGAAAATGTTTCGGAGCGCATCGTCGGGACAAAGGGATTGGCCTACACCGACGGAGCTGACGGCTATATCAAGGGGCCAAAAGCCTACCGGACAGAGAAGGAATCTCCGAATCCCTATGTCCAGGAACAGGCCGACCTGCTGGCCAGCATCAAAGCAGGAAAGCCGCTAAACGAGGGGAGGCAGGTAGCCGAAAGCACCCTGACCGCGATCATGGGACGGATGAGTGCCTATACAGGAAGGGCCCTGATCTGTGACCTGCTTCTACTATAAGATATGGCTAAAGAGGAAGTCAAATAAAAATTCTAATGAGAAGGGGACGTGATACCCTGTCCCTCTTTTTGCGCTCCGCCATTTTTTAACTCATTGATACTAAACAAGATACAAAAAGGGGACGTGATACCCTGTCCCCATTTTCATTCCCCCTTTTAATTGAATTCCAGTTCGATTTTACTGGCTTTGTCTGCAAATTGCTTCTAATAGTTTAAGTGTGCAGCTTGGTTGGCGGCTAGTAACTAATTGATAACAAAGAAAATCGGCTGGCCCGACCCCATTGTTGACGACCCCATTGTTGAGCCCCTGATATGATCCGCTGGCCATCGCCGTTTTAACATCACCGTTTTAACAGACCGGCAAACTTGACATAATAAACCAGACGGCTTAGAATCAAAATTGGGTTTTGGGTTTGATGATTTACTGAACATAGCTCAAGTGCGAGCGGTTCAAACATATGCAGGAGGGTGAAAATGCGCCACGCATGGTTACGGTGTGTCAAAAATGCATCTTTGATTTCTGCTCTTCTTTTTACGGCCTTTCTCGGCCTTGTTTTCAGGCCCGCTTTTTCTGAAGAGCAACAGCCCTTTAAACCTGGCCTTCATCTCAGGCTGAGCAGTGGTCGTTCGCAGATGAAGATCGGTGATATGAATGATCATCTCAACTCACTTAACGCTTATTACCATTTGATAGGCCCGTTGACCACCGGCCAGGTTGACCCATTGGGGACAGAAAAAGCTGGCTTTCAGGGTGAGTTAATCCTTGATATCTCCAGGAGGTTTAGCTTCGGTCTTGCTACCTCTTTTATCCCGAGTAATCGGAGGGAAAGCTTTATCACCGGGCCGAGTCTTGGTGATTGGACAACCACGCTCGACAGGACGTATCGGCCTGAACTGGAAGTATGGGCACCGATTAAAGCCTCGGTTTATTTTTATCCTTATTCCAGCCCGGCCCTACGCGTTGCCCTCTACAGCGGTCTAACGGTTTTTACACCTAAAATGAAAGAAGAACAGATTTTCTGTTACCGTTACGCCAACGGCGACATCTATTATGACAACCGCTACTGGGAAACGGACAGGCAGGCACTGGCCGGCTGGCATCTGGGAGCCCAGCTTGAATTCGGGCTGTTCAAAAATCTGTCCCTTATTGCCAGCGTCGAAGGTTGCCTGGCTAAAGATTCGTCGCTTTCTGGAAGTTATAAAATCAGCCAGGGTAGTACACCGACTGTCGTGGACAGCGGCACCGGCGATCTCTATTTTTACGGCTCCCCCAATTATTATTATTATGACCTGATGATCGGGCTGCCCATCGTCGCTGAGGATGATGGTGGCTATGCCGTAACAAGAAAAGCCACCCTCGATCTGAGTGGTTTCTCTTTTCAGGTCGGGTTCAAAGTAAGGCTTTTTTGAGATAGGCTCGGTCTGAGTGGAATTCCAGCGAGCAGAATTCGCCTGGTGGTGAGTCAGGCTGCGTACCGTGGGTCAAACGGCGAGGTAAGTGTCTCAGGTGGAAGCCTCTGCGGGGATGCCTGGCGGCACGGGCGCTAATGGCGCAGATGACATCCAATACGAATTAGAGGCGAGACTGAAGCCGAGATTAAGATAACGGGCTGATAAGCCAGCAAGATGGATAAAGGCGTCGCTGGCTCGAAGTCTGAAAGATGAGCCGCCGGGCGACGCTGCTTTCTTAAAAAATCAAGAACAAAACTTCGCCGTGTGCGCTATTTGCTTGCCTTTCACTTTTTCTGACAGGTGCTTTTCTCCTTCTGCTTCTTACTCGGGTACCCGCTGCCGCCAGTTCGCAGGAGAGCAGGCCTTTTAAACCTGGCTTGCCGCTTAAAATAAGCGGCGGTTTCATCGAATCCAATATTGGCCTCAGCACTACTATTCCTCTTCGTTACCGGAATGAAAGCAACTTTCATTCTCCTGTGACCAGACGAACTCAACGGTTTTCCCTTTTACGTCAAGGTTTTTATTCACTCCGGACTAAATCATACATTGGCCTGCTTCCCATATTTAAAATGGGATTGGAAACAATTCGCTTTAGTTGATACTATTAAGGCAAGGAAGAAAATAACTCAGGAAAAAAGGAACCCATCGTGGCGAAGAAAACCAGAATTGGAGAAAATAATCCATCCCCGTGTGACAGCGGCAAAAAAGATCGAGGCTCCTACCTGCCCAGGGAGAAGAACCAGACACAAGGTAATTCCAGAACCGGGGGCGATTCAAAGAAGCCGACAGATAAAAGAAAGCCGGCGAGCCGGCAGGCTCAAGGAAAAACTTTTCCTGGTTTTAAAGGCAATGGCGAGCCTGATTACCCTTATCCTGATGCCCAGGAAATCGTTTATGATGGTTGGGAACTGCTGGACAGCGACCCAAACGCTGCGGCCAGAATTCGCTCGACGATTTTTCTTAATCCATATATGATCCCGCTTGTCCTCGGCCAGGAGCCAGAGCCCCTGCCCATCTGGCATTGGATTAATTTAATGGGCTTAGATTACGCCGAGGAATATTTTGACTGGTATGAAGAGCTGTGGCTTGGACACGAAGAAGCTCTTTCCTTCCTCAGATTTGTCTGGGAAGATCCGGCCATCAGGAAGGATTACGGAGACTGGATCTGCTATGGAGCAGCCATGCAGGAGATAAAAGAGGCTGGGCCTAGAAGGCAGATAATTGAACTTCAGAGGAAAATTGAGCAAAAGAAACTTTCTAAAAGCTTTTTGACCAGGCTGGAAAAATTCCTGGCTGATAAAGCTGCTAATAAAACTAATAAAAATAGGATGATAAATTAAGTATCGGACGTCATTTTAAGTTTTGAATTAATCTTTTGGGAGGCAAGGAGGCAGAAATGGAAAAGACCATGAAAAATAAAAATCAGAGCGGTGGCCAGCAGAAGTTTCTGGCGGCGCTGGTCTGCCTGGTTTTATTGCTGAGCGCAGCAGGTATTGTCAGGCCGAGCCATGGGCTCTTCGCCCAGCCATCGGACCCGTCGGCTTCAGCTCTGGCTGAGCAAACGCGACCGCGACAGGACCAGCCCTGGCCACCGTCACCCCAGGCTGACCAGCAATCTCTACCATCCCAGCAGCCGCCACCACAGCCAAAATCACCAGAGCTGCCGCCCTGGCAGTGGCAGAGTCAGCCTCAGTCTCCTTCGCTGCAACAACATACTCCGCAACAGCTAAAGTCTGAGCCATCGAATCAGTCTGAGCCCTGCTCATCGTTGCAGCCCGTACAGGCCCAAAGCCGGAAGCCGCAATCAGCGCAGCCGTTGCAGTCATCCTCCGAGTCGATTCTTCCTCGTGAAACGGACGCCGAGAAAGCCGCACGCCTCAAATGGTGGACCGACGCCCGCTTCGGCCTGTTCATCCACTTTGGTCTTTACGCCCTCCCCGCCCGCCACGAATGGGTAAAAAATCACGAACGTCTGACCAACGAGCAGTATCAGAAATATTTTGACCACTTCAACCCCGACCTCTTCAATCCCCGCGAGTGGGCTCGGATGGCGAAGGCAGCCGGCATGAAATATGCGGTCATCACTTCCAAACATCACGAGGGCTTCTGCCTCTGGGACTCGAAATACACCGATTACAAAGTGACCAACACGCCCTTCGACCGCGACCTCCTGAAAGAATTTGTGGAGGCTTTTCGGGCGGAAGGCCTCAAGGTCGGTTTTTATTATTCGCTCCTCGACTGGCATCATCCCGACTACACCATAGACAGAGTTCATCCCCTCCGCCCCGACAACGAAGCCGACTATGACCGACTCAATGCCGGGAAAGACATGAACCGCTATCGCCAGTACATGAAAGATCAGGTGCGCGAGCTTCTGACCAATTACGGTGAAATCAGCATCATGTGGTTCGATTTTTCATTCCCGGGAAAGCACGGCAAGGGGCGTGATGACTGGGATTCGGTCGGCCTCCTGAAACTGGCCCGCTCGCTCCAGCCCAATATCATCGTTGATGACCGCCTCGACCTTCAGGACGTGGAGGGCGGCTGGGATTTTACCACACCCGAGCAGGTCGTCGTGACCAAGTGGCCCGAATATATAGGCAAAAAAATCCCGTGGGAAACCTGCCAGACTTTCTCCGGCTCCTGGGGTTATTACCGCGATGAATATACCTGGAAGAGCCCGGCCCAGCTTATCGAGCTGCTGATTAACTCCGTTAGCAAGGGTGGAAATCTCCTGCTCAATGTTGGGCCAACAGCCCGTGGGACATTTGACCATCGTGCCCAGGAACGGCTCAAAGCGATGGGCGACTGGATGGCGGTCAATAGCCGGTCAATTTACGGTTGCACTGAGGCACCGCTTGAATTTGTTGCGCCGCCCAATACGCTGCTGACCTGGAATCCGGCGGGCAGGAGGCTTTATGTCCATCTGCTCTCCTATCCGCTAAACGGTATCTGGCTTAAGGGACTGGCCGGCAAAGTGGAGTATGTGCAATTCCTCCACGACGCCTCGGAAATTCACTTCGAGTCAGGAAAAGGCGAGGAAGCTTCTGACCTGTGGCTGTCGCTTCCCGTCGCCAAGCCACCTGTTGAAATTCCCGTCCTCGAGCTCTTTATTAAAAAGGGGACGTGATACTCTGTCCCTCTTTTAAAAACAGGGGACACAATCTATATTTCCTAATTTGTTTGCAGCGGATGACGGATGAGTGAGCTCACTGGCTTTTTAAGATTTTAAGATTTCAAGATCTTATGCCCTTTACTCGAACAGGCAAAAAGTTTGGGGCTTTCTAAATTAATTATTTTCTCAGTTCATAAGTTTGCATTAGTTTGACAGTCGGTAGAGTCTAAGCCCTATCATAAAAAATAGGAAATATAGATTGTGTCCCTAGTTTCTTCCCAGTTTCTTGATGGGATGAAGATCAAGGAGAAGCTTTTTTGCCTGGTATTTTTTGCCCTTTTCCTTTCCCTTGTTTAAAAAAATATAATATGATTAATAAGATTCAAGCTGATAAGGAAATCAGGCTACAGAAAAATAGGAAATATAGATTGTGTCCCCAGTTTTCTTCAAGGAGTGAGCGATGAAAATATTTAATGCAATTTCTGCCGTCTTTTTAGTCATCACCATGCTGGCCGCCTGCCAGAGCCAGAAGCCGGGTGAAAAATCGAGCGAGGAAGCAAAGCCCGCTTCGTCTTCCTCGACTGCCGACAATCCGCTCTTTGCGGCCTGGACTTCGCCTTTTGAGACTCCTCCCTTCGATCGTATCAAAAATGAGCATTTCAAACCGGCGATCACCGAGGGCATCAAGCGCCACAACGAAGAAATAAAAGCCATCGCTGAAAACACCGACCCCGCGACCTTCTCCAACACCCTGGAAGCCCTTGACCGCAGCGGTCTCTTCCTTGATCGCACCCGCCGCCTCCTGGAAAATCTGCTCTCAGCCAATACCAATGACGAACTTCAGGCCATCGCCACCGACCTGGCTCCGATTCTCTCCCAGCATGACGATGAAATATATCTTAACCCGCAGCTTTTCGCCCGCATCAAGGCGGTCTATGATCAGCGCGACAGCAGCAGCCTCACTCTCAATCCCGAGCAGCGCCAGCTTCTCGAAAGATTCTACAAAGATTTTGTCCGGGCCGGCGCCAACCTCAACGATGCTCAAAAAGCCCGCCTCAAAGAAATCAATCAGGAACTGGCCGTCCTCGAGCTTAAATTCGCTGACAACGTTCTTAAAGAAACGAACGCTTACCAGCTTGTCATTGATAATCAATCTGACCTCGAAGGTCTACCCGCCAATATCATCGCCGCCGCCGCCGAAGCAGCCACCGAGCGTGGCCTCACCTCCGGTAAGTGGGTCTTTACCCTCCACAAGCCAAGCTTGATTCCTTTCCTCCAGTATTCGCCGCGCCGCGACCTTCGCGAAAAAATCTTCAAGGCCTACATCAACCGCGGCAACAACGGCAATGCCTACGACAACAAAGCCAACATCGCCCGAACCATCGCCCTGCGCCTCGAAAAAGCCAACCTTCTCGGCTATAAGACCTGGGCTGATTATGTCCTTGATGACTGCATGGCCAAGACGCCCGGCAATGTCTATAAATTCCTGGATGAGATCTGGACACCCGCTCTCAAAAGATCCCACGAGGAAGCGTCTGCCCTCCAGCAACTGATCGCCGCCGAAGGCCACGACTTCAAGCTCGAAGCCTGGGACTGGTGGTACTATGCCGAAAAGCTGCGCAAGCAGAAATATGCCCTCGACGAGGAAATGCTTCGCCCCTACTTCCAGCTGGAAAATGTTATCAACGGGGCCTTCCTTCTGGCCAACAAATTATACGGACTGCAATTTGTCGAGCGCCACGATATCCCGGTTTATCATCCAGATGTCAAGGTCTTTGAAGTCAAAGAAGTGGATGGGTCGCATATCGGAATTCTATACACTGACTATTTTCCGCGGGCTTCAAAGGGCGCTGGGGCCTGGATGAATGCTATCCGTGACGAATATAAAATTGATGGCAAAAAAGTAACCCCGCTCATCATTAACTGCGGCAATTTCACCAAGCCAACGCCCGACCAGCCATCGCTCCTGACGCTCGAAGAGGTGACGTCGCTCTTCCATGAGTTTGGACACGCCCTCCACGGACTGCTGGCCGACTGCACCTACCTGCGTCTGACCGGGACCAATGTAGCCCGCGACTTTGTTGAATTGCCCTCGCAGATTATGGAAAACTGGGTGACCGAACCGGAGTTTTTAAAGCTCTTTGCCCGCCACTACCAGACCGGTCAGCCGATGCCGGCGGAACTCATTGCCAAAATCAGGAACGCCAGATATTTCAATCAGGGATTTGCCACTGTCGAATACATGTCAGCCTCTTACCTCGATATGGACTGGCACATCGTCACCCAGCCGGTTAAAGCGGAAGAGGTCATGAACTTTGAGGCTAAAGCTCTGGCCAGAATCGGCTTGATCCCGGAGATAGTAGTTCGCTACCGCAGCCCGTATTTCAGCCATATTTTCGCTGGCGAATATTCGGCGGGATATTACAGCTACATGTGGGCGGAAGTGCTCGATGCCGATGCTTTCGAGGCGTTCAAAGAAAAAGGACTGTTCGATGCGGCTACGGCCCGGGATTTCCGCTATTACATTCTTTCCCGCGGGGGTAGCGCCGATCCAATGGAGCTTTATGTGAAGTTCCGCGGCCGCGAGCCGAAGGTCGAGGCAGTGCTCAAGCGGCGTGGTTTATAGGGGACGTGATACTCTGTCCCTCTTTTTTGCCGCCCTCAATTTCTAAGTGCCTGAAGGCTAATAACTTACAAAAAGGGGACGTGATACCCTGTCCCCATTTTATGAGGCCCCAGCGGCTGCAGCTAAAATGCCGCCTGAAGTCGAAGAAGAAGAAAAATAGGAAATATAGATTGTGTCCCCTGTTTTTTCATGCTAAAATCGGCGCATCGATCGGAAGGGGAAGGAAGCAATGTGTGGCATAGTTGGTTACATCGGCAGCAATCAAGCTGCACCCATTTTGCTCGAGGGCTTGCGACGCCTGGAATATCGCGGTTACGATTCGGCCGGCCTGGCCATCCATGACGGTTCTGATCTTAAAGTCATCCGCGCCGCTGGCAAAATTTCTGCCCTTGCTCAGCTCGTCTCCACCGCCAACCCTGACGGCACATTCGGCATCGGCCATACCCGCTGGGCAACTCACGGCCGCCCGACCGAAAACAACGCTCACCCCCATCTGGTCAACGGCCTGGCCGTCGTTCATAACGGGATCATCGAAAATTACGCCGAGCTGAAAGCCCGCCTCGTGGCTCAGGGCCGCACCTTTTCTTCCGAAACGGACACCGAAGTTATCGCCCACTTGATTGACGTTGAGCTTCGGTCGACCCCAGACCTTTTCGAGGCCGTCCGCCGGGCGCTCTCCCGCCTCGAAGGCACTTATGCTATCACCGTTATCAGCCGGGCTCATCCTGACTATTTTGTCGCCGCCAAAAATTTCTCACCTCTCATCATTGGCCTCGGTAACGGCGAAAACTTCGTCGCCTCCGACATCCCGGCCCTTCTGCCCTTTACGCGCCAGATTATCACTCTCAAAGAGTTTGAGATCGCCCGCATCTTCCGCGACCACATTGAGCTTTTTGACCTTCGCACCGGCCAGCCGATTTCGACGCCTGCCCAAACTGTCACGCTGAGTATTCAGTCAGCCGAAAAAGCTGGCCACAAGCACTTCATGCACAAAGAGATTTTTGAAACGCCGAAAATTTTTACCGATACCTTTCTGGGCCGCATCAAAAGGGAACCGTCAGGCATCGTTTTTGAGGAGCTCGATCTCGATGCCAACGACATTCGCCGTCTCCTCATCATCGCCTGTGGCACTTCCTATCATGCGGGCTTAATCGGCCGCCACTACTTCGAGGAAATTGCTGGCCTGCCCACCCAGGTTGAGTATGCCAGCGAATTCCGTTATCGCCAATCTGTCCTTCTCCCGGGTGATCTGGCTATTTTTATCTCGCAGTCAGGGGAGACGGCCGATACGCTATCCGCCCTCAAAGAGGTCCGCTCCCGCGGCATCAGGACGCTGGCCATCTGCAATGTGATGGATTCATCCATTGCCCGCGCTGCCGACCAGGTCATTTACACCCGCGCCGGCCTGGAAATCGGCGTCGCTTCGACCAAAGCTTTTATTGCCCAGGTGGAAGTGCTGCTTCTGCTCGCCCTTTACCTGACCAGCTGTGGGAGCCGCATCCCCAGGCTCACCCCGACCGAGCTCTCTCACTTCATCGAGCAGATTTACCGGCTGCCCGCGATCCTCGAGCGCCAGCTGGCCGAGGAAGAGGAAACCGTCAAACAGCTCGCCGCCCGTTTCGTCCACGCCCACGATTTTATTTACATGGGCCGGGGCATAAATTATCCGGTGGCTCTGGAGGGAGCGCTGAAGCTCAAGGAAATTTCCTATATTCACGCCGAGGGCTATCCAGCCGGAGAAATGAAGCATGGCCCGATCGCCCTGATTGACGAGCAGGTACCGGTCATGGCTCTGGCCACCCGCGGCAGCCAGCTCAAAAAAATCATCTCCAACCTAATGGAAGCCAAAGCACGCGGCGGCATCATCGTCGGCCTCATCAGCCGGGGAGACAGCGAGACGCGCGCACTCCTCGATCATGCCATTGAGGTCGAAGATGTGGACGAATACTTCCAGCCCTTCGTCAATACTGTGCCGCTTCAGCTCTTCGCTTATTTTGTGGCCGACTTAAAAGGAACCGACGTCGACCAGCCCCGCAACCTGGCCAAAAGTGTCACTGTCGAATGATGGGGACGTGATACTCTGTCCCTCTTTTTCGCCCACCCTTATTTTTAAGTGCTTGTCCGCCAATAACTTACAAAAAGGGGACGTGATACTCTGTCCCCGGTTTCCCCTTTTTTATCCGGTTTCCTCTTTCTTTATCAGAGCAAGAATTTCTTCAAAGAAAATGTTTCGTCGGATGACGGTGACGAATGACGGTGACGGAACACTCTGTCCCTCTTTTCTCCAATTTTTTTCGCCTCTTGACAAAAGCAGCCTGAAAATTTAAAAAAATGACAGGTCAATAAGATCAGTTGAAAAACACTTTTTAAATTTTAAATTTATCTGCATTTATGATTCTTATTTGATTCTTATTTGACCGGCGCTTTGCTGGGGTGGGAGGGACAAAATGGAAGCCATTGGTCAAAAAGCCATCAGGCAAAAGTCTTTACAGATAGCTTGGCTTTTTAAGCCGAGCAACCGGTCTTCTCCTCGGCTCAAAATAAATATTGCTCGCGGCGGGCACCGTAGCCGCCTTAGATTGTGCTTACCAGCCTTTAGCTGCACACCGCACCCGCGTCAGTCTTTTAAGTCTGACTTTTCTTTTCTGTTTTCCACTTTATTTTTATCAACTGTTATTTTCCCAGTTTTCCTTTTGCTGCTTTTTGTCAACCCGGTCCCACTTCCAGCCGCATCCGAGCAGCAAAAATCCGTTCTAACCAGACCTCACTTGCCTGGCAAAATCAATAAGATCGGCTTCTGGTTTTTTGCCGCCAATCTCGAACCAGAAACCGCCGCCAGGTTTAGAAGCCAGATATTAAACCCAGCCCCCCAAACCGACGATGGTTATAAGGCTGATGCTTCCGCCACCAGCGTCTCGGTCCAAAAAACTGAAGTGGCTGGGAATGAGGCCTCGCCACCCGCGCCGCCTGCCCCAGCTACGGCCCCAGTTATCGCTCTTCAGCCTTTTTTCTCTGGTCCGCTCGACTCGTCTAACCGAGAAGCTCTGGCTTCTGAGATCAAATTAAAATTTTCTCTTGAGACTGAGATGGTCCGGCTCCTGCGTCAGGGGACTTTTGTTTTGACCTGGCAACCGCCTGCAGCCGCGGCGACTCTCAATGAAGCGACATCTCACCCTCAAACTCCACCTCAATCGCCACCGCCACCTCAGAGAAGTCCCGGGGTCACTACCAAACGTCTGACGCTTCCTCACATCGAGCCTCCGCTGGTGGGCTTTTTTTATGATGAAAGCGAGACGTTATCCCGGCCCCAAGCCAGCTTTTTTACTTATAGTGGTCAGAGGCATCGCGTCTGGCTGTCTTTGCCCTCGGCTGATACGCCTCCAGGCCGTGAAATTATTCTGTGGGTTTACCAGAGTCTATATCAGCCCGAGCTCGAACCTTTTTTTGATGAGAAAAAACCTGAGAGTTGCGAATTTACAGGCAAAAT
>Ga0208695_1001157_pt1 | contig 23086 bp, 24 predicted proteins | sample AD_UKC111_MetaG_FD_184449 | JGI IMG/M metagenome (GOLD analysis project Ga0208695, IMG submission 184449) | Active sludge microbial communities of municipal wastewater-treating anaerobic digesters from Hong Kong - AD_UKC111_MetaG (SPAdes)... | ecosystem: Engineered > Bioreactor > Anaerobic >...
AACTAATTAGTAAAACTGAAATAGCAGAAATATATGCACAGTAGAAAAGGCTTTTCCCTTGGGTATAAAGGATTCACACCTCAAACTTATAATATTTGAAGGAGATGAAATATTCATGACAACCATAGTAAAAAGCCCAGTAAGTATTGCGGATACAATTTTTAAAGCTGCCCTCGGCGAGCAGTTGGAGGTTATTGCAGAGAATGAGAAGCGTGCGGAGCGTTTTCAGGAACCTCTCCCCATCCCAGCTTGGAACGTAAAAAAAATGATTGAAAACATTAAGACTCTGACAGCAAAGGCCTTCACGCCACAGTTCAGGGACTTTGTCAAGCAATACCCTTACAATAAAAGCAGCGACCGCGATGAATGGGCAGAAATGGCGATAAAGAGGCTTCGTGATGATTATTTGATTCGGATCGCCCGCGAAGACGCTGATGTCTTCCGGCAGCTATGCGAAATATGGCCTGAGCTGATCCCAGCGCCGGCATTGACGGAGCAGCAGAGGACGGAACTGACAAACCTGCAGAAGCAGGCCGACGCCATTATAGAAAGCGCAGCCGCTTTTATGGAAGACCGCATTGCCGAGCTGCAAAAGCTTGCAGAGCGTGAGGCTTCCATCGTAAGGGGCACACAGTCTCTGAACGACAAGCGAATTGGGGGCCTCGTGGAGTGGCTTGAGGCAACGGCGCCTGGCAGATACAAGAATCGTTTCAACAGGTGGTGACATATAAAGCAATGGGAGGGGCGATCTATGAAGCTTTCAGACATTGCACGAGTGACCGTTAAGAAGGACTCCGAAATATACAAAAACATGCTTGGTTGTGACTTGATAAGCCGCCTGCAGCAAAAGGAAGTTAAGGCAGAAGTTGATTATAAAAAAATAAAAAAGTATAAATCAAAGAAGCGAAAGCCTAAAAAGCCTGAAAGGAGAATAGAGAAATGACAAAATGTATTGATAATTGCTGCAAAACAGGCCGGGATCCAAAAACGGACAAAAAGAATAATGTAGCAGATAACTCTGATAAAGATGAATGCTACAAAGTGGACAAAGCGCTATTACGGCCACAGATGATGGAATATATGTAATTGGCAAAGTCAATAGTACCATTGATGATGCCTACAAGGTATAACGGATGGAAGTTTTAGCATTCAAGCAAAGCAGAGTTTCGCCGAATTTACAGGGTTTGCGCTTACACCTTACGGTATAAGGGGACGAATATCATCCAGTGGTTTTCCATTACTGAATTCCCCCAGTCGGTTATATTATTCGCCTCCATAAATTTAATTTCATATTTGGGTCGAAGTTCTTCTAGTTGTTCCTTGATTGATTTGACGAATCCTATTCGGCTTGAGAGATCGCAAATTTTCCGCATTGTTACTCTGCTTAGTGCAGGGACCGGTCATTTCTGCCGGGCTCTTGTGGTCACCCATAAGTTCAGACTGTGCCATCAGCCTACTGCAATAGGTTGCCCTGTGTCCAGTCGTTACACCCTCAATTAAGCACGGCTCGGCGTTGTCTGCTTTGCTTGATAACAATATTTTACCATTATGAGTTTGAATATAGAATAATTGAAAGGATGATAAAATATGAAACTAAACTTAGATAATCAATTTTTGGACCTCAAAGGATACCCGCTCAATGATAAAATGGATGAAGTTCTGGCAAATGCCTTGGCATCATCGAATGTCGGTAAACCATCCAAGATGATAAGCTGGGCGGTTAGTCTTATCAATGACGGTGAAATCGACATTGACAAGGCAGATGCAAAGTTTCTTATAGATTTTATTGAGAAGCATCCGGGAATTACAAATTTAGCAAAGGACCAATTGATCACGGAAATTGATAAGCTGGAGAATGTGCGGTCCAAGAAGGTAGAAGCGAATCATATCACTTCAGGTGATCCAATAAGGGAAATTGAGAAACAGCTAAGTAATTTGATTTAGGGGGGCGGTAGCCTTGGAAATAGCAAAGTACATCAAAGTTAAAACAGTGGCCGGTAAAAGAGCTGCCTTTCTTTCCCCCAAATCAGACGGCTTAAAGGAGTGTTATGCAGATTGCCGCTTGAATGGTGAATCGACGCTTGAATTCATGCTTCCGGCTAACTCTGAAAAGATAGCAGAACTCACACCTGAATGTCAGATATGGGCTGGAGGGCGAGTATATACCCTTCTACATGAAGAAGCTGTTGACACCATAAGGGATAAGAAAAATACTCTCTGGGCGAAGTTTATGGCTCAGGAAAGATGGGTTGAACTTGATAGCGAATACCCCGAGCCATATATCACAAATGACCCACTCAATCCTACTCCTGCCGACTTGGCTGTAATAATCGTCGGCGGGGGCTCTGACTTATCCGGTGGCAGATACCCTGTAGGCAGTGCCGGACATGCACTCTATGCTGTTCTCCAAGGCTCTGGCTGGTCTGTAGGCACTGTAGACGTAACGGGAACCCATGACCTTGAAATGGAAAAGGTAAGCCGCCCCACTCTTATTAAAGAAATACAAAATATCTGGGGCGGGTACCTTGTATGGGATAGTGTGAATAAGACTGTAAGCCTCCGGGATGCGAATGAGTGGCAGAACTATACCGGCTTTCAGATACGGTACAGGAAGAACCTGAAGCACATTACCCGTACACAGAGCAACAGGCTTGTAACCAAGCTATACGCTTTCGGGCATGATGATTTAGACATATCCTCAGTAAATAGCGGAAAGAAGTATTTAATAAATAATAGCTTTAGCCCTGGAACTTATATCGGCATATACAAGAACCAGGACATATACAACCCGCAGGAGCTTAAAGAGAAGGCAACTGCCGAACTTGCTTTAATGTGCCGGCCGAGGTATTTGTACAGTATAAAAATAGTTGACCTCCGTACTCTTCCCGAATACTCTCATGAGGATTTTGCTGTAGGGGACATGGTAGATGTCATTGACCCGGATGTGGCTCCGGAAAGCCCGCGTCCAAGGCTTATAAGGCATAAGTACAATCTATTCCAGCCTTGGAATTGCGAAATTGAGATTGGCGACCCGCAGGAAAGGCTTATCGAAAAGCTTAAGGCTTCCTTCTCTACAACGGGCTTTGTGGATACTAAATTTAAGGGAAACGGACAGATAAGTGGTTATTATATTGAGGATTTGACAATTGAAGATGCGAAGATCAAGAATCTATCTGCAGATAAAATCAAAGCCAATACCGTGCTTGTAAATGTCAGGATGTCCGTAGGTTCTGGGAATAACATCTTTAAGGTAGACTCAAATGGTATATACCTTGGCGATGCGAACTTTGAAGATGCACCGTTTTCGGTGGATATGGAGGGAAATCTTATTGCTACAAGTGCGACTATAAGGGGAATATTTAGAACTGCGGATGTTGACAACGAACGAATGGAATTAAAGGGAGCAGGGTTGGTAAGCTACGCTGCAGATAATGACAAGCAGGGTATTGCTATTGAGACAAACTCATATGGTTTCTCTTGCTTAAATTATTATGCAAATGATCTTCTGGTTGGTGGGTTGATGTATAACGGAGCTGGGGGTTTTGTTTTGAGGGGATATAACAATGTTGACCTAGTGATTAATGGTAACGCTGATTTTTCTGGGGCTTCAGCATCCGGATTAGAGGATTCCGGATATGCATTAACAGACGATATAAAACAGTGGGTAGAAGAAAATTTTGTACATCAATAAAATATGGGGGACTTATTCCCCCATATAATTTTCAAATAAAATCATTTTATAATATGTTACACTATCTGCAAAGAAATGAGTCGATTTATCATTCGAATCAATATAGATTAGTTGTCCATTCTTGGTAAAAGTTCTACCATACCCATCAACAAACTTACTTTCAATTCTGAAAAATCTCTTTAGGTCAGATGTTGAAATATAAATGTCTCCGTTGTATTTAATGGTCTTGTAACTTCTGCCATCTTTTTCATTTTGTATATATTCAGCACCTACCGGCAGCCCAGTAACAGGATCATATTCTATTGCTGCAGTTGCATTCATCGTCTTAACCTCCCCTATATCTGTATTTACCTCAATTACTTTTGTTACCTCATTCAATTTTGCGGTTCCGCCGATCAATTTAACTATATCCCCGAGAGAGAGGAATGTACGTCCGTTAATATTATATGACTCAACCTCTACCGGCTGTTCGTTGAATATTATGGGGTACGGATTAAGTAATACCGTAAGCCCTTCCGCAAATACTCCTATAGTCGAAAACAGCATAGCGCCTATTATAAAGCCAATCAAGCCCTGTCTATACCTCATCATTAGATTCGCCTCCAAAATAATAATATATTCCGTATAATTCCATTATATACCTTTTGAGAGAAAATATACAGAGCCTTTCCAGAAAGTGATATATATTGTTGTATGTTCTTATTTACTGGGATAAAATGGAGGAAAAGGAGGCGATTGTAATGGAAAAGATACATGGAGTAATCATAGGTTTTATTTCTATATTAATTATAATTAGCCTAACAGCATGTTCTAAGCAAAGTGAAGAACTATCAAGGTTAAAGGCCGAAAACGAGAAGCTTAAATTTGAATTGGCGCAAAAAGAACCTATTGAGCCGGAAGAGGTAAGTGTCAATGGTCTGCTGAATGAATTTAAAGAGTGGGATGGCAGTAAGGAACCAGGTCAAGTTATATATACTTTGAATCTTAATAAAGACACTTATATATTGACTATTATGCCTGATAGAAGCGAGAAAGATAAAATTGATTGGTCCGAGATGATCTATATTAAACCGATTAATAAACCATTTTTAATTACTGAAGAGGAGATTGAGCCGCTTCAGAAGCTTGTATCAGCAACAAATGTGCAAGATATTTCTTGGATATCAAACGTAATTAATGGGAATATACCATATGAAGAAAACCATAATGATTGGCAGTTAAAGGTTGACTATTATGTGTACCAAGGTAAAAAAGAGGGTATTATTCTAAAATTGGCCAGCTTAAATCAATCAAATAGTCTAGCTCCTTCTGTTGAAGATGAGTTAAGTAAGAAAATGCAAGAATTTGCTGATAAAATCAGAGGAGCGTTGAATCCGGTTTGTAATAAGGCATATTTCAACAGTAAAGGAGAATTTATTATAGAAGTTAATTCAGAATGGAATACGATTAATAAAGAATCCAAGAAGGACTTAATATACTCAATTGAGAACCAATTAAGGAAAGTCAAGAAAGAACTTAATGTCGAAGGTTATGGACAATTTTTTAGTCCAACCGGCAGACCTCTTGAATCATTTTATGCTGATTAGTGTTATGAAAGCAAATAAATTTAGCTTCATACCGGAGGTCATTTCCCCCCAGGTATTATTTTTAAATAACTATTGGAAGCATTGAAAATACTTGTTTTATTTCACATGGTTGTATATGACATGTGTCGTTTTCTGGACATATGAAACCGGTATATGAAACCCGAATAGGTAAAGTAGGCTTTACCTATTTACCTGTAGAATATCAAATAGTGCTCACCTGCTGGGGACTATTTGCCTGATTTTTCGCATTTTTTGGGGTATATCGCAAAGTACCGAAAGACCTTCATTTTACTGGCTTAGACATGAATTTTTATCATTTCTATTCCTCTATATCTCTTTAGTAGAACTCTTAAACACGGGGGTAGGATGGACGGGTATACCACCCTAAACAACCTTGTAATGATTGCGACTGTAAGTCTAATATGTATTTTCGTATGTAAATTGCCTTATATACGGTAACCGGGAATGAGTTAAATATATATATCTATGTGAAAATTGAATAAGTATGATATGGATAAGACATTGATATTGCTGTTATTGAAAGGAGATAAATATTAATCAGTGAGTTTTTAAGTGAAATTGCTATATAAATGGGTGTCTTTAGGAGGGGAATATTTTTAAGCGAAGGTACTCTCCGGGCATGAGGCGATGAGTCCCCCCTAGGGGTCTTGTCGATAAAAAAGGCTGCATAAACCGGATAAAATAGCCTCATAAATGGTATAAAAGAACAGTGCAAAGCCTTGAAACCGTTGCAATTGCTAGATGCCAATTGGTGATTGCACGAAAGTTTAGTTTCGCGCAATGTGAAGGAATTAACAGAGATAGAGCTGCTGAAGGTGAAAGACAGGTAGAGACGAGCTAAAGCCATACCTATAGGGGGTATAGGTAGACTTTATTTATCGTGCTGAGATACTGTTTCTATACCCAAATTCGCCTATAAAATCCCATTCATTAAGCATACTATTATGACTATCTAATATACCGCTCATGCCTTATGCTAACAAGGCAGGAGGCATATGGTACACTCCTTAAGGTATTTATTAAATATTCTGTTCCTGATTGCTCTTAGTATCCTTTTTCTTCTTTGCTTCCTTCTCTAGCCTTTCTGCTTCTCTTCTTGCCTTACACGCATTCATTCTATCAGAATATTTCTTAAAGCCTATATCATATTCCCGTTTTACCTTTTTATAGATAGGCGTTTGCATCCACTTAAGAAGTTCTTCTTGAGAAAAGATATATTTTTTGCCTCTTTTTCCAACAGGTATATTATTAAGCAAAGGTATATGGCAAAGCTGATACAGTCTGCTCCTTGGTATACCAAGCAACTCAGCAGCCTCTTTTGCACCAAGTACAGGAGATTCATCAACTTGAATATCTTGTTTCATATCAAATTCTTCTAAAGCACCAGCTGAAGTATTTATTGTAAGCCTAACCCAATTCTCGGCAAAGTCATGCTTTAAATGACTGCTCTTGTCATTTGCGGTCATTTCTTGAACATAGGATGAATTGATATTATGCAGCCAATTTAACAGAGCTATTTTAGAAAATAAATATTTCTTTCCCATACGCCGGTGTGGCACGCCTTCAGTGTTGCATCCTTTCATCAAGGTTCCAGTACTTACTCCCAGTAGTCTCGCTGCTTCTTTGATAGTCAATATAGGATTCATATCTTCATTCGATGAATCAAGCATATAAATTGATAATAGTTTATTAATACCTGCTTCTATTGTCTTTTGTCTTTCAATAATTTCTTCATACTGCTCTTGTGTCATTGTGAAATCAACTCCTTTTATTTTATTAGGCTTTTTATATATTTCGATTTATGCTCTATTTCTATAATATACAGACATCCTGATACTGAAAAGCAAATATTATTTATGATTAATATGTAAATTAATGCATGTTATTACTTCCATATGTATTGTAAAGTAGCTTATTGCATGATAGAATAACTTATAGAGGGAGGTGATGATATGGATGAAATATTTACGCCAAAGGAGGTAGCTGAAAAATTAAAGGTTTCCGAAAGAACAGTAAATGAATGGCTTAGGAACGGTAAATTAAGAGCTTCAAAACTTGGACGGCAATGGCGAATTACAGAGCAGCAATTGAATGATTTCATGAAAGAAAATGAACAAAAATAGTGAATGCCGGGCTTACATCAACCGACCAAAGCGAGATAAGCAACCGGCATCACAAACCACCTTTGACGGATGGCCCGTTTATATTATCCCATAATAAGCGGCCTTCTTCAAGGGAAACAAACGAAAAATTGAAGGGGGTACTATATCATGAAAAAAGAGAACAATGTTAAGCTTGAACTCACTGAGAATTTTTGTGCGGAGAATATTTATAGGGTGCGCGATAATGATCCAAGGTATAAGAAAGCTGTAGAAGAACTTAAAAGTGCCATAGCATCAGTGGCAGAATCAAATAAGGACCGCATTAAAATTGATGATGCAGCTATTCACATGGAAACAATAGCTTGTGACATAATATATAAAAAAGCTTTTCATGATGGTATGCGTTTCATCCTGAATACTATGTCCGGCGGGGAGGTAATTCAGATATGATGAATAATAACGTACCTACCATTGAAGTTCTGGCTCAAAATAATAGTGAAGAAGCTTCAAAGGTGTCAGAATTATGGGAAGAATATGCTAAAAGTGCCAACCGCCTTAGAAGGGCAATGAGGAAGGCTGGTATTGATAATGATTTGCTTACTGAAGTGATATTTGCAGCAGTTACCTTTTACACGCATATTAGAGTAGTAAAGCCTGAACGGGTGAACCGAATGAATAGCAAATTATCAGAAAGCCCATTGAGCGTTCTCAGTGATTCCAAAACAGAAGCTATCATGGAAGCCTTATCTGAAAACCCGGAATATGTCGGCTACTTCAAGAGGATAGACGATCGACTAAACCAGCTTATCAAAATAGTGCCTAGTGAATACAGAAATGCATTATACGATATTGAGAGAGCCATAGGAAGCACCGTAAGTATAGTCAACGAATTCACATATAAGCAAGGCCTTCAGGATGGTATGAGCCTGACAAAGCAAACTACTTCTAACAGAAAACCAAATTACTTCATACTGGAGGTAGAAAGCCATAGAAAAGATGTGCATAAGCTGTACGGTGGAAGAACCGGTTGGCTGTACAAGCTTGTTAAAACATTGCGAGAATATGTTGACGAAGATGAAGCGGATCAGGACCTGGACAGACTGAGATCAGGTGAAATAACAGAAGACGAAGTAATTCGGAAGAGTAAAAAGAAGAACCTACAAGCTTAATAACAGTATTAGTATAGTATAAGGGTGTCGTAAGAATCGGCACCCTTTAATCTTTTCCAAAGAAAACTCTTATATATCTATTTCTTCCCAATAATGGATCATCATATGCTGTAATCGGATCCAACCAATCAGCTTTTTTCTTTGCCCATTCTATCTTTTTTCTTATCCTTTCCCTTTGGCTAGGGGACATTTTCATAGTCAGCATTCTGAATTCAACTGCACATATATAATCCCTGATTTTCATGGCTAGTTCCCAATCCAGTGCCTCAGACTGGAGCATTTCAAAATCGTGAGATTCATCAAACTTTGACATGCGCATATTCAGTTCTTTAAAAAATGAGTCTAAATCCAATCCCTTTGGTAATTCAGGTTCCTTTGGTAATTTAGGCCCTTTTGGCAACGGGGGAATTTCTGGTTTTGCACCTGCCCTTACTTTAGCCCAGTATCCGAGTCCAGGCGTAGGAATATTAAGCTTGACACATAGTTTTTTTAATGCTACATTTGATATTTCGTACCGCTTTGCCACTGTTACCATTGGTTCTTTCCATACTTCTTTATAAAGAGTTTTTCTGTCAATCGACATCATGTTTATTTTTTTCATACTCATATCAAATCACCTATCTTAAATAAAATAATTATACCATATCACTCGAAATGGATTTACTCATAAGAATACTAAGCAGTATACGGTGAAATGCAGAGAGGTATAATGACCGCTTCACTGTTTTTATGCATCATGGTATAATAAAGTTAAAAGCAAAAGAGGGGGTCATTCAATGGATAAAATCACAATCAAGAAGGCTGCCGAACTCATGAATTGTTCTGAACAATTTATTAGAGTTGCATTGCAGCAAGGAAAACTACCGTTCGGTATAGCGGTGAAAATGAGCAAACACAATTATACATATTACATCAATCCACACCAGTTTTATAGCTTTATAGGAATGCATGAAGCAAGCTGTAAAGCAGACGAGTAACAAAGTTAAATTAAATGGAGCAGCCAAATTTGTATAGTTGGGAAGTGGTTACTGCCGCTTCCCTGTTTTTTGAAGGAAAAGGGTTCCAAATATAGAATTGTAATAATCAGGGAGGCGATATCATGAAGATAATCCATAAAAAGCCTGAAAAATACGGACTCCAGAAGGTCGGCAAGAATCGCCATAGGATAGTTAAGATATTGAAGGAGTATGACAACGAGCAGGATGCAGCCAGGGACCTGACCCGGCTATTGACCGGAGAGATCAACGAAAATGAATTGATAAATGAGTAATATAATACCTCTTGCTAATTGAAATTGCTTGTTTTGCTTCACTTTTCCAGTAAAATATAATACCGAAAATCTAAAATGACGCGTTTAAATGCCCTAAAATGAATCGATAGTACTGGAATATTACCGAGGGCGTTTTCGTGGCAGGAAGGCGGCAAAGCGTGAGAATGCGGACTGAAAAATAATAAATCTCATTACCGAAAGTCATATAACAGTAATGAGATTATATTCAACATCTATTCAGTTTTTTAATAATAATCCCCAAATAATCCCCAAAGCGATTTATGTGAACAAAATCTGAACAAACTAAAACCCAGTAATATGAATGGAGCTGGAGATGGGACTCGAACCCACGACCTGAGCATTACGAATGCTCTGCTCTACCGACTGAGCCACTCCAGCATTTATTATCATTTGTATTTTATTTCAGGTTCCGTTTCGGTTTCTGAGGCATGTCAATCAGAAACTCGGTAATTAAAAAACCTGCAATAATTGGCAGAGAAATATAGAACCACAAATCAGATTTCTTTACAAGCTTCAGTATGAATGCTTCTATAAGAATAACTCCACCCCATATTAGAGATTTTTTTGTGGTTTTATCCATATTGTACCTCCTGCTGCTATTAATATGAATCAAAGCAAGCCACCTTAATATTCTATCACTATTATAACAAAAAAGTAAGTCAGGTACACATTAAAATTAAACACTAACTACATTTTTTTGTTTTGTCGAGGCATTAATACTCCTAATTCGAATTAAAACCACATAATAAAAGGAATTATTGGGAATAAAATAGTCAGAGGTAAGAAAATTTTTCTGCAATCGAAAAATTTTCTACTGATGCGTTATAATTGATACATGGGCAAGAATCGGCAGAACCATACAGAATGGAGTGATAAAATTGAAATATAAGTACAAAGGCTCCCTGAGCCTGATCCTGATTGCAGCATTCATTATTTGCACAGCCGCCGGAATGGTGTCCTGTGCCCCAGCACCGACTCCAACTCCAACTCCAACTCCAGCCCCTGCTCCGGAACCTGAACCCGCGCCGGAGGAAGAGTCATTAATCGGCTTTTATCCGCTGAAGGAGGGCAATATGTGGGAATATGAGGGGGAAGGAATGGAATATGCCTCTTTTATTCAAAAGGTAATATTCAGCTCGGGGAACAGGCATCAGGTTACCATTGACAATGGGGGCACCGTAATCGCCAATGTGCTGGAGGAAAGCAAGGACAGCATTGTGAATACTTATAGGTCGGGAGAAGAATTCAGCGGCGGGAATTTACTGGATAAGCCAAGCAATGTAAATATAATAATGCTGCAAACACCGCTGGAGAAAGGGAACTTCTGGATAAGCGAAGAAAACCACTATGAGATAATAAATACGGAAGCTGATGTTGTTGTTCCTGCAGGAGAATTCAAAGGCTGTATAGCAGTTAAAGTTACTTTCAAGGATCAGACTTCAAACATGACATACTATTATAAGAAGGGAATAGGTATGGTTCAGTCCGAGTTCAGGACGGATACAGGTGACCTGATTACATCCAAACTGAAGAGATATGAGCTTAAGTAAGATAAAGAAGACTCCTACATTGAGGGGTCTTCCTCTTTAATAGCTGCTTTATCTGTGCTCTTGATTTTTGAAAGCTGTACCATCAGTACTCCGGAAAGTATAACAACTGTGGCAAACAATACCGTAAGAGTGAAGGGTTCCTTTAGAATCAGAGTACCAAGCAAGACAGCCACAGGCGGGTTTATATATGCATAAGTTCCCGCTTTTGCAGCAGGCCATTTTCCCAATACATAAATGTATGAGGAATAACCAAGCAGGGAGCCGAAGACAATCAGGTAAATCAATGCGCCGATCCCCTTTAATGAGATACTTACCCTGGGAATCTCTCCCAAGGATATACCGAGAATCAGCAAAGCAATTCCTCCGGCCAGCATTTGTATTCCTATATTCACAATCATTGAACCTGCAGGTTTAAAGCTTTTAGAATATACTGAGCCCATTGCCCAGAGAAAGGATGCAGCCAGAAGCAATATGGCGCCTTTAACATTTATACTGCCGACACCTGAGCTTGAGAGAACCAGAATTACAACTCCGGAGAATCCAATGAGCAAGCCAAGCCAACCCTTGAATTCTATTCTGGGACGGCCGGGTATAAAAAGCTCAATTAAAGCCATGAATAAAGGAGAGGTAGCAACAAGAAGTGCGGCAATTCCGGAGTGGACCCACTGCTCTGCCCAGGCAACCAAGCCATTGCCTCCAAGCAGAAGGAACAGCCCTACGATAGACTGGTTTTTGATACTGTTCAGATTTGTAGGGAACTCTAAACCCCGCAGACGGGCAAAAATCAGCATTAGCGAACCTGCAACAAAAAACCTTATTCCGGCAAAAAGCTCCGGAGGAAATGCACTGACACCGATTCGGATTGCAAGATATGTAGATCCCCATATTATGCAAACTGCAATAAATGCTGACATAACCTTCGATTCTTCATTTTTGAAAAACATATGCAAAACCTCCCAGGCACTATTAGAACCATTATAAGGCATGGAACAGGTAATGTAAATGAAAATGATAATAGCGATTGACACATAAGAAGAATAGAGCTATCATATACATGACTAGTAATTGAATATTGTCCGCTAGGGGAGCGTAGAGCTGAGAAAGCACTTTGCGGTTTGAAAACGCATAGGTGTTGACCCTTTGAACCTGTCTGGTTAATTCTAACGGAGGGAAGCGGTTGTGATTAATAAATAGTCTGACCGTAACTTTTGGTTACGGTCTTTTTATTTAGTTATTCCTCCCGGACAATAATAAAAAGAGGTGGTGTAAAGGTCTCTTATTCCGGCAATCAAAATTTGACGGTAATTTATCTAATTAAAAATCATCTATTGGGAGGTAATATTGTGAAAAGGACATCTACACAAATGCTTGCAGAAGCAGGAGTTATGATTGCGGCTGCCCAGATACTCAGCTATGTAAAAATATTTGAGGCCCCTTACGGAGGGTCGGTTACGGCAGGAAGCATGATCCCGATTATTGTGTTTTCATTGAGATGGGGAGTCAAGTATGGACTTCTTGCAGGCACCGCCTATGGAATTCTGCAGTTCTTGCTGGGAGGTGCAATTTATTCCTATCATATAGTATCAATACTTTTTGACTATGTAGTTGCCTTTGGCATGCTCGGACTGGCAGGGTTATTCCGCAGCAATATTAAAGGGGTATTTACCGGTACATTCCTGGGCGTGGCAGGAAGGTTCATCTGTCATGTGATATCAGGAGTGGTTGTTTGGGCTTCCTATGCTCCCGAAGGCATGAACCCGTTGTTTTATTCAATAATGTACAACGGTTCCTATCTTCTGCCGGAGCTTATAATTACTCTGGTCATAGTAGGAATACTCTACAAGCCGCTGATAAGCAGCCTGGGCAAGAGGGCATAGAAAAGCAAGGGGTGTCGCACTGGCGATACCTCTTTTCGTATATGTAGAATAATGCGACGCAATGAGAGTTGCAAATACCGACGTGGGGAAGCTATATTCGACGAAACCTTCCACCTGACCTCGGAACGGGAATACCCCTGTCAAAATAACCAGACGGGCCCGCAGAGATGGGACCCCCGCCAGTGATTTTGCTGGCTTTGGAAGGTAAGGAGAACATACTTCCCCTACAGTCGGAGTACTTTACAAACTCTTAATTCTGCGTCGCATTATTCTTCTGTTGTGCAACAGCCCCCTGCTTATTTTTATTTGGCTGATCAACATTTTCTGTTATAATAGTATTGTATTTATATTTTAGAATAAGGATGGATAAGTAATGAAAAAGGTGTTTGCAGTTTTGGCTGCACTTATTATGGTGCTTTCCGGCTGCAGTGGAGAGGCTCCGGGGAATGGAACCGAACCGGATGATATCAATATAAAGAATGAAAGACTTGTGAAAGAATTTACAGGGACAGTAAACATATTTCACAGATCCTCTGACAACCTGCTTCTCAGTGCCGAGGAGGGTGAGCTTTTTAAGTATTATGAGATAGATATAGGTACTGCAGAAGTCAGGGAAAGTAAATTGACGGAGATGGCGGACAGGTACATTTATTATGAACCCATTGGAAACAAAGGGTTTATAGCAGTGGAGGATACAGACTACAACAACACATTGAAATTCATAGAAAAGGACAGCACGGAGCATGTTATTACAGATGATATGGGGCCGGCTGATGCCATAAACATCTCAATATCTCCAAACGCAGGCAATGTTGCTTATACATCTCTTCTGGAGGGCAATGATATATACGGGATATATGTGTATAATACAGAAACCCTTGAAAACAAAAGGCTCATGAACATTAAGAGCGATGGATTCATAGAAGGATTTCACTATCTGGTCAATTGGTCTCCTGATGATAGTAACGTCATTATTAATGACAAATACATATTCGATGCTTTCAGCGGATCGCAAAAGGGCGAATTGAAATCTGCATATTCGCAGTGGTCACCTACAGGCTCCAAAATTGCTTTTGTATTGGAAGACGAATCGGGACAGTGGCTTAATGCTGAGGACTACCATATGTTTCAGGGTAAAAAGGTGTGTGTCTATGATATTTTCAAGGGCAGTTATGATGAGGTATTTGAAATTAGCGGCGATGAATGTATTTTCGGGGATATAACCTGGGGAGGGGAAGACAGATTTCTTGCATTCCCGGGTATAAAAACAGGGGACACCGATATTCCGGATTGGTATATGAAGCTTAATTACAGCTCGGTATATATTGTGGATTTGGAAGAGGGCGGCAGCAAAAGACTGGAAACAAATGTGGATGCCAGTGACGGAACGATGATTGAGCTTGGGAATCTTAAGTTTTCCAATCAGGGGAACCTGCTTAGCTTTACAGTGGGAAATTACGAAAAAAGCAGCCTGCATGTAGTGAATACGGCATCCCTTCAGGCAAAGTCCTACGATAATGCTGAATATCTGCATTGGATTGAAGGGGAGTACTATTTGATTTCTGCAAAGGGGGATACCATGTATTTTTGCATGGATAACTCAATTATAGGAATAGATGAAAATCTTCAGGAAGATATCAAATACACATCAAAGTCAAAGCTGGATGATTTTTATATGTCTGAGGATGGAAGCGGAATTCTTATTTTTGAATTACAGGAAGATATCCATATAGCAAGGTATGTCGGAGAATAAGATGTATATGGTGAGGTGTTCACGTGTACGATAAGGTTAAGAGAGAAACTATGGTGAAAACTTATTTCGGCTGTAATATTGAGGATATTGCAAGCATTGTAATACTTACACCGGTATGGAGCCTTGAGAATTTTAAAAGCAGGGCAGATGAAGTATTAACAGAGTTTACCGGCTGGTATAAGGGTATAACCTTAAAGTTCGGCAGCAAAAGAATAACAGTAATAAGCAGCGGAATAGGGGCTCCCAGATCCGGTGATTGCGCCCTTGCCTTAGGTTATACCGATTGCGATACTGTCATATTCTCAGGTTCTGCAGGAGCAGTCAGCCAGTGCTGCAGCATAGGGGATATGCTTATTGTAAGCGAAGCTGTCATTGGGGAAGGTTATTCACGTTATCACAGCGGTGATATAAAAAGGGACTGTTTTGGCGAGTTGGTGCAGGGGGACAAAGAAACGGCGCAAAAGCTTCTGAATGCGGTAATGAAATATCAAAGCAGGTATGGGATTGATTGCCGCGAAGGCAGAGTATTCTCAATAGACTCATTACTGGGAGAGAGGAAGGATACCTTTGATTATATGCAGGAGAAGGGCTGTGATGGGGTTGAGATGGAGGTATCGGCAGTATTTACTGCATGCAGATGCGCGGGTAAAAAGGCGGCTGCACTGATAATTATCAGTGATTTGCCTCTCAAATACAAAAATCTTTTTGAGGGTATTATGGAGATTGATATAAAACGGTATAATGAGATAGAATATGATTTACCGGGAATACTGCTGGAGGCTGCTGCCGGTTTCCGGCAAATAAAAAAAGGGGGTGCGGCAGATGAAATTTGCCAGATATGAAAGTCAAGGAATTATCAGTTATGGTTTGGTGGAAGGCAGTACGATCTATAGGATTGAAGGGGATATTTTTGGAGAGTACAAGGTTGCGGAAGAGCAGCATATGCTTTCGGGTGTCAAGCTTCTAGCTCCATGTATACCTTCAAAGATAGTGGCAGTAGGAGTCAATTACAGGGATCATGCATCAGAGATGGGTCATCAGCTGCCAAAGGATCCGGTGCTTTTTATAAAGCCTTCGTCATCAGTCATCGGCCCGGAGGAAAAAATAATCCGGCCCGGTATGTCCAATAGGGTTGATTATGAAGCAGAGCTGGCATTGGTAATCGGAAAACTGACGAAAAACGTTGAACCGTCGGAAGCTTTCCAATACGTGCTTGGTGCAACCTGCTTCAATGATGTAACCGCAAGGGATCTGCAGCCAAAAGACGGACAGTGGACCACTTCGAAATCCTTTGATACCTTTGCTCCTATGGGGCCTTTTATAGTAACAGGGGTTGACTATAACAATACCGACATAGAGCTAGTGCTTAACGGCGAAACAAAACAAAAGTCAAATACATCATATTTAATAAACAAAGCCCATGAATTAGTAAGCTATGTATCTAAAATAATGACTTTGTATCCCGGTGATGTTATTGCTACCGGAACACCTTCCGGAATAGGGTCCATGTCAGCAGGTGATGTGGTTGAGGTCAGGCTGCAGGGTATAGGTATACTCAGAAATTATGTAGAATAAATTATCCATAAAGATAAAGTGCAGAAACCTGCACTTTATTTTTTTGTACCTCTCCGCCTTTCCTGCCGCCGTCTCAAGTTTTTAAGCTTTTAAGTGTCTGAAAATTGAGAACAATTGTATTCAAAATAAGTACATCACTCTAACAATGTATGCAAAATTTGCACAAAAACTATTTTTTTTTGCATTAAAGGTGATATAATGAAAATATAAATCGTGAATTGGATTAGTTTTAGGATGTTTACTGCGAAATATTTAGATAATAATAGCGGGGTCTTGTCAAATCAGAGCTATTAGACAAAGATGGGAGGATTTGTATGAAAAAGATTCTTATTACCGGAGCTTTGGGACAGATTGGCACGGAACTTACCGAATATCTCAGAGAGCAGTATGGGAACGATAATGTTGTTGCCAGCAACAGAAGCAAGCATGGTGATGACAGTTTCTTTGAAGCAGGCCCTTTTGAACTGCTTAATGTTCTGGATGCAAAGGGATTGGCTGAAGTGTGCAGGAAATATGGCATAAACCAGATTATACACCTGGCAGCAATTCTTTCGGCAAATGCTGAGAAGAATCCTCAAACAGCATATGATATCAATATGAATGGAACATATAATGTGCTGGAGGTGGCAAGGGAACTGGGTATAGCAGTATTTACCCCCAGCTCGATAGCAGCTTTTGGGGCTAACACCCCGGCTGACAATACACCGCAGGATACCATACAGAGGCCCTCCACAATGTACGGAGTAACAAAGGTTGCAGGTGAACTTCTCTGTGACTATTACTTCAAGAAATATGGCGTGGATACAAGAGGGGTGAGATTCCCGGGCATAATCTCCTATGCAGCTTTGCCGGGAGGCGGCACTACAGACTACGCAGTGCATATTTATTACGAAGCATTGAAGAATAAGAAATATGCTTCCTATATAGGAGCCGGTACATATATGGATATGATGTATATGCCTGATGCACTTAAGGCAGTACATGATCTCATGGAGGCAAATCCTGATAAGCTTTTGCACAGGAATGCTTTCAATGTTACTGCAATGAGCTTTGAGCCTGAAATGCTTGCCGCAGAAATCAGGAAGCATATACCTGAATTTACATTGACCTATGATGTTGATCCTGTCAGACAGGCAATAGCAGACAGCTGGCCTAATTCCCTGGATGACAGTGCTGCAAGGGCGGAATGGGGATGGAATCCTCAATATGATTTGGCATCAATGACAAAGGATATGCTGGAAAAGCTGGCAATAAAGCTGAATATTAAAGAATAAGTTTAAAAGAGGAGGTAAACAGAATGGGTTTGCATGATCTGGATTTTATCACTCAAAGACTTAACGAACTCAAGGAGCAGGGCGTTTACAGGAAGCTTCCGGTATTGGAGAGCCCCTCAGGTCCGAGATGCATAGTTAACGGAAAGAATGTAATCAACCTTTCCTCCAACAACTATCTGGGTTTGGCCAACCATCCGAGGCTCAGGGAAGCGGGGAAAAAGGCTATTGATAAATGGGGCATGGGAGCCGGTGCGGTAAGAACAATTATAGGCACAATGTCCATACATGAGGAGCTGGAAGAGAAACTGGCCAAGTTCAAGCATGTGGAAGCTGTTTTGGTATTCCAGTCAGGCTTTACGGCAAATGCCGGAGCAATTCCCGGGATAGTCGATAAAGGCGATGTAATTATAAGCGATGAGCTGAATCATGCTTCGATTATAGACGGCTGCAGGCTGAGCAAAGCTGATGTAGTAAGATACAAGCACAGCGATATGGAAGATTTGGAAAGAGTAATTAATGAAGTTAAAGATAATTACAACATAAAGCTCATCATCACTGACGGTGTTTTCAGCATGGACGGCGATATAGCAAAGCTTCCCGAAATCGTTGAACTTGCAGAAAAATATGGATGCCTCACTTATGTTGACGATGCGCATTCCAGCGGAGTGCTTGGGAAAAGCGGTCAAGGCTCTGCGCATCACTTCGGACTGAGTGACAGGGTAGATGTACAGATAGGGACCCTTTCGAAGGCTATAGGTGTTGTAGGCGGATATGTGGCAGGTAGAAGGAATCTTATAGAATGGCTGAATCACAGAGGAAGGCCTTTCCTCTTCAGCACTGCGGCACCACCGGCTGTAGCGGCAGCTTGTATTGAAGCAATAAACATACTTTCAGAAAGTACAGAGCTTACTGATAGAATGTGGGATAATGCAAATCATTTCAAGAAAAAGCTCAATGAACTGGGCTTCAACACAGGAAAGAGTGAAACCCCCATTACACCGGTAATAACTGGGGATGACAAAAAAGCTGTGGAGCTGAGCAAAAGGCTTTTCGAAGAAGGAGTATTTGCACAGGCTATAGTATACCCGACAGTTCCAAAGGGTGGGGCAAGGGTAAGGACAATAGTGACAGCAGCACATACGAAGGATGATCTTGATGAGGCGGCGGCAGCCTTTGCAAAGGTTGGAAGAGAGCTGGGACTGATAAAATAATACGGAGTAATATCAAGGGGGCGGCGCAAAACTACCCGATAAGTAGTCAGCGGCGCCCCTTTTTCGTAGCTGAAACATTTGCCAGAGGCATTACGTCATTACTAATGATATAATAATAGTATCTATTTTTATCCGGGGGTGTGAAAATGAGAAAATATTTTTTAATAGTATTATCAGCTTTAATTATTGCTGCAATTACAGGTTTTTTTGTTTTTCCGCAGCTTTGGACAACCATTCAGTACACTCCTGATAAAGTGCATCTTGTTGTCGAAGACGGCATTGCAGAGGATGAGGATTCACCTATTTTGGAAAACGGCCAGCTGCTTTTTTCCATTGATACTATAAAAAAATTCATCGATCCGAATGCCCATTGGGATGAAAAAGCCAATAAGGCGGTATTTACTACCAAGGATAAAGTGCTGATAATGAAGACCGGGAAGCTCACTGCAATGGTAAATGCCCGTCCTGTGGATATTAATATACCCGTAAAGCTTGTGGGCAACAGGCCGTATATACCCATACAGATGCTGGACACAATGTTTGGAATAGAAGTTCAATGGATTGAGGAAAATAATGTTGCAGTGCTTGATTATGCAAAAAATACCGTTCAGATTGCAGTGGTTCAGAAGGACAACAGAATCATTAGGGCAAAGCCTGCCTTGTGGTCTCCGGCAGTCAGAAAAAATATTGACAAGGGTGAAGTGCTAAGAGTATTCGGCGGGGATGAAAAGTGGTACAGGGTAAGAAGCAAGGACGGGTTTATAGGGTATATACAGAAAAAATATGTCAAAACTGATCTCATTGTCTCAGGGACGGATGTGACTGAACCCGCCGGCAGCACCGCCTGGAAACCGGAGCGGGGAAAGATAAACATGACGTGGGAATATGTAGGGAACAAGAATCCGGATGTATCACAGCTGAAAAGTATCAGCGGCCTTGATGTGGTTTCTCCTACCTGGTTCTATATTGTGGACAAGCAGGGAACGGTAGCAAATAAGGCTGATATCGGCTATGTGAACTGGGCGCACAGAAACGGCCATAAAGTATGGGCCCTTGTAGGAAACGGATCTGATCCGGATATTACTCACGATTTTCTAAACAATACCGACACAAGGGAAAAAATATATCAGCAGCTGTTGATATATGCCAAGCTTTATAAGCTTGACGGGATTAACATCGATTTTGAAAATATATATATGAAAGACAGGAATATGCTTACTCAATTCATGAGAGAGCTGGCACCTTTATTAAGGGAACAAGGGCTGGTGGTGTCAATTGACGTCACCTTCAGGTCTTCCAGTGAAAATTGGTCCATGTGCTATGACAGAAAAGCCCTGTCCCAGGTGGTTGATTATGTTGCAGTAATGGCATATGATCAGCATTGGGCTTCAAGTCCGATAGCAGGCTCTGTTGCAGAGCTTGGATGGGTTGAAAGGGGCCTTGAAAGAATTCTTGAAGAGGTTCCGAAGGAAAAGCTGCTTCTGGGGCTTCCATTCTATACAAGGGTATGGAAGGAAGAAACCATAGATGGTAAGATTAAGGTAACGTCAACAGCAGTATCCATGGGAAAGGTGGAACAAATACTGTCAGAAAAGAAGCCTGAAGTAATATGGAATGAAGAAAGCGGCCAGCACTATGCCGAGTATAAGGAAGGCAAGGCCACATATAAAATTTGGATAGAGGATGATAAGTCAATAAATCTCAAGTCATCTCTAATCCACAAGTATGACCTGGCGGGGGCGGCATCCTGGAGAAAGGGTTTTGAATCGGAGGACATCTGGGCTGTGCTTGAGGACAACCTGAAGGTGAAGCAGAATTATGCCCAATGGGCTAATGCCAATAGTGCAGCTGCTGATTAATTTGCAAAGGCTGATGTTGCATGACTATGGGAAATGAAATAAGAATATCGGTAAGGGATTTGGTAGAATTTGTTTACCGCTCAGGGGATCTGGATTCGCGGTTTGCAGGAATGGGAAAAGCCATTGAAGGAGCCAGACTGCACCAGAAAATACAGGGCTTGAGAAAAGATGAGGCGGCAGGCAGCGGAGAAATCTACCTCAAGGAAATAAGTGTTTCCATGAGGATATGTGTCAGGGGCATTACCTTTATTATTTCAGGAAGAATTGACGGATTGCTGCAAGGCAGTGAAGGTATTACCCTGGAGGAAATAAAGACAACTTCCAGCCCTTTGGATATTATAGGCGAAGACACTTACCCGGTGCATTGGGCACAGGTAATGTGCTATGCTTACATGTATGCATCGGAGCAAGCCCTAAAAACGGTCAATATCCGCCTGACCTATTATAATGCCGACAGCGGCGAGCAGAAGGTTTTTATCAAAACGGCGGGTATCGGGGAACTGCAAAAGCATTTTACCGAAGCGGTGGAGAAGTATTATGATTGGGCTTATGCAGCCTGCGAATGGATTGCATTGAGAAACAGCACCATAAGGGATATGGGATTCCCATATGACAAATACCGGAAGAATCAGAGAAAGCTTGCAGTTGCAGTATATAAGACAATAACTGCTTCAAAGAGGATTTTCATTCAGGCCCCTACAGGAACGGGAAAAACAATCTCGGCACTTTTTCCTGCAGTTAAAGCTATGGGAGAAGGCAATACCGATAAGATATTCTATCTGACTGCAAAAACCATAACCAGGCAGGCAGCCTTGGATGCAATCAGCAAAATGAAGTGTAAGGGACTCAGAATCAAAGCCGTTGTGCTGACGGCAAAGGATAAGATATGCTTCAAGGAGGAATCCGACTGCAACCCCGAGTACTGCGAATATGCAAAGGGCTATTACGATAAGGTGAATGCAGTATTGAAGGAGGTTTTTAAAAAGGAGGACATAATTACAAGGGAACTGGTGGAGGAGTACGCCGGAAGGCATATGGTGTGCCCCTTTGAGCTTTCGTTGGACTTATCCTATTGGACGGACTGTATTATATGCGACTACAATTATGTTTTTGACCCCAGGGTAAGCCTCAGAAGGTTTTTCGCGGAAACAGAAAGCAATTATGTGCTGCTGATAGACGAAGCGCACAATCTTGTGGATCGTGCAAGAGAAATGTTCTCGGCGGAGATTTATAAGAAGCCTTTTCTTGAAATAAAGCGCTTGATGAAGGTAAAAGCACCTTTGATATCAAAGGCAGCTAATGGTATCAACTCAGCTTTGCTTAAAATAAGGAAGAAAAGCGGAAGCAAGAACTGCTGCATGGCAAAAGAGGAGCTGAAGGAACTGTGCCAAGCCCTTAGGGCTTTTATAAGCCGGGGTGAGGAATGGCTTGGTTCAAATCATGGGGAACAAGGATACCGTGAGGTACTGGAGCTTTATTTTGAGGCAGCGGCATTCATAAGGATTTACGAGATTTTTGATGATAGATATACTGCATATGTTGAGCTGTCGGGAAGTGATGTAAAGCTTAAGCTTTTCTGCCTGGATCCTTCCAAGCTTCTTGGTGAAATAACCGGAAGGATGAAGGCTTCTGTCTTCTACTCGGCCACTTTGACGCCCTTGTATTATTTTAAGGATATTCTCGGAGGCAGCGAAGAGGATTATAACATAAGGCTGGATTCTCCCTTCGAAGAATCCAACCTTAGCCTGACTATCGCCGGGGATGTGTCCACCAGATACACGGACAGGGAGGGCAGCCTTTCGGAAATAGCCGATTACATCAAGACTGTAGTAAGTGCAAGAAAAGGCAATTATCTCATATTTTTTCCTTCATACAAATATATGAATGAGGTGTTTGGCCTATTTACCGAGAGATATCCTGGCATCGGAACAATTTTGCAGCAGCCTGCCATGCAGGAGGAAGAAAAGGAGCGCTTTCTTCAATGCTTCTGCCGGGATAATAAAAAGGAACTGGTTGGATTTGCAGTGATGGGAGGAATATTTTCAGAAGGAATAGATCTTGCGGGGGAAAGGCTTATTGGAGCTGTCATTGTGGGTGTAGGGCTTCCGCAGGTATGCTTTGAAAGAG